>Ga0136655_1000930_pt1 | contig 13378 bp, 9 predicted proteins | sample CPBDNA_2_FD_94863 | JGI IMG/M metagenome (GOLD analysis project Ga0136655, IMG submission 94863) | Freshwater to marine salinity gradient microbial communities from Chesapeake Bay, USA - CPBay_Spr_15_0.8_DNA (version 2) | ecosystem: Environmental > Aquatic > Marine > Coastal | place: USA...
AGTTTGGAAGCTTTTACTGAACTCTATGACTCCTTGACCTTTAAATATATCCATTTTGAGCGTTTGAAAAGCTATAAATATATGCAATTAAAAGGACACCACTATAAAAAGAAATGCTGGTTTTCCCTTAATTTCGAAAATCCTCGCGGATTATTTTGTTTTTTATTTACTAACGTTAGTGCTTAAACTACGAAACTTTCCATACACAAACACGTCATCAGGTTAGCGAGCGGTGAAAATGGGCGTACTAATAAATATAAATGGTACCAAAGCCATCTATGAAGATCTCAAGAAGCACTTTGAGCAAAAAAGCAAGCGGGTATAATCCGCTTAATGGTTGAAAAATCACCCTTTTCCAGCTTACGAGTGCCTGATTTATACTTAACACTACTGTGCCGGGGAGCAATCCTTGGCCTTTTTAGGTTCCAAACATCCAATACCCCAATCAAAACCGGGACATCCCTATAAAAACATGCGATCGGCCGTACAAAAGAAGGGATGTCTCTATAAAAAGATGGGATCGAGATATAAAAAGTAGGGATGTCCAGTATAAAAGATAGGATCGCGAGGTAAAAAGAAGGGATGTTCCGTGTAAAAGATAGGATCAGGATATAAAAAATAGGGATCACCCGTATAAAAGTAGGGTGAATCTATCTTTGGAGTACCCGATCTCGATTCTGATTCGGGAGGGGGACATCCGAAGTGGAGGAGGGTACTTCGGAAGTACCGCTTGACTTTTTTGAAGGGATTGCAAATCCCTCGGGATAGGAAAGCGGAGTTGCAAACACCGCTTTAGACCAAATCTTATACAACACTCAGCGGAGGCTAAAGCCATATCACAATTCCTGGGGGTGATGGCTGCGTTGCCTCCTGCTTTAGCTGGAGGCAAAAGGGATAGCAAGGTTGTTTTTAGGCTTTAGCCGAATTTTTGGTTTCGGAAATGGGATTTCAAATTCCAAAAAATAGAAAAGCGGAGTTGTAAACTCCGCTAGGTCAAACGCCAATACTTCATCAGAAGGAGGGTGTAGCCACCACAGGTTATACATTCAGCCATTCGTATTTATAGGTTATTTTGATGTGTTGAAATTGTTTGCTTTTGGCGAACCTTCCTTGTCTAGATTCAGATTCTTTCGGCCAAAAGCCGGTTTTTTTTTACTCTCTTTTACCACGGGTTGCACCCATGGCTATTAATGGTTTGACCCCGTTCGGGGTCTTACTTTGGTATTTGATTCATGTCAATGACCACGAAGGGGTCCAGCTTTTCAAGAACCGCGGGTGAAACCCGTGGATATCCCGACGTTGAGTTGATAGGGCAACCCCAGAGGGGAATTACAAATTCCAAAAACATATAAAAGTGTAGATACAATCTACGATTAGTGGGAGAGTTGCAAACACCGCTTTAGACCAACTCTTATACAACACTCAGCGGGGGCTAAAGCCATATTACAATTCCTGGTGGTGTTGGCTGCGTTGCCTCCTGCTTTAGCTGGAGGCAAAAGGGATAGCAAGGTTGTTTTTAGGCTTTAGCCGAATTTTTGGTTTCGGAAATGGAATTTCAAATTCCAAAAAATAGAAAAGCGGAGTTGCAAACTCCGCTTAGGCCAACATTCTACACCTAGGTTAGGGAGAGATACAATCTACGCTTAGTGAGGTGTAGCCACCACAGGTTATACATTCAGCCATTCTTATTTATAGGTTATTTTAGTGTGTAAACATTCTTTGCTTTTGGCGAACCTTCCTTGTCTAGATTCAGATTCTTTCGGCCAAAAGCCGGGTTTGTTTTACTCTCTTTTACCATGGGTTGCACCCATGGCTATTAATGGTTTGACCCCGTTGGGGTCTTACCTTGGTATTTGATTCATGTCAAGGACCACGAAGGGGTCCAACTTTTCAATAACCGCGGGTGCAACCCGTGGATATCCAGACGTTGAGTTGATAGGGCAACCACGGAGGGGGATCGGGACATAAAAAATAGGGATCACCCGTATAAAAATAGGTTGAATCTATCTTTGGAGTACCAGATTCTACTTCGGGGAATGTAGTTTAATTTAAATTGTATTATTTTCTTCATAATAAATTTTCTCCAATACTTTTTCACCTAGCTTTGAGAGCTGATAATAAAAATAATTCTTTCTTTCTTTATCCTCTTTACTAATGATTATCAATCCTTTCCGGACAAAATAAAGAATATCATCCTGAAGTTCATTAAAAGACTTTTCTCCTCCTTTTATTTGAGTGGAAATATATTTAAAGTCCTCAATATGTTCATTATCATTAAGCCATTTATAAACTTGATGAGTTTCTTCCAATATGTTTTCATTGACATCTGTTTCATCAGCAAATAATGGTTGTTCAATTAAATTATTGTTTGATAATTTTTCAAGATTTTGAATTTGTTCTTCTAGATCTATATTTTTTCTCTTTTCTTCTTTAAATTTTAGAATCCAATTCCCTTCTCTTTCCAATACTTTTTCATATTCAACTCTTAATACAATACTACTCTTTCCAGCTGTCCATTTATAGATATTTGGAGTAATAATTTTGTCAAATATATTAGATATAATTCTGGATAAGTTAAGAAAAACATAGCCTAGGAATATTACTCCAAAGGTGAAAGCGATTGTTATCCAAAAGTCTCCAGATGGTCTACCTTCAAAATAGCAATTAATTCAAGTTTCTTTTCCAGATTATTACCAGAATCAAAATTGAAGATGATAAAAATAAATTCCCAATGCCTAATTAACCATGTTACTAAAAATGCACCAAAAAAAGGGCTTTTAGATTTCTCCTGTATATCCCCTTTTAAGCCATCCTGAATGTCTTTAAAGCTTATCATTTTTATAAATTTAATTTGAACCCTCCACAATCTTAATCTCCTCCTCTGTCAATCCATATAACTCATACACCAATTGATCGATTTCAGCATCGATGCGGGTGATTTCGGATTGGAGGGCGAGGGCTTTTTGTTTTTGTTCAATGAAGAAGGCCATCCATTCGGCTTCTTCGCTGAGTTTCAACACCACCTTGGCTTTCTTTAACTCTCCCAAAAACCCCTTGAAATCCAAGTCTGGCCAGTGCTGAAGTTTGGTAGATGGTTTTTCTATTGAGAATTTAGATTGAAGTAATAGAATTAGTTTTTGCTTTTCCCCTCCAAATTCACCTTGAGACATCAATATTTGATCAACAAGTACAGAAATTGTGAGTTTGTTATTCTCATTAAATTTAGGAATAGGCAACCTCGAAAGTTGGTTTGTTCGAACCTTTGTAAATGCTCCTTTGGTTGTTTCAAATGCAACTTTTTCAATATAATAAGTAGATATTCTGCTATTAATTACACCTAATAAAAAATTTAAATATTCAATTTCAAAATTAGATTTGGGATAAATAGAATATAATGAGCTAAGTAAATATCGATTATCTAAATCTATTGTTGCTGTAATTCTTGCACCGGTCTCTCTAATAGCAATTTTAGGTGTTTCATAAAACGATTTATTTTTCCAATTTCTTGCCAACCATTCTCCATATTTTAAATATAAATTTTCTTCAACAATTTCATATCGCCCCATACCTTTTCCTTGAAGAGTTTTTTTCCAAGGTTCTCCTGGATTCGAATGAAATCTGGATACATATATATTATCATCGCCTGTTTTAATGCACTGTCGGATATGACAAATTTCTCCTAGTCTAATATTATTTTCAATTTTATTGATTAAACTACTGTTTTCAGGATCAAAAAATATATCAAAGGTATTTGAACCTTTTTTAATAAAGTCATTAGAATCGATTAAGTAATCAAAACTCTGTTCAAGTTCTTGTATTGAATTCACTTGCATTTTAATTTTCGTTTTTTCCTGTTCATTGAAATCCTTTGAAATGGACAATATGCAAGTGTGAACAGTTGGGTCATTAAATACATCCATTCCGAAGTTTGTTATTTCGCATAAGTGAAACTCATTTAATATTACATTTCTTAATTTTTTTGCGTACAGGTTTGTTAAAATTGTATTCGGTATAATAAATGACAAAATACCAAATTCTTTAAATAGGCTTAATGATTTCTCAATAAATACCTCATACAAATCTGCTCGTCCTTCTATTGTTTTATATTTTTTTTCAACAAATTCTTTTGAGGATATATCATGAAACATCCCATAAGGCGGATTTCCGATCACCACATCAAAACCTCCTTTGGCAAATACCTGTGGGAATTCGGATTCCCAGCTGAATGCCAAGTCTCCTGCTACTTCGGGATCGTCGATCAGGCTGTTTCCTACTTTGATATTGGAACTTAGACTACTAAGTTTTCTGCCTTTCTTGGCAGTTCGTAGCCAGAGGGAAAGCCGGGCGATCTCCACGGATTCCTCGTTGATATCTACTCCGAAGATATTCCGCTCCAGGATGTGGTTTTCTACGTTGGGCAGGACCATCGACGAATCGAAGAGTAGGGATTCGAGTTCGTCCAGGTAGCGATGTTCTGCCATCAGGAACTCCAGTGCTTGGTTCAGAAAGGCTCCAGATCCACAGGCAGGATCACAGATGGTGATGTCGAGTAGCCAGTTGCGGTAGCTGTCAAGTTTATCCTTCAGCTCAGCGCGTTTCTTCTTAGACTTTTTTCCCTCTGCAAATTCCTCATCCACCAAGTTGACTTCGGCTTTCTTCTCCCCACAAAGCTTACCCACCGTATTGTCTACGATGTACTTGGTGATGTATTTGGGCGTGTAGAAAACGCCATCTTTCTTGCGCTTGGTTTTGCTTTTGTCTACCGCCGTTCCTTCGATGGCAGCACGGACATTTTCGATATCGTTGAGACTATGCTCGAAGATATGGCCGAGGATATTGGTATCTACTTCGGTGTCGAAGTCGTACTCAGAGAGCTTGAGAGTGTGTTTTTTGAGCAGTTGATCGTCTATCAGCAGTCCATCCAGCAAGGGATCAGGTGCAAATAGCCCACCGTTGTAGGCATGGATTTCGGCCTTATCTTTTCCTCCCGCACGCCCCGTATTCATAAAACCGAAATACAATTTGAATCGGTCGTACAAAGGAACATAGGCATCCAAGTGGGTTAGGGTATCCCATTGCTTGGCGATTTCTGAGATGCTATTCGGTGGGAGTAAGCCTTTGTCCTCCGCAAAGAAGATAAAGAGAAAGCGATCCAGCAGTTTCTGGCTTTTCTTATACAGTAGCAATTCATCCTCCTCAGGATTTTTGCTGACCATATCCTGCCACAGCGACTGCTTGAAGGCCGAGTAATCCGAGTACAACTTCTTAGTGACTTGCTCCTCTACGAGTAGGGATTCGGTTTTGATCTTCTCAGGAATTCGATTGAGCAGATTTTCTTTTTCCAGCAGCAGCCAAAGCAGTTGGAAGCGTGCTCGATCTAGTGTAAACAGGTGGAATTCCTCATGATCGACCGCATTGTGAATGTAGAAGCGCAGCTTTTCGAAGTTGCTGGTGATCACAAAGACACATTCAGGCTGGTTGTTTTTATAGTTGAAAGCCTGATCTCGTACTTTGTCCAGGTCTTTGGTTTCGGTTCCTTTCAGTTCGATAACGGCGAGGGCTGACCTCATCCCCGACTCTTCTCCTGAAGGAGAAGGGAGAAGGATTGCCCCATCCGTTTTCTTGCTGTCCTTGATGTTTTTGAGTTCAGTGGTCAGGTTAAATTCCGGCTCAGGATTGATAGTGTAGCCGAGAATCTTAACAAATAACTCCCTTAGAAATCCCTCCTGAAACTGCTCCTCCTTGGAGTTGCGAATGTTTTCCTGAATTTGAGGATTGAAAAAGTAGGATTTATAATTCTCGTAAGCAGCGCTAACCTGCTGTTGATCTTGGGTAGCGATATACTTATTGAGTACTGAACTCTGGAAAAGCGACATAGTGGATTAGTAAAAAAGAACTTCCTAAAGATATAAGAAGATTTAGTTCAGAAAGAACCGGCAATGGAAAAAATTTGGAGGAATAGGTTTGATGGTTTTTTTCCAATGAATCCCTACACCCGGATGATTTGACTTCGCCGAGCAGACCTTCTAGCTCCAGATGGAGTTTAACCTACTTTAGCGATACGTTTACACCTCCACCACTCGCACCTTTTTCTCCTTCAATTTTACCGAATTGACTTTTGGGAGAAGCTTGGCAACCTGATTGGTTTTCACTCCTACAAATGCACAATCCGTTTTGAGTTCGATGATTCCCAACTGATCCATTTGACAGGCCCATCCAGTGCCGCCATTGCCTATAAATAATAGGGAGCGATAGGCGGATTTTCTGTTGTGGAAATTGAATGAAACGAAATATTTTTTAGGTCTAGCTTAAGGGATGCGAAAATTAAGAGCGGAATTTTCATTAGAAATGTTGTAGCAATGTTGGAAATAGCATGCCTGATGGGGTGGGTTATGTAAGAATAATATGAGTTCGACGCCCTTCGGGGTCGATGGGTTCGCTTGTTATCATTTCGAACCGTGGGTTTCACCCATGGCTATTGAGAGGTTTGATCCTTTCAGGATCATTAACATATTACAAATTCGTGAAACAAACATCTTCAAGAATCATGACCACGAAGTGGTCCAACTTTTCAATAACCACGGGTGAAACCCGTGGAAAGGTAAATCATGATAAGAAATGGCAACCCCGGAAGGGGTTGAACTATGGAGGGAAGAACTAAAATCCCGAAAAATAAAAAGCATACATACACCCGATTGCTATTAAGTACTACGCTTAGGGATTACACCCAGTCACCAAGAGGATTTGATTACGCCGAGCTGGGCTTATCCCTCCAGATAAAGTTTTCCCTGAGTTAAGGGTACTCTTACACCTCCACCACTCGCACCTTTTTCTCCTTCAATTTTACCGAATTGACTTTTGGGAGGAGCTTGGCAACCTGATTGGTTTTCACTCCTACAAATGCACAATCCGTTTTGAGTTCGATGATTCCCAACTGATCCTGTGTCAGGCCTCCTTGCTTCAGGAATAAGCCAGCGATATCTCCTTTAGAGATTTTATTGGTTCTACCGCCTGAGATAAAAAGTGTGGACCATTCAGAGGGCGCTGGAAGTTTGGCGGGACTGAGTTTTTCGATTTCTATATCTCTCGCAAAATCCGGCAGTCTTTCTTTTTCATTATACAGAATAAAAGCCGTCCCCTCGGCATTCATTCGAGCGGTACGTCCATTACGATGGGTAAATTCCGACTCTCGGCTGGGTAGCTGATAATGAATGATAAATCCCAATTCGGGCACATCGATTCCTCTGGCTGCCAGATCCGTTGCTAGGAGCAACTGATGTGTTCCATTTCGAAATTTGATTAGCGATCGTTCACGATCTTGTTGCTCCATATCTCCATGAAATGTACCATGGGAGATTCCATTTTTTGTTAAAACATCGCTCACACGCTGGATAGAATCTTTGAAATTGCAGAAGACAATCCCATTTTGATTACCCAAGTTACTGATCAATTGGATCAGTGTTTCGAACTTATCCTTGCTTGGAGAGAGTACTCGCTTGACCGTGAGTTGCGTGATCTTTTCAGCTAAATAATCAATCCGAATGGGGGATTTGAGTTGGACAAACTTTGGGATTTCCACATCTTGGGTAGCAGAGGTCAGAATCTGCTTTTTGACTTTTGGAAGCAAATCAAGAATGTGTTTCATTTCGAGTTCGAATCCAATTTCCAGTGATTTATCAAACTCATCTAGGACGAGAGTTTCTATAAACTTCGTTTCGAAAGCACCTCTTCGGAGATGATCCGCCACTCGTCCTGGGGTACCAATCAATACCGCAGGTCGATGCTTAATCTCCATTCGATCTTTAGAACCCGTCCGCCCACCATAGACGGCATTTACTTTGAATCCTGTCCCCATCTCTCGCATGACCTGCTCGATCTGAATCGCCAGTTCACGGGAAGGCACAATAATCAGCAACTGCACCTCGCTGATACTTTCATCCAGACCTTGAATCAGTGGAAGCAGAAAAGCCAAGGTTTTTCCGGTCCCCGTCGGGGAAAGAAGAATCAAATCATTGGTAGAACTAAGGGCTTTTTGCGCTGCCAGCTGCATGGGATTGAGACTAGTGATTCCCAGTTTGGAAAGAATTTCAGCTTGGCTTTTAGTAGAGGTGGACATGCTACAAAGGTACGAGTAGAAATTAAGGTGGGTGAAAAAAGTTTGATCGCTATGAAAATCCCCCATGCCCCCTTTATCCCGATAGCTACGGGAGGGAATTTTGATCCGAATCCACGCTTGGAATTCGTGCTAGAACCGCACTAGTATTCATGAAAACCCAGCTAGTATCTCGCTGTTCAGGATTTGAAATCCTGAACCTTGATTGTCGGATTTTTAATCCGAATTAAATCGTTAGTAAATCCCCCTAGCCCCCTTTAAAAAGGGGGATTTTGGTCCGAATCCGCACTTGGAATTCGTGCTCGAAGAGCAATCTTAATTCATGAAAATTCAGCTAGCGTCCGAGCTATATTCTCCCACTCTCTTATCCTCTAATCTCCTAATCCCTGATTTACCAATCCCCATTCCCTAATCACCTATTCCCCAATCCCCTACTTCCTTTTTTCAAAAACCAAAAAATGCTGAATCGTCATGAATTTGCCATTTTCCACCAGTTGAAATCCATTGGCATTGAGTTCTTTTTCCACTTGCTTGACGGTCATTTTATGAAGTGGCTTGATCTGGATCGTAGGGTCTTCGCCTCGATATTCCAACAATAAGAATTTTCCATCCGACTTTAAGGACTTATGAATGGCTTCCAGCATTTCCTTTGGGTAGGCGAGTTCATGATACACATCCACCATGATCGCCAGATCGACGGTGTTTTCTGGAAGGTTTGGATTTGAGGCTGTTCCCTTCACCGTCACTACATTGTTGATTCCTAATTCCTTGCTTTTCTTGCTCAGGTAATTGATCGCATCATCCTGAATCTCCACCGCAAAAACTTTTCCCTGCGGGACCATTGGAGCGATCCGAAACGTATAATAGCCAGAACCCGCTCCGATATCAGCCACTACGCTACTGGCATTAATCGGTAGATTTTTGATCGCCAGCGAGACTGATTCTTCCTGCTCTCGACTTTGTCGCTCTAGCCAGGCCCTTCCGGCAAAGCCCATGACTTGGGAAATCTCACGCCCCATGTAGATTTTACCTGTTCCGTCCCGGGTTGGGGATTTGTAGGTATAGCTGGCATCCGTTGCATTAGACTTGGTTTGGGCTTCACAGCCTGCAGTGAAAATCAAGCTAATGAGGAAAGTGAAAAGTAGAAATGGGTTTTTCATGGGATTTTTTCTTTTTTAACCACATAGAACTGGGAGAGTTTCGTAAAGGAAAAAAATTTACCGCATAGCCACATAGTTACGCATAGAAAACTGGCAAAAGCCCCCTCTAGCTATTGGGACTCCAACTGACAACTGGAAACCGACAACTGACAACCCACAACCGAGAACCGTCCACCATTCACAGAAAAAATAAAAAAGTCAAAGACTACAGGCTAACATTAAAAGAGATAATTGCTATTTTGAACCTCAACAAAAGAAAACCCTTAAAATCACCCCCATACCCAAATAATCTATCCTTAAAATTATGAAACAAAAAATCTGGAGATTCCTTGTATCCCTTGTCATTTCCCTCGCGTTAGCTTCTTTCCTGATTATTTTCAAGGAGAATAGAATAACTCCAAGCTTTGAGGGAATTCCATTTATTTTCTGGTCTGGATTTTTAGTAACCGTCTTAGTGGTACTTGCCACTTTCCTAGCTTCTAAAATTTTCCCCTACGGCGAGGCTGCTAAACCATGATCAGCTGGCTAATTTTCTTTTTTACCATTTTTCTTGGAATGCTGGCCTATGCCTCCTACCTCTCTTACCGCAAAGATCGCAGTTCGGATGAATTCATCCTCGGTGGCTCCAACATCGGGGCAATCCTTGGGTTCCTGACCTTTTCGGCTGCCCTTTTCAGTGCATTTACTTTTATGGGAATGCCGGATTTCTTCCGAACCCATGGCGTAGGTGCTTGGATTTTCCTAGCTCTTTCGGATGCCTTGATGGTCTTTTTCCTGATTTGGTTTGGCTACTCACTCCGAAAAAGAGCCGCTTTAGTTGGCTACCAAGGCGTAGCCGGACTGATGAAATCCTGCTATGGCAATCGCTATGCGGGCTACTTGCTCTTTGTAAGTTCCTTCCTATTTCTGATTCCATATGTTTCGATTCAGATTCGTGGGATTTCGATTTTCTTGGATGCTGCTTTTCCGGGAATGCTTCCTTACTGGGCTTGGGCAGTAGTTCTAGTGGTGATCATGTTGGTCTATTCACAGATCGGCGGCTTGAAAGCAATTGTGTACAGCGATGCCATTCAGGGGGTTATTATGCTGGTGGTCATATGGATTATTGGAGTTACCTGCCTCAAGATGGCGGGAGGATTTGAGGTAGCGATAGCTAAAGTAGCTGAGTCAAATGCAGGACTCCTTAGCCTTCCCGGACCAAAGGGCCTCTTCAGTCCCCAATTTTTGATCGCCTCAGCAATTGCCATTGTGCTGATACCTGTCTCGCAGCCACAGTTTACTACCCGATTGGTGGTGATGAAAAATTTGAAATCAGTTCATCAAATGGCCTATGCTGTTGGGATTTTTGCGATTTTGGTGATTCTCCCGACTGCCTTTATTGGGCTTTATGGGGCAATCCAATATCCAGAGGCCAGCACCGCTGACTTCCTGACCCAAGCACTCTTATTTGATCAGGCAGTCCCAGTCGCAGCTTTGGCGGTAGTGGGCTTATTCGCTGCCTGCCTTTCGACGACCAATGCGCAGATTTTTGCCTTAGGCACCGAACTACGATCCTTGCTTACAGGATCAGATCAGGCGAATATGCGTGCTACCAAGATTTCGATTCTGCTATTTTCCATCATCGTATTGATTTTTTCGACCTACATGTCTGACGAATTGGTATTGCTTGCACGAGTGAGTTTCACTGGTACTTCGATGATTGCCCCAGTAGTACTAGGAGCAGTTATTTTCAAGAATCCTCCAAAAGGATTACTCTTAATTTCCAGCCTTGGTTTAGGCTATTTTATTTTATCATTAGTGGAGATTGTCCCCAATCAACTCTTGGGTCAGCCACTGGACATTGTGATGTATGGGATTTTAGCCTTAGCCACCACGATCCTGATGCTCAAACACCACTTTACTCAAAAGACATACAATGAAGCTTGATTCTACGATTTCAATAGCGAGTCTGGACGCTCCACTAACCCGATTTTGGGAGCTTTCCGGGCAAAAAATCCACTTGATTGAGAAAAATCTCGACCCGAGCAAAGGTGCTCCAGTTTTCACCGAAAAGGGAAAATACGTCAGCCGAGGCTGGACGGAGTGGACACAAGGCTTCCAATATGGTGGGGCATTGTTGCAGTTTGATGCGACTGGAGATACAGAATTTCTTGAAATGGGGCGGAAAAATACTGTCGAAAAGATGGCTCCTCATTTGACTCATACCGGAGTCCATGATCATGGATTCAATAATATAAGCACCTATGGTAATTTACTCCGCCTGATTCAGGAGGGAAAAATCACTGCTTCAGATTGGGAAAAGGAATTCTATAAACTCGCCCTCAAAGTAAGTGGAGCAGTGCAAGCTACCCGATGGACTTCAATTCCAGGCGGAGGTTTTATCTATTCCTTCAATGGGCCACATTCACTTTTTGTAGATACGATGCGCTCTTGTCGGACTTTAGTCGTATCCCATATGCTTGGCCATGTGCTCCAAGGTGAAAATGATATACGAATTTCCTTGATTCAGCGGACGATTCAGCACATGCTCAGCACCGTTCGGTATTCGATTTATTATGGAAAGGGAAGAGATAGCTATGATGTCTCCGGAAGAACAGCTCATGAGATCATCTTCAATACCAACGATGGAAATTACCGCTGTCCCAATTCACAACAAGGCTATACCGGTTTTAGTACTTGGACTCGAGGTCAGGCTTGGGCCATTTCCGGACTTGGAGAAACACTTGAAATCCTGGATCAAATCCCTGAGGAAGACTATTCGGTACTTATTTCCAAGGAGGATTTGATTGCAGAATTGAAAACCGCCGCGATAGCAACGGCTGACTTTTACCTAGCTAACACCCCTTCAGATGGGATTACGTATTGGGATACTGGCGCACCGGGACTCCACCGAATGGGAGATTACCTTAATCTTCCCGCAGATCCTTTCAATGGTATCGAACCAGTGGATAGTTCAGCCGCTTGCATTACTGCGCAAGGTCTGATTCGAATAGCTAATTTTATCAAAACGACTGATCCTTATCGATCCTCCAGATACCATCAAGCGGGGATTCAAATTGCCTTTCATTTATTTCAGGAGCCTTACTTATCCACAGATCCAAACCACCAAGGGTTGATCTTGCATGCCATCTACCATCAGCCGAATGGCTGGGATTATGTCCCAGAACCGGGAAAAGCTCCTTATGGAGAATCCTGTATGTGGGGCGATTACCATGCCCGTGAACTGGCACTATTACTTCAACGAATAAAAAATAACGAACCCTATTATAGCTTTTTCAACTGTGTGAAACCGATATGAGTACCGAAAAACACAAACCACAATTCCCCCGAATAGCCCAGCTCAAGACAGCGGAGCAACTGCGAAATCACTTGACTGAAACAGGCATTGTTTTGGGTTTTGATGAAGAGCTAAAAACCGGATCTGCTTCTCCTTTTGCCAAAGGCCATCGGACACGGGAAGGAAATCTAATTGGAAATTCATTCTGCATTCTGCCTATGGAAGGCTGGGATGGAACTACCGAGGGAAAACCAACGGAACTGACCAAGCGACGCTGGCGTAACTTTGCGATCAGCGGGGCAAAGCTCCTTTGGGGATGTGAAGCCGTCGCAGTAAGGCACGAAGGCCGGGCCAATCCCAATCAGCTACTGATGAATGAAGCTAATTTTCAAGATTTCGTTGACCTTTTTCAGTTGGTTCAGGATGCTCATCGTGAAAAGTTTGGAAGGACAGACGATCTACTGACCGGATTGCAACTCACCCATTCGGGAAGATTTTGCAAGCCAAATAGCAAGACTCAGATGGAACCCAAGATTCTTTACCGTCATCCAGTTTTGGATAAAAAGTTTGGCTTGGGAGAAGATTATCCGCTGATGAGTGATGGAGAAATCAGTGAATTGATTGATGATTATGTCCGCGCAGCGGTCCTCGCGCAAAAGGCCGGCTTCCAGTTTGTGGACATCAAGCATTGTCATGGCTACTTGGGACATGAATTCCTAAGCAGCTACGATCGTGAAGGTCGGTACGGGAAATCCATGGAAAACCGAAGCCGATTTCTTCGAGAGATCGTGGCAGGAATCCGTACAGAAGCCCCAGGACTAGAAATTG
>Ga0136655_1000931_pt1 | contig 13369 bp, 12 predicted proteins | sample CPBDNA_2_FD_94863 | JGI IMG/M metagenome (GOLD analysis project Ga0136655, IMG submission 94863) | Freshwater to marine salinity gradient microbial communities from Chesapeake Bay, USA - CPBay_Spr_15_0.8_DNA (version 2) | ecosystem: Environmental > Aquatic > Marine > Coastal | place: USA...
AGGCGGCCTAGCGCAGGGGTCCCACCTCTTCCCATCCCGAACAGAGAAGTTAAGCCCTGCAGCGCCGATGGTACTGGGGTTACTCCCGGGAGAGTAGGTCGCCGCCTCATTTATTCAAAAGCCAGCTTTATAGCTGGCTTTTTTGCGTTTAAGAATTTTCTATTTTTAGCCTAGTACTCAGAATAGCTAATCCCACGATCTAAATCCTGATTAGCCCGGAGTAAAGAATAAGGCGTATCCTCATTGATTCAAAAACCAATCCTGAAAACTTATTATTTTTTCAATTTGAATCTAAAATTCAGGTGAATACTAGCAATGATCGCTTACGGAGGTTATATGGACTCTCGTTCCTTTTGAATCAACCAAGTACCATTAGAATTTTTAAATTTAAGTGAATTGAGGTTTAAACTTTCATTCCATGGGAATAGAATCTTCATTTTATTTAACTATAAATTTGGCAAATCTAGTTAAGTTCATGATAATTATGCCTGATTTTTTTCTAGAATATGCTCTACAATATCTGTGGTTATATAAATAGGTTAGTTAGATTATTGGGGGATCAATTTGCTCAGGATAAGCTGACTTATGTCATATTCTAGTCTGGAATTACTCAGCTCTTTAGAACTCTTTAGCTTATACTTTTGATGAAAATCGAAGTGAAAATGGAGTTTAAAGTTTCTAAAGCGGCCAAGTTTGAAATCCCTGATGAAATCCTGATGGAATTTCACGCTACGCGATTCTGCGCCGATTTTGAACCCAACTCCAATCGATGCGCTGGTAAGATTGAAAACCTACCGCCCACTCTTTTTTCCGTTAATCTCAATAAGGCAATTGAATGGCTTCATGGAAATGAGATCCCAAAACCTCTCGAAAAAGAGATTTGTAATACTCCTGTTTTACTTTTCGTCCCTGAATTTTCCACAGAGCATTTGCTTTTTCACTACGATGGATCGCTACAGTCTGCCAATCTCATTAGGAAGTTTCTAGTTTCTTTTGGTGATATCATTAAGGACAGCAAAGCCACCATTATTTCTCCTTCATTCATTCCAAAATCCAAACAAAAGGAAGAACAAGAATTAATCAATCAAGTGTCTCAGGCCACAGCAGAGACGAGCTTTATCAAATTCAATTTCTTAAGAATTGGAGACTTCTGGTCTTACGCGATTAAGCATGATTGCTCTCTTTTGGTGACGACCAAAAATTACCAATCAGACTTGGCTAAAGTGCTTTTCCATTTCTATAAAGGAGCCATGTGGAGTAACCGATTATCTTTTTACCTAGCCTTATAAATCATTGTTTTAACTGATTTTCATCATGTTTTTAAGAGCAAAGTCCACTTAATTTTATAAGAAAGAAATCTCAATGAATCCTACCAACTTCCTATCAACGCCCACCAAATGCTACCATTGCGGGGAGAATTGTGGGAATGATAATCTGATTGTAGGCGATAAAGAATTTTGTTGCCAGGGTTGTCAATTGGTCTATGAGGTCCTTTCTGAAAATAATCTTTGTTCTTATTATGAGCTGGAAAATCATCCGGGAGAAAGCCAAAAGCTTAAAAATGGACTATCAAACCGCTTTGATTACCTCGATGATTTAGAAACTCAACTTAAATTGGTGGATTTTCAGAATGAGACTGAAAGTCATATTACTTTTTATATCCCGTTAATCCATTGTGCATCCTGTATTTGGTTGCTGGAAAATTTGTATCAAATCCTTTCCGGTGTTGTCTTCAGCCGGGTTGATTTCCTTAAAAAGCAGGTTCAAATCAAATTTCAGCAGGATAAAATTTCCCTCAAAGAATTGGTTAATCTTCTTTCCGCGATCGGTTACGAACCAAAAATTAATCTTTCTAATCTTGAGGAGAAAAAAGCTAAGACTGTTGACAAAGGATTGATTCTTCGACTTGCTGTTGCAGGTTTCTGTTTCGGGAATATGATGCTTTTCAGTATTCCGGAATACTTTTCTGAGGTCCAATTTCTAGACAAGAATTTTAGAGGTCTCTTTAATTATCTGAACCTAGTGCTTGCGCTACCTGTGGTTTTTTATTCAGCCAGTGGCTACTATAGATCTGCCTTTAATTCGCTAAAACAACGCCGAATCAATATGGATGTGCCAATCGTTTTGGGCATCTTAGCACTCTTTTTCTATTCGCTTTGGGAAGTGGTGGGAATGAATCAAACAGGCTATTTCGATAGCTTGGGAGGTCTGCTATTTTTTTTGCTTCTCGGGAAACTTTACCAGCAAAAGACTTTTGCCACCTTGGAATTTGATCGTGACTACAAGTCTTATTTCCCCATAGCTGTCACCAAGATGGTTAAAAATCAAGAGTTGGTAGTTCCGATTTCCAAGTTGGAAGTGGGTGACGTGATTCAGGTTAGAAATGAAGAATTGGTTCCTGCAGATTCAATTCTATTGAGCGATCAGGCCAGTATTGACTATAGTTTTGTGACTGGAGAGGAGGTCCCTGTTTCTATCAAAAAAGGCGCTGTAATTTATGCAGGAGGAAGGCAAAAGGGGGCTCCAGTTTTTTTAACTATTCAGAAATTACCTTCGCAAGGATACTTGACGGATCTGTGGAATCATGAAACCTTCGAGACCGATAAAAGTCAATTGCTTGAGCCACTTTCGGCTAAGATTAGTGGTGTATTTACCTGGATGGTTTTGGCGAGCGCTTTTGGTAGTTTTTTATTTTGGTCATTTTCAGATCTATCACTTGCGGTAAAAGTATTTGCTTCTGTATTGATCGTGGCCTGTCCCTGTGCTTTAGCGATGTCCACCCCATTTACCTTGGGAAATACCCTTCGGATCTTTGGGAAAAATAAATTTTACCTAAAAAATGCCAGTGTAGTCGAGCGAATGGCTTTGATCGATGCGATCGTTTTTGACAAAACAGGAACCTTAACTGACCCCAAACATGCGAAGGTAAGTTATCATGGAATTCCACTTTCAGAGGAAACCAAAGGTTTGGTTAAATCAATGGTATCGTATTCCACTCATCCGCTAAGTAATCGAATCAATTATTGGTTAGGAGCTATTATGCCAATTCCAATTACTGAAATCTTTGAAATTAAAGGTGAAGGAATTGAAGTTTTCTATATCGGGCAGGTGGTCAGACTAGGTAATCCAGAGTTTACAGGCTTCAAAAACCCACCAACAAATCCTACAGGAAATCTTGTTTTCCTGACGATCCAAGGCCTTGAAATAGGGTATTTCCATATAGAGTCTGGATTGCGGGATGGAGTGACTCAGCTCACTTCAGAGCTGTCGGATAGCTATGAGCTCCATGTGCTTTCCGGAGATCATGCGCATGAGCAGGAAGCATTAACTAAACAGCTTGGGGAAAATATTGAATTCAATTTCAATCAAAACCCGCAGGATAAACTTTCCTATCTCAAAAAATTAAATCTGACCAGTCAGACTTTGATGGTTGGCGATGGATTGAATGACGCCGGAGCACTTCAAGAAAGTACGGTGGGCATTGCTATTTCTGATCAGGTTAGTCATTTCTCGCCTGCCAGTGATGCGATCTTGGATGCATCGTCTTTTCAGAAAATTCCAGCCTTTTTAAGTTTTGCTAAAAGCAGTCGGGATATCATCAAGGCCAGTTTTGTGCTCAGCTTTCTGTACAATATTGTTGGAATTTCCCTTGCAGTAAATGGACTTCTTAGTCCAGTAGTCTGTGCGATTCTCATGCCATTGAGTAGCATCTCGGTCGTGATATTTACCACCTTGGCTACCAATCTACTTGCTTACCGAAAGGGTCTTTTAATTCAAAAAACAACCTGATATGGAAGTGATATTTCTTTTGATAGGCATCAGCCTTTTGCTTGCTAGCACCTTTCTCTACTTGTTTTTCAGAGCAATGAAAGGAGGGCAGTTTGATGATAACTATACGCCTTCGGTTCGAATTCTATTTGAAAATAAGCCCAAAAAATCCAACAAAAATCAATCAATCAAATCCAATTCCAATGAATAATACTACGCTGGAAAGGTTCTACTACGACAATAAGATTGTTAAGTATTTCGGAGCCGCAACGATTATCTGGGGTATCGTAGGGATGCTGGTAGGGGTTATAGCTGCTACACAGTTATTCCTGCCAGAAGCCAACATGGGTAATCCCTACACTACTTTTGGACGAATCCGTCCGCTCCATACTAACGCGGTCATCTTCGCATTTGTGGGTAACGCCATCTTTGCCGGAATCTATTACTCCATGCCCCGACTGCTCAAAACCCCAATGTGGAGCAAAGCTCTCAGCTGGTTTCACTTCTGGGGTTGGCAATTAATCATTCTTGCAGCGGCGATCACGTTGCCTCTTGGTTTGACAAGCTCTAAGGAATATGCGGAACTTGAGTGGCCGATTGATATCGCTATCGCTGTGGTGTGGGTTGCATTTGGAGCGAATATGATTGGCGCTTTGATCAAACGAAGAGAGCGGCATATGTACGTGGCGATCTGGTTTTACATGGCATCTTTTGTGACGGTGGCAGTGCTTCATATCGTGAATTCATTTGCACTTCCGGTAACCTTCTTCAAGAGTTATTCTGCTTATGCAGGGGTTCAGGATGCGTTGGTTCAGTGGTGGTACGGACATAATGCTGTTGCGTTTTTCTTAACCACACCATTCTTAGGCTTGATGTACTATTTCCTTCCAAAGGCGGCAAATAGACCAATTTATTCCTATAAGCTATCGATTGTCCACTTTTGGTCCTTGATTTTCCTTTATATGTGGGCGGGTCCTCACCACTTACTTTATACCTCACTTCCAGAATGGGCTCAAGTATTGGGTACTGCATTCTCAGTAATGTTGCTAGCACCGTCTTGGGGCGGTATGGTCAATGGTTTGCTGACACTTAGAGGAGCTTGGGATAAAGTTAGATCAGAGCCAGTTCTGAAATTTATGGTTGTAGCCATAACGGCTTACGGGATGTCCACTTTTGAAGGACCAATGCTTTCCTTGAAAAATGTGAACGCGATTGCACACTATACAGATTGGATTATTGCACACGTACACATTGGTGGCTTAGGTTGGAATGGGTTTTTGACATTTGGGATGCTGTACTGGATGTGGCCAAGACTATTCAACACGAAGATATATTCTACCAAAATGGCTAATACACACTTTTGGCTTGGGACTTTGGGTATTATATTCTATGCCCTTCCAATGTATGTAGCTGCCTTGACTCAATTCTTGATGCTGAGAGAGTTCGACGAAATGGGCCGTCTGGCTTATGGTAACTTCCTTCAGACTGTAGTGGAATTGGTGCCGATGTATATGCTAAGAGCATTTGGTGGATTGCTTTACCTCAGTGGTGCGATCCTGATGATGTACAACATGTGGCAAACTGCCAAGCAAGGTGTCTTCCAGGAAACTGAAGAAGATCAAGCTCCAGCACTTGCTAAGTCTTACAGCGGAACAGGAGAATTCTGGCACCGTGCATGGGAGAGAAAGCCAGTATTCTTTACGATTTTGGCAACTGTAGCCATCTTAATTGGGGGAGCGGTAGAAATTATCCCGACGATTTTGATCAAATCTAATGTCCCAACTATCAGTTCGGTAAAGCCTTATACGCCACTTGAACTGGAAGGAAGAGATCTATACATCGCCAATGGCTGTGTGGGTTGTCACTCTCAGATGGTTCGTCCATTCCGATTTGAAACTGAGCGCTATGGGGAATATTCCAAAGCAGGTGAATTCGTATATGATCATCCTTTCTTATGGGGATCCAAGCGTACCGGTCCAGATCTTCATCGTGTGGGTAAAAAATACCCTGACAGCTGGCATTACTTCCACATGGCTGATCCAAGAAGCATGTCGCCAGGCTCTTTGATGCCTCCTTATCCTTGGATGGTCACCAATGAAATGGATTACACTGATCTACCTGCGAAAATCAGAACGATGCAGGCACTCGGAGTTCCCTATCCAGAAGGTTTTGATGAAATCGCGCTTGCTGATCTAACTAAGCAAGCTGAGGGAATCGTCGCTAACCTGAAAGAGGCAGGCGTAGAAGTCATGCCAAATACCGAGATCGTTGCATTGATTGCTTATTTGCAGCGATTGGGAACTGATATAAAAGCCACAGCTTCTAATTAAAATCTGGAAATCATGTATAAAGAAGTATTGAGATCAATCGAAAACGTGGAGATTTTTCCAATTATCTCCCTGATCATATTTGTTTTATTCTTCATCGGAATAGCAGTTTGGGCCATTAGCGTTCCAAAGGAATACATCGATCATATGAAATCTTTACCAATGGGAGAGGATGAATTAAACGAAAATCAGCTATGAAAAAATACTTAACCTTACTCAGTTTACTATTCTTAGGAGGTTCGTTAGACCTCTTTGCGCAGTCCGAACCAGAATCGGCCCTGTCCGTTTGGCAGGCCATGGACTCAAACCAATTATCACTTCTGATCATTCTGGGAGTGATTTTGGGAGTGATTGTCCTACTGTTGATATTGATGATCTACCTGATGTCATTTATTGCTTCGGTATTGAAAAAGGAAAACCCTAGTCTGGCAGATGAGCCATCTTGGTTGGATACCTTCAAAGAGCGTTTTGTCACTGGTAAAGTTGACGAAGCTTATGGCGCTGATGAAAAGGCTAAAATGATGGCTGATCACTCCTATGATGGAATCACCGAGTTGGACAATTTTATGCCGCCTTGGTTGCAATATGTGTTTATCGGAACTGTGGTTTTTGGGGTTGGGTACTTCGTGTATTATACCGTTTTAGGTACGGGATTGACAGGACTTGAAGAATACCAAGAAGAACTCCGAGTGGAAGCTGTGGCAGCAGAAATGCGGCAAGCTAGTAACCTCGCAAGTATTGATGAGAATTCTGTGATTTTTGATGAATCTACAGGAGCATTAGCAGAGGGGAAGTCAATCTTTGAGGTAAACTGCGCTGCCTGTCATGCACAGGATGGAGGCGGAGGGATTGGCCCAAACTTGACCGATGCCTTTTGGCTCCATGGAGGAGATATCGATGACATCTTTAAAGTGGTTAAATATGGAGTCATCGAAAAAGGAATGGTGCCTTGGGAAGATCAGTTGAGTCCTGCTGAAATCCAGAGCGTTTCCAGCTACATCCTCACTTTAGTTGGAACAACTCCAGCCAATCCAAAGGACCCTCAAGGTGAAATTTATGAAGAAGTTCCTTCAGATGATCCAGCAAATGCCTTGACCGATAGCACACTGGTTGCTTTTTCTAACTAGTAACCTCAGTACTGCCGGGAAGTAGAATTCCCGGCAGTTATTAAGCTAATATCATGGCCAAAAAGAATCCACACTTAAATCCAGACACCTTTAGAGATGCACTCGCTACCGTCCAGGAAGATGGTAAGCGGAATTGGGTATATCCTAAGAAAGTATCTGGAATATTCTATAAGTACCGCAGCTACCTTTCTTGGGTACTGCTTGCAATTCTCTTTGCAGGTCCATTCATCCAAGTGAATGGAAGGCCATACATGTTATTCAATATTTTTGAGCGAAAATTCATCATTTTTGGGGCAGCTTTTTGGCCTCAGGATACTTATTTGTTGATTTTCTTGCTACTGATTTTCTTTGTATTCATCATTCTGTTTACGGTAGTTTTTGGGCGAATTTTCTGCGGATGGTTTTGTCCACAGACACTTTTCATGGAGATGGTATTCCGCAAAATCGAATACCTCATCGAAGGTGACGCCAATCAACAGCGGCAATTAAACGATGGGCCATGGACAAGAGAGAAGTTTACTAAGAAAGGAATCAAGCTCACGATTTTTGCAGGAATTTCTATCCTGATCGGGCATTTGGTGATGGCTTATTTGGTTGGAGTCGATCAAGTCAAAGACATTGTCTCACAGCCTCCGACTGAAAATATGTCTGGTTTTATTGGGCTGGTCGCATTTTCAGGGATTTTTATGTTTGTATTCTCCTGGTTTCGTGAGCAAGCCTGTTTGGTTGTTTGTCCTTATGGGAGACTTCAAGGGGTTTTACTTGATAATAACTCGATCAATGTCATGTATGATTATGTTCGAGGGGAGCCAAGATCGCCAATCCGAAAAAATCAAGCTGCTTTGGAGCCAAAAGGGGATTGCGTGGATTGTAGCCTTTGCGTTCAAGTCTGCCCAACTGGAATTGATATCCGAAACGGAATCCAGATGGAATGTGTGAATTGCACTGCTTGTATCGATGCCTGTGATGAAGTGATGGTAAAAGTGGATCGGCCAAAAGGATTGATCCGATACGCTTCTGAGAATAGTATCAAGCAAGGTTTTCAGAAATTGATTACTGGAAGGGTAAAAGGTTATGTGTTAGTCCTCCTAATTTTGGTAACTGCCTTTGCAGCCTTGATTACCACTCGAGATGATATCAAAGCAACGATCACGCGCTTTCCTGGGATGACTTACCAAGAACGAGAGGATGGGAAAGTGAGTAATCTCTATCAAATCACGCTAATCAATAAAACCTTTGAAAGTCAAAAAATCGAGTTGAAATCTTTGGTAGAAGGGTTGGATGTGGAATTACTTGGAAGCCAAGAATTAATTTTGGATCCTCAGTCCAAATTTGAAGGAAGATTTTTCTTAGTGAGGAATCAGGATGAGGTCAAAGTGAATCAGGAAAAAGTGAACCTCTCGGTCATCTATCAAGGTAAGGAATTGGACAAAATAGAAACGAATTTTACAGCACCAATAAACTAGACAATCATGGATTGGGGAAAAGGAATTTTATTAACCATAATTGGCTTCGTAGCTCTGATCATGACCTTGGTGGTGATCTCTGTTCGGATGGATGGAATTGAGCTAGTAACTGAAAACTATTATCAGGCTGAGATCAATTACCAAGATCGAATCGATCAGGAATCCTCGGCGTTAAGATTAGACCGGACGGTGATCACGTATCATTCAATTGATAAAAACTTGGTCCTTGATCTTCCGAGTGGTACGAATGGAAAGCTTCAGCTTTTTAGGCCCTCAGACGCTACACTTGATCGAGAGATCGCGGTAACTGCCTTTGTTTCAAACCTTACTTCGGTCTCTTAAAAGATTTGAAATCAGGATATTGGAAAGTCCAATTGAGTTGGATTGAAGCAGGAAAGAATTACTACGAAGAGAAGAAAATTACGTTATAATGCTCTGGACTGCCTTCCTTTTAGGGTTTTTGGGTTCATTCCACTGTGTAGGAATGTGCGGCCCTATTGCCTTGGCTGTAGCTGGAGGAAAAGGAAAGTCCTATGCATCAAATAAAATTTTATACAATTTAGGAAGAAGTGTTACCTATGCCGCACTTGGTCTGGTAGTAGGAAGTTTGGGCTTCTCACTCTCGCTAGCTGGGATTCAACAAGGGTTTTCAATCGGAATGGGATTGCTTATTTTGATTCTCGCTTTGAGCTACAAACAGACTTCTCAATTTTCAAGTGTTCCTTTTTTTTCTCAATTAGTTATTCAATTAAAAAAAGCGCTGGGGAAATTTCTTAAAGCAGGAGGGAAGGCTGGTTTTTTTGCAACTGGATTAGCTAATGGACTGCTGCCATGTGGAATGGTTTACATGGCTCTAGTAGCAGCGATGGCACTTCAAGATCCATGGCTTGGAGCTTCTTACATGTTCTTTTTTGGGATAGGAACAATTCCACTTCTGGCTGTTTTGATGTGGTCGGGAAACTTGATTCCAGTATCTTATCGTCAGACTTTCCAGCGAGCTATACCCTATCTAGGGGTACTGATCGGGGTACTAGTTATTTTTAGAGGGCTTGGTTTAGGTCTAAATGGATTTAGCCCAGATTTGCAAGTATTCAATTATGGAGCTGAGCAAATCGAAATTACGATGTGCCGTTAAATCGCATTGCTAAATTTGATGGGAAGAGCGTGGTTTTGAGTAAGTCGCAAATCAAGTTGCATACAAATATTTCGGATTAAGGCAATTCCTTCATTTGTTACCGAAATCTTATTTCCTGACATTTTCAGCAAACCATCACATTCCATCTCTTTCAAATTCCATAAGTTATCTTCTCCAAGACTTTCCCAAAGTGAAATAGGTAGGACAGTTTCATGTCTGCAGATCAAGTCAAGAATACAATTCTTTACCGCTAAATCCTCTTGAGTCAAAACATGTCCTTTGGTAATTGGCCATTGGCCCCCGATAAATGATTCCTGATAGGTATGGATGTTTTTTTCGTTTTGGGAGTAGCCCAAATAAATATCACTGATACTACTTGCCCCTAGACCAATCAGCATTTTAGCAGGCAAGGTCGTATAGCCCATAAAATTCCGATGGAGTTTCCCTTCCCTTTTGGCTCGGTGTAGTGGATCACTTGGCTTCGCAAAATGATCCATTCCAATATCCTCATATCCTAAGTTGAGCAGATAGTTTTTTCCATACTCGTAAAGAGCCCTTTTCTCATCCTGATCAGGAAGATGGCTTTCAAAACTTTTCTGAGCAGGAAATGCAGTCGGTAAATGCGCATAGCTGTAGAATGCAATTCGATCTGGAGCCAATTTCGCCACCTCCTCAAAAGTAGCTTTCATAGTGGCAATAGTCTGATGGGGTAAGCCATAGATCAGGTCGAAATTAATCGAGCTGTATCCATATTTTCTGGCATTTTCTGTTGCTTCTCGTACTTTATCTACGGGTTGGATTCGATGGATAGCTTGCTGAACTTGCTCGTCAAAATCTTGAATCCCATAACTAACTCGATCAAAGCCTAGAAGAGCCAATCCCGATAAATGTGCTGCAGTGGTATTGTTCGGATGACCTTCGAAGCTGAATTCTGCATGATCAAGGACCTCTGAACTGGAAATGATCGAGCTAAGCAAATTGTGTAAGGCCTCAGGAGCGAAGAATGTCGGCGTGCCTCCGCCAAGATGAATCCCAGCTAGTTTTGGTTTTTTGCTAAAGAGCGCTAAGTATTTATTCCACTCCACGAGCACAGCTTCGATGTAGCTGTTTTCGACCGAATGGTTTTTGGTAATTCGTTTTGTGCAACCGCAATAGGTGCAGAGACTTTCACAAAAAGGCAAGTGAATGTAAAGCGAAATTCCTTCTTCGGATCCAAAATTTCGGAAAGCCAGCCGAACCAAATCTTCCCAGCTCTGAGTATTGAGTTTGTTTTCCCAAAGAGGAACGGTTGGGTAAGAGGTATATCTTGGTGCTGGAATATTGTATTTCTTTATCAGGGAAGCGGAAATTGACATGGTTTTTTATTTTCTCAAAATTCCACTTTTCCTTGGTGCACCTTGGTGATGCATACCAGTTCAAAACCTGACATAAATCAGCTATTGCATATAAAAATATAAGTGCCAGTTTTTCAAGATTCACAATTCTATTTTAACTTATGAAACTTTAATTCAAATCAAATGTCCAGCCTTAAAAAAATCGGGTTTTTCAGTGCACTAATATTACCGCTGTTGTTGATCCTCGGTGTGTATTTTGGTGGATCCAACTTGTTTTTGATTCATTTCTTTGTATTTATTTTGGTTCCTATTATGGATTTCTTGATCAATAAAGATCATGAAAATGTTTCCAAAGAGGCAGTCGGCCAAGTTACACAAGAGACCTTTTACAAGTTGGTCACATTCTTTTGGGTGTACGTTCAGTTTGGAATCTTAATTTGGGGATTTTACATCATAAGTATGAGTAACTTTTCCTGGTGGGAATTCTTGGGCTTTTCAAGTGGCATGGCTTTAATTACCGGTGGAATTGGGATCACGGTAGCCCACGAATTAGGACATAAGAATGATGCCCTAGAACAATTGTATTCAAAAATGCTTTTGATGACTGTTTCCTACATGCATTTTTTTATCGAGCATAATCGAGGACACCATGTCCGTGTAGCCACTTCAGAAGATCCAGCCACCAGTAGATTTGGGGAGAGCTTTTATTCTTTTTGGTATCGATCTGTTTTTCAGGGCTATAAAAGTGCTTGGGACTTGGAGCGAGAACGACTTTCCAAAAAGGGGGTTCAATTTTGGTCAGTAAATAACCAGATGATTCAATTTTCAATTTTGCCTTTGCTTTTTATGGGGCTTGCTTTTCTGATTTCTTCGATGATATTAAATAGGCTAGTTTGGGAGGTTCCTTTGTTTTTTGCAGCCCAAAGCTTCTTTGGTTTTTCGCTTCTTGAATTGGTTAATTACCTCGAGCATTACGGGATGGAGCGGAAGAAATTGGAATCAGGGACGTATGAGCGAGTATCGCCAATTCATTCTTGGAATGCCAGTCAGATAGTTAGTAATTTTTTACTATTCCAATTGCAGCGGCACTCTGATCATCATGCTAATGCTCATAAGCGTTATCAGGTGTTAAATCATTATGATGAAAGTCCACAGCTCCCGGCTGGCTATTCTGCCATGATAATTCTGGCATTATTTCCTCCTTTGTGGTTTGCAGTAATGGATCCTCGATTGGCACATTGGAAAAAGCGGACTTTCGGCGAGTCGCTAATCCAGCAGAAAGTTGTTTAGGAAGGAGCTCTTCAAAAGCATCCATGTGAAAAGTAAGATAAATCCCCAAAACATGTAAGTGCGGTAATAATCGGAGGTCTCTTTATAGCGATTTTCCTTGATTTCAGTTTTTTCCAGACTGTCGATTCGCTCAAAAATCCCGGCTAGTGTGCCACCATCGGCAGCTCTAAAAAACTCCCCATTTCCAATTTTCGCAATTTCCCGCAAAGTAGTTTCGTCCAAATAGCTTTCGACCATTTGTGGTCGACCAAAGAAGTCCGTGCCATAAGGAACCATTCCATCTTTGCCCACAGCAATCGTGTAAATCTTGATGTTCAGTGCTGAGGCAAGTTGCGCTGCAAATAATGGGTCTACATTTCCCGCGTTGCTTTCTCCGTCGCTAAGTAGGATCATCACTTTGGAGACCGATTCGGAATCTTTCATTCTATTCGTGGCAGAGGCTAATGCAGAGCCAATCGCGGTTCCTTTGGCCTCCATCATGCTGAAAGATATTTCCCCTATCAATTCCGTCAAGAGTTTGTAATCATTGGTCAAAGGGGCTAAGCTATACGCTTCTCCCGCAAAAACAACCATCCCAATTCGATCTCCAAATCGCCCATTGATGAACTCAACGGCTGTGGCTTTGGAAGCCTCCAGTCGATTTGGGCTAAAATCCTGTAGGTCCATCGATTCTGAGATATCCATTACCAGCATGATATCAATTCCTTCAGTGAATTGCTCAACACGCTCATTGCTTCGCTGTGGACGTGCCAAGGCGATCACCATCATGACTAGAAACAGAAAGAAAAATGCAGTAGGGATCAGTCTCAAGTAAGTCCAAGGATTATTTCCTGAGACAGTTTTCGGCAATGAAAGTTCGAGAACTGGATTCTTTAGAAACTTTACAAACTTCCGAATCAGCATAAAAACAGGGATGATCCAG
>Ga0136655_1000935_pt1 | contig 13352 bp, 4 predicted proteins | sample CPBDNA_2_FD_94863 | JGI IMG/M metagenome (GOLD analysis project Ga0136655, IMG submission 94863) | Freshwater to marine salinity gradient microbial communities from Chesapeake Bay, USA - CPBay_Spr_15_0.8_DNA (version 2) | ecosystem: Environmental > Aquatic > Marine > Coastal | place: USA...
ACCGCTGGCGTCTGTCTGCACTAGGAACGGAGCCGTACCGTCCGCTGCTTTCTTAATATCCGGTAGAGCTAACACCGGTGAGGAAGACAACGCAGCCTTGATCTCCTCAAATGCCCACTGTTGATGTTCTCCCCACTGCCAGGGAGTGTCTGCCTTGGTGAGGTTTGTTAGCGGCTGGGCAATCTCCGAGAAACAGTGTACAAATCGTCGATAGTACCCGGCTAACCCCAAAAACTGCCGCACATGTGTTACCGATTCCAGGGCAGGCCAGTTCTTGACGGACGCTATCTTGTCGTGCTGCGGTTGGCATCCGTCGCCAGAAAGCGTGTGCCCAAGAAACCGTAAGCTCTCTTTTGGTCCGATCTGAGCCTTCGAAGCCTTCAGATATACTCCCTTCTCCCGACATGCGTCCAGGAAGGCCTTGACATTTGCGTAGTGTTCAGCAACCGTTTTGCTGAACACCACGCAGTCGTCGATGAAGATCCTCACGAAAGGTAGGTGACCGAGAGCCCGCTGCATTCGCCGTTGATACTGCGATGGAGAATTCTGAAGCCCCTGAGGCATCACTAGCCATTCGTAAGCTCCCATCTGCGTGGTAAACGCCGTCTTCTCCACGTCTCGTGTCGCCATGGGGACCTGCCAAAAGCCGTCCACTGCATCGAAGGAGGAGAAGAACTTCGCCCCTTGCATCTCATCGAACATGAGTTGAATATCAGGTAAAGGGTAACGGTCCCTCACCGTTTGCTGATTAAGCTGGCGGTAATCTACCACCAGACGCAGCACCTTAGGGTCCCCTGGTTTGGGAACCATAAGGCACGGCGCTGCGTAGGGGCTGGACGAAGGCCGAATGTAACCTTTCTCCATCAGCGTCTCGATGCGTTCTCGGAGTTGACGCAGTTCCTCCATCGACATCTTGTACGGCCTCCGACACGGTGGTCCACCCTCCTTGTCGTGCTTCAGGTTGATGGTCGCCTCGTCCTCATCTACATGCCGTAGCTTGCTCTTTTCAGGCAAAGATGCTCGCAGCTCCTCAGCGTACTCGTCGAAGAATGCGTCAAAACGTTTCTTCCAGGTCGGCGTCACCTTAGCATCCCGAGTGTCTTGGGTTTCCACCTTGCTGCCGTCCATCGGAAGGTCCGCTGCAGTAGCCGCAAATGCCCCTTCACCATCCTCTCTCCGGGCAGCCATCATGAGCCACGCCGGCATGTACTCCTCATCTCCACGAAGTCGACGAGTTTCCGCGTGTACTATATGTTTCTTGAGCTGCGCTGTCGACAGGAAGACTTCATCGACCAGACCAGCACCCTGTGCTCTGCCGTTAGGCATTCCCGGGTTACACCCGATAATGACAGTACGCTGACCACCCCCGCCTTTGGCCTTGTTGAGGAAGGAGACCGAACCATTGCCCGCATAATCGAGGGTTATCGGAGACAAACTGCGTAGCCACCTCCCCCCCAATATCATGTCCACACGAACTCCGAGAGGCAGAACTCGTAGCGCCATACGATTCTCCGAGTAGTCAGCTCCATGTACGGTGAACTTAGTGTACGCCACATCTCCACTAGTCTGCACCGATCCATCCGCAAGGGTCACCCGCATCTGCGACCCAGTGCGCACCGTTAAATTGCACCTCTTTACACACTCCTTCGACACGAAGTTGTCAGACGCCCCCGAATCCACCAACACTTTTACTCGATGACCACGTAGATACGCATATAACACCAATAGCAGTGGACCCTCCCCGTCGGTGGCCGCCGCCAGCGTACCGTACGATCTCGTGCCCTTGGAAGCTCTCCATTGCACATTCCCGTCCAGCAGTACATGATCACACTTACCAAACAGTCCTTCACCGTCAGGCCCATGTACTTCCCCGTCGGTCGTAGTGGATTCGTCATCGGAGATGAGATCGGGGGTGGCATCCGTGCGGCAACCCTCCACTGCTGGCTGCGGCACCAATTCAGGAGCCCCTGTAGTGTTCAGGGCATTGCAAGTGCCCGGTGTAGGAATGTCCGTGGGCACCGATTCGATGCAGATCGGGGTTACTTCCTCCGACGAAGAACTTACTGAGAGAGGATGCCCAGTGATAGCCCACGACACTGCGCGTGTCATTACCGTAGACATCACGGCGTTCAGTCCTCCAGCCGCCCGAGCTGCCATTATACGAATACGCTGTGTCAAAGTGGTAGGAGTGGATGACAGTTCCTGTGATCGCCGAGTACGAACGAGCTTCCACATGTAGAACGCCCTCCGCATGGACTTCTCCTTGGCATGGAGTCGTGCGAGTCCCACCGTCTCCCATGACTTCCCCTTCGCGGGTGGCTGTACCATGTGCCGGTGCACCCACTCTCGCTGCACTACTCGCCGTTGTTCGTCTCCCGATAACAAAGCCCATGCACTACACAGGCGTTGGGAATCAGCTCCCTCCTCAGCGTCACGACGTTCGGGTACTTGAAATCCAGCCAGAAACTTGGCTAGTTTCTGCTTGCGAAGAGAAGGAGCAGTCGGCGTAGTCGCCGATCGTTGACCTGCTGCTCTCAGGGTGCTTTTCGCCAACTTGCGTGCAGCATCTGGTGACTTGCGCAAAGCCCTCTTCAGTCGACGCAACATGGTGTCCATTGTCAGAGACCCCCTCGGTGTCCTCCAGCGCCACGTCCCCAGTCGGTCATGCTCACTCATTAAGGAGTCCTGATACACCAAGGTGTCTCGTGGAAGAGGTAAGATTAAATTCTTGAAGTCCGTGGGTGAAGGGACACCGTCCTCCACCCAACTCAGTGCTCCCGCGTTCGGAGTAGGCCACGATATGTACGTGGACAAGGGTGGAAACGACGACTTTTTGGGCCGAACGGTGTTCAGGACCCTTCTGTTCTCCCGTTGGATGGACTTCTGTAGAGGTTCCGTTAGAGCGGGAGATAACCCAATGAGACGGTCCTCAAACCCAGCGCTAGATACTGAGGAGAAGGAGAGGCATGTTTCAGCCTTGTTGTCCTCGATCTTCTGAGACGGAGACGAAGAACGCTGAAGGCATGTCTCAGCCTCTGTTTTCTCGATCTCCTGAAGTGAAGAAGACAACACCGGTAGGCATATTTCAGCCTCATCAGAGTGGTGCTCGATGTCATCCGACGATGAGGGTAAAGATGACGACATGGGAAGGCATGTTTCAGCCTCATCAGAGTGGTTCTCGATGTCATCCGACGATGAAGGTAAAGATGACGACATGGGTAGGCATATTTCAGCATCATCAGAGTGGTGCTCGATGTCATCCGACGACGAAGGTAAAGACGACGGCACCCGGAGGCATATTTCAGCCTCATCAGAGTAGTGCTCGATGTCGTCCGACGATGGGGGTAAAGATGACAACACGGGCAGGCATATTCCAGCCTCATCAGGGTTCTCGATGTTATTCGGCGATGATGATGAAGTAGGCAACCCGGGGAGGCATATTCCAGCCTCGCTAATGTGGCTCCCAGTTGCGATCATTCGGACCCGGGGACTCCCGCCAGCCCCCCACCCTGAAAAGGTGTGTCAGTGCCTGCCTGAACGTTGCAAAGCACACATAACTCGTCCACCACATCGACGTCCAGATCTACCAGCGCAGCTATCTCAGCCAACATCTCTGACTCCTCCTCCGTAAGCACATCCGCAGGTTGCTCCTCCGAAAGCACAGCCATGCAAACTGCCACCTGTGGGGCCTTCATGGACATCCGGTGCGGAGCCGCCGCTTTCCATGCTGCAAACTTCACCGGATCATCACAATTGGCCACCATATGATTCGGGCTCTTACACGCGAAACACAGTCTTGGACGCGATGGTGGGAAAGTAGTGGGTGCAGAACCTCCTGCCACAGAGGATCGGTTAGGGGCCACCGCTGCCACCTGGCCGCTACCAGTATTGGCTGCGACCGACACCGCCGCCACCGGCCCCCGAGGTCTCCAGCGATCCCGAACTATATTTGTTCGGGTAGAGGACGTAGACATGGCCGTGCGAGGGAATGTTGACGTACTCAACCGTGTTCGCTGCGCCGCGTTTTGCATCTCCAATGCTACCACCTTCGCTAGCTCAGCTCCATCTTTGAGCTGTTGTGCTTCCATAGCTGTGGCCACCTCCCGAACCTTCAGGATTGCCGAGGTGCAGTCCCGTTGCAGGCTACGCTGCTCCTCTTCCCAGACTTCCGGATGACTGGTGTCCAGCCCCAGGTCCAGCAACCTGGAACCCACCTTTGCACTGTCTCGCAGTCCCACTTCGAATAGCTGTAGTAGCTCCAAAGGAGTGATGGGTCCACACCCTTGCACCACCGCCGCACAGAAGTTCACCGTGTCGAACCGCGTGTTGAGGCGAGTGTAGAAGGCACCCGCCGTCTCATTCAAGTGCTGTACAGTCTTCTGCAAATTGGGCTTCAGTTGCCTCATCTCGTGTAAGGTGATGTCCACCGATTTGGCCGTGTCTCCGAAGAACCGATTGAGGTTGTCGTACCTCTCTTTCCATCGAGTGCCCGCACAGCCCCCAGGAGCCATCTCCTTGAGATATTGCTGCTGAGACTTGCCTAAGCGTGACTCCATCACCTTCCATAACAGCGTAGACAATCGAAGGAGAGGTTCTCCTTGAAACTCATCTCGGCACGTGAGACTTCCCAGTGCAGTCTGCACGGAGTAGGAGTCCACGAGCTCAGTAACCTCCAATGAGAAACTCTCAAGCTCGTCCAACGGTGAACGTGCTGCCCCCGTCCACTCAGTATTCGGAAATGATGACATCCGCGATATGATGCGATACACGTCTTTGAGCTGACCAGCCTCGTTCCTGACATGACGAGGATCGACTCCAGCATAAGGAGACGGTATTGTCGGTGCCCTGACCATACCTGCCGGGGCAGGATCAACATATCCGCCGAATGGTATGAAAGGGGCCGCGCCAACCCGCGTGCCATTGGTAGAGGAGGGAACGCTTGGAGCAGGAAATACGGTCGTCGGCGAGAAGTGCACCCGAGTAGTCGGTGTTGCAGAACCCGGCGATTGCAGCACTTCCGTAGGCTGATAGCTCAAGTTTGCAGCCCTGGGATCCGGCACTACCTGTCTAGCAGTGATATACCAAGGGGCTGAACATAATTCCACCCATGCTTGTAACCCTGCCTCACCAAACCGATCAAGCTCCGTCTCCAGATAGTGACCCAGCGAGGGTCGCGCCGGACATCGCTCCCATGATGTTTGGATAAACTCGCGATGTCGGCATGCACGCGCAGTTGCCATTGCCGTATCCGCCGGAATACGCTCCACCATTATTGCATAGGATTCGATCGCCGAGTCCACCAGAGGGTATACCCGCGGATAGTGCACCCCACCGCTACAAATATATTGTGTGGGTGACAAGCCCAATCTTGACAGTACACGTAGGGCACATCTCATTCCTTCCATGTCAAGGTGTAGACTGGGTAGGCATAGTGAGGAGGTAGCACCCGTTCGAGATACTACCCTCGTCGCAGTCCACAAACTTTCCCCCCCTGAGGTGACGACCAACACTTGTACTGACCGGAAAGTTGAAGGATCCCCCCCTCCTGAAGGAAGAGGGTCTTCTCCATCGTCGTCATCATCGTCTTCGTCCTTCTCAACATCGGTCACATCGTCATCCTCTTCCGGTTTGGGCTGACCCGCTCCGCTACTACTGGAACCCGTCAACATATTTCCTGCCGGCTGTTTGGAATTGTTCGAAGAGGTCGACGCTGAGGATGCCGCCCCCTTCAATATACCAACTGTACGCGATGTAGGAGTACCCTCGGCAGCTTCCTTGAGCATTGGAAGTGTCTCGATGCGTTCTCGGAATCGACGCAGTTCCTCCATCGGCATCTTGTACGGCCCCCGGTGCTGTGGACTATACTCGACGTCGTGCTTCAGGTTGATGGTCGCCTCGTCCTTTATCGACATCGTGTTTGTAGCTTCGTTAGAGGACTTTGACCTCCATCCTGAATATGATGGTAGGGCATCTCGACGGGAGGGTATGATGTACTTCTCCACCACCGGACTATCGGGCAATTGCTTCTCGGACAAGTCGATGACGGTGTCCAGGGAAGTACGGCGTCGCACCAGCGCTCGCTCCGACTTCGCCGATACGTAGTGCGTCTCCGGCGCCGCCTTTGCTGACATGTGCTCAAATCCAGGTGGAGCGTAAGGATATACTGCATCACTTTCTCCCACCTCGTCAGTCGGTTGAGACGGGGGTGCTCCATCGGTAGACGCCGATGACAACCGATGAACTTGTACTCGTAATTCAGCGGCCACAGCGAGGGCGTCTAACAAGGCAGCTTTCGTCCGACGAGAGGAGGAACGTCGTTCACGCGCTCCTTGTCCGCCATGTCGAGCACCATCTCGTCGTTCATCTTGGCTGCTGAGCTCTCCAGTGGAGCTCAGTTCGACTAACCCATCTCCCGAGGGTTGGTCCAATTTGTGCAACGAGTCAGAATGGAACACCTCAATCTTCCGGTTCAAGAGTGCACCCAGTTCAACATCAGAATCATGGGCAGATTTTAATGACCGAGTCAAAGTATCTGGACCCGATTCGCGACGACGTCGATGCTCTTGAACCATCACAGGAGGATCGTCGACTACCACAGTGGAAGAGTGTAAGTCAACTTTATCCTCCGAGGTCTGATCCGAACTGTGCTGTTCAGTCGTCAATGGATGTTGGAGAGGAATCGGTTGCGGAGTCGGTCTCGATAAGGGTTGGCGCCGCAGCTGTTCCGTGGCCGCATGTTCCTCGGCGAGTTGTGCAGCAACCGACTGTTGACGGAAATACTGATGATCAAAATTCCTCCACTGTTCCATTTGCCCCCCGTGATGGTAGTAAGGGCTAGTAGCCATCCATGGTGGCAGCGCCGTCCAGCGTTGGTCGGGCTGTCCGTACCCTGCCGTGATTGGGCCCGGGGTGACGTATGGATGTGGATTCGGAATTTGCTGAAGTGAATACTGTCCATATCCAGGGTGACCTTGGTAGTATGGTCCTGGATGGTAGTATGGTCCTGCAGGACCTAAACTTGTCGGAGGTGCGTTCCCACTCATTGGGTAAGGAGAAAGGTTATGGTGCGTTGTGTCCATAGGAGTCCCCATGGGCACTCGCTGATCGGAAGGTGGTTCCATACAATACTACCAAGGGTTGGTGTCGGTGTCTTCGGATCTATAGCAGCCGGATCCAACCGTACTCCCACCCTTGCAGTGGTGGTAGGAAAACTAAGTAGTAGCGGGCGTGCACTCGACAAAGGTGATACGCAAATACTTTACCCAGAGTGGTTTCTACTAGCAATATCGCTGGACGATCACAGTAATAGCAGTTTGGTCGTCGACAAGTCATACCAATATGCCAGCATTGTTACACGCACCAGATATCCCAATCGTCCAGAGCCATGCCGGTGCCACAAAGTATACGTATACCAGAATAGCCAGCTGTCCAGAATATATTTACTGATGCTACCATGCATATACCATAATCCAGAGCCAGAATATATACCAATCTGATCAGCGATCCAGCCCAGAATATATATACCGTAGTCCAGCGCCAGAATATATATATACCAATCTGATCAGCGATCCAGCCCAGAATATATACCGTGTACCAATCGTCCGGAATCAGAATGTGTGCGTGGTCAGAATATATGTATATACCATCGTCAATGTTGTTGCATGGAGGTTATAATACCGTCTCCATATTATACATACCAGGTACCAATAGGTCAGAATCAGAATGTGTGCGTGGTCAGAATATATGTATATACCGTCGTCGATGTTGTTGCATGGAGGTTATAATACCGTCTCCATGTATACATACCACATACCATGTACCAATCGTCCAGAGTCAGAATATATCACCTCGACATGGATGTTCGTAATATGTACTGCGTATGTGTAACGAAGATTAGGGTTATACACGTCGTCGTCAATGTTGCTGCATGGAGGTTATAATACCGTCTCCCCCCCAAAAACCATCCAAAAGCAGCAGTCGACAATCATCCAAGCAAGTCGTCACCCGAAAATGAAAATTTTGCCAGCGCTTCCGCAGGATAGTTAAACATAGGGCCCGATGAAATAGCACCAACGACGGCACCTCAACACACCATACAGAAAATACTCCGTATCCAAAAAACGAAAATTTTTCCAGCGCTTCCGCAGGACATCTGAATATAGAGGAGATATGTGAAGGAACACTACCGACAACGGCGACGACGGTCGTGCACTAGAACACACGAGGCACGTCAGCAGCAACAAACACCGTACGAAAACGAAAGGACATGCTAACCGAAAACCGAAAAACTTCCATGGAAACGAGCCTCGAACATCCGTAAGTGCTAGTACAAGGCAACTGAATACATATGTCCATACACAACGTCGTCGTCCTCAACGAGCAAGTCCGCACCGCCGTTTGCATAAACCTCCATAAACGCTAGGCGCACGAGCAATACACCAAACCTACATATTGCATAGTGCAAGGCATACTCAGTCCGTGGAGCTAAGACTTGACGTACATAACGGTGCCGGCCACGCGCAAATATGCCGAAAGTCGCAAGCCCATCGTACCACAACCGCGATAGTTAGCTGAAGCCTCAGCCGAACACAGAGTATATATCACAGTCCCATCTCGCCCGGAAACCAAAAAATATTAGCCAAACGCAACCAAACTTCACGAGTATGCCGCAAATAACAAAGCCAACACAAATAATATGCAAAAGGTTTCAACGGAATCCATCAAGTAACGCAAAAGATACGAACGACATAGTTCACTATCTCAGCTTGCCGCCACGCGCCGCGCTCGAATAATACCACAGGTCTGTAGAAAGTTCACAAAGATAACCAAGTTGCACCGGAGCACCGGTACGTATCTTCTAATTGTACTACTATATTTGTCGATTGCCTCCGTGGGCTTATCTTATCGTTTTTATTCAATATATACACATCTCTACTGGAGATGGTATTTCGGTCTAACTGTTTGACTGTTCTTTCGATTCTGCCAAGACCGTAGTCTTGAGCAGCCTTTTAAGCACATTCACTTGTGACATGCTAGCTCGATCGGAATCACATTCCGTAACACATCGATCTACGATTATTTCCTCCAATATTCGACACAGGCATGATTCCACAGTCACGGTCTCTTATCATACTACATTATTCCCCAATATCTGTAGATATGCATATTCGATCGGCTTATTCGATACAGGTCGATTCACAGATCTCCCTGTCTTCTATACGATACTTCCTGGTACAGGTCGATGCACGGATCTCTCTGTTGATCGTATATTTCTTCAATACCTCCTGGTACAACTCCCCCCCCCTTAAGGCATAGCTATCCCCTGATAGCGTCTTCTCGTCAACGCAGTCCACGTAGTTGGGAGGCAATTCCTGAGATATTGTCTAAGGTTCGCCAACATGCTCAGTTTCACTGTTGAACTTCAAATGATGAAACAGGTGGATGAGTAGAGGACCAGGAATCGGATATACAGCATGCGATTTTCCAGCTCCTGTTTGCGTTGGGTGAGGACCGAGCTGAGCTGTCTCTGGATGACCCCCCGTGGCCCATTTGCACATACACGGCGTTCGCGAAGTACATTCCAGTAGAGGCGTTCCCGGTGGTGAACTAGTCCAGATGCACGTAGGTTTGCAATAACGCATGCCGTACTTACAGTAAGTACAGAATAATGGTACAGGGAGCTTTTGCATCACCGGTTGTAGGCGCAAGGCGTTGGGATATCGTCCAGTAGGGTTCTCAATGAACCAGTGTCGAGGTTTCAAGTACTCGATGACATCCAAGGTGCGTTGCACGCAAGCGTCCGCCAACTCTAGATCAGGAGGTCCACCAGTGGTGCGCGCTTGACTGTATTGAGTACACGGGGGACTGGCCCATATCACGTCGAAAAATCCGGGGGAGTATTGGCGTGGATCCCAGGATTCCACTTCAGTGATGTGAGTGGGACACCACTTAGCATCGCTGTCCAGAGTGACTACTGTGGCAGAAGGAAAACATTGCGTAAACCCCCTTTCTACTGATCCAGTGCCGCTGAACATTACCAGAATTCTCACCGGTCGAGGTGAAGTATCGGGTTCTAACTCGGTGATGTAGGCACAAGACCCGTCTTCTAGTATCTCTAACCGTTCCCAGGGTAGACGGGTGGCTTCTGGTACTTTTACCTCCGGTTCATCACATGGGTGCTGTAGTAACTGAGATAGTGTAACCCCCACGTATGCCACCGAGGGTTCTGGTTGACGATGGATTCGACGCTGAGCCGCTGCATCACGATTCTCAGCCTGCATACGTAACCTCGCGGCTTCGAAGTCTCTCAGCTGCTCGTTATCTCCCCCAGCGTCCATCTTCTCCCGCGTGCGCCATTGATCATGCGCGGAGGAGTACCCAGTCCAGCTGACCTTCCACTCCTCGATCTGCTTGCCCTTGACAGGTCGTACACGATAAGCCAGGATCTTATCCACATATGCTTCTGCCTGTCCGTCAACGATTACCTTCTCGGGAATGGGTATGTGTTTCCGGGCTGCAAACTCACCGGAACCGGCCACAAACGGCTTCAGTCGGTGCTGGGCAAATACATCATGTACTCGCCAATGCTTAGGTAGCATCAGGCGGTAGGCAACTGGTGCCCCTCGGTCTGCCTCCGGCAGAGCAGCCTGAATATCACTGTAGAACCGTTCCACCACCGGGACTGGCCCGTGCCAGCGCTTGGCGAGCTTCCGACACAACTTCCGGTCCATCAATTTCTCAGTTAAATGACGAGCCTCGATCAAAACCATGTCACCTACAGCATACTCGCGATGTCCGTGCCGCTGGTCAAACTGCGCCCGTTGTCTCTGCTGCGCCAACTCCAACCGGCTCCGCGCGTCCCGCAGCTGCGATGAAAAACGAGTGGCCATCTCATGTGCCGTTCCCACCCCCCCTTTTCTTCGTCCCGAGCCCGCTGGTTGGTACTGAGCTGCCTCCACAAACATGTCCAATTGTGACATCGGAGAAACACCATAGCATAATTCAAACGGGGTGAATCCCGTAACATCGCTGCGAGAATCGTTGATGGCGAACTCTACGTTAGTCGCAAACAAATCCCAATCCTCTGGGTTGGCACCTACAAAAGATCGAAGCATATCCTCCACAACACGGTTTGTATGCTCTGCTTGTCCATCAGAGCGCGGATTATACGGAGTGGTAGAAGCCACCTTGACACCCATAAGCCGCATGAGCTCTTTCCAAAAGGCATCTTGGAAACGAGGATCTCTGTCGCAGATGATCTTCATCGGCGCACCATGCTGACGCCATACGGTGTCGAAGTAGATGCGAGCCACCGACTGCGCTGAGCTATCTCCGAAATTCATTGGCACAACATGTACCATTTTGCTCAGCTTACAAGTAAACGTGGCGAAAGCATCATGACCCTGCCGCGTAAGAGGAAGCCCGGTGACAAAGTCCACCCCCACCACTTGCCAATTTCGTTCCGGAATAGGATGGGGGTTAAGCAGCCCATCCGGGAACGAGGTTCGCGGACGCACCATCTGACAAGTTGTGCAAGATGCAACCCAAGCAGCCACATCATCAGTTGCATTTTCCCACCAGAACCGTCGAAGTACTCGTTCTAAAGTCTTCTCCCGCCCAGTGTGTCCCGCAGCCACCGAGTCGTGGGCTTCTTTGAAAATCACCTCCCGCAGTGGCGAATCTTCTCCGAGTACCAGTTGATATCGTCCAGCGGATACCCTCCACAGGACTTCCCCCACTATACGGAAATCCCGGGTGGTACGGTGGGGAGCGGCCATTACTTCTGCTCGCAGGGTCTGCAGAGGTCCTGGTCGAACATACTCATCTCGCAACGCAGAAATGAAGTTACGATCATCGGTAGGAGAAGCTGAGTCCCGCGTCTTGGCTGCCATCCCTTCCTGGATAACTGGGGGCACCACACGGGGATATCGAACCCGTACGGGAAGCTCCTTAGTGGGAGGAGCATACACCACCAATACTGGCCAGGGAAGGTCCAAAGGCAACCCTTCCGAATCCTCAAAGAGTTGCGTCGGTTCTCCCTGAGCGTCATGAGTAGGGATCACTTCTTCCACCCGCATGCCTGCCATCCTGAAGAATGTCCTCCATCTCGGCATTCGGTTCTGTATGTCGGGCAACATGAACACGGCTGAGGTGTTAGCCTGGTCGTGACGCCACTCATCCACGTATTTGCGGAGTATCGACTCAATGCTCAAGGTTTTACTGTCATGCGGGGGGCTACACCAAACGTGTTTTCCCCGCCACTGCCGTTTCAGGCAATCTGACCAATAGCAGTCCACCTGCCTGTTGCTGCCGTCCTCGTCGCAGCAGGCGTCAACGTCGAACTCCCCATAACGCGCCTGCAGTCGGTCAAATACATTTCTACTCACCCGACAGGCTTGATATGAGGCCGACTGTGGCTGCGGTGAAGAAGTCGACGTATCAATGCGTGTCGCAGCCTTGCCGTTGCTGACTCCCTTCACCCGAAAATCGTTATGATCTGAGGACGATTTCCCTGTGTGGAGGCTTGTTTCAGCCTTCTCCTCAGGAGGAATGGTCGTTGAAGCATCTTCCTTCATCAGTCGAACACTACGGCGAGGTATCACCTTCCCAGGATCGGTTGGGCTCGCATGCCCATCCAGCATGTTATCAACCTCCTTCAAGTTCAGCACTCCCTCCAATGCGCGTTCGGCCGTCTGAAGTGTGACCACGCCATCCATCCAGGACTCGAGACACCCCAGCCATTTGGATACTGAAGCAGGAGGCAGGTCTCCTATATAATCGTTCTCCACGCGCAAGGAATTGAGCGAGTTCGTCGGTAGATCAGTGATTTTGTCCACCGCACCCGCCTCAACCAGCCCGTCCCTCGGAGATGTTGTACTATAATCGGGGCGTCGGGAAAGGGCATCTGGTACTAGGAGGAGTGCCCCCTTGATGTACTCCATGCGTGGCACTCCTACCTCCACGAGGTCTAGGTACCACCTAGCCTGTCTTCGACTCAGTTCACGGCCAGGCGACATGAGCCATTCCAGAGGTCGGTGATCACCTTGCAGGTTGAACTCTGAAAAGATTAGGTAATGCCGCCACGTCACTGTACAACAATGATGTAATGCACAAAGCTCCCTTTCTCCCGTCCCGTAGTTCTGCTCCGCAGCTGAGAACTGCCGACTCTCGTACGCGATAGGTTTGAGACCATCGCCAGTGTCTTGCATAAGCACACCCCCCAGCGCCATACCGCTGGCGTCTGTCTGCACTAGGAACGGAGCCGTACCGTCCGCTGCTTTCTTAATATCCGGTAGAGCTAACACCGGTGAGGAAGACAACGCAGCCTTGATCTCCTCAAATGCCCACTGTTG
>Ga0136655_1000938_pt1 | contig 13350 bp, 8 predicted proteins | sample CPBDNA_2_FD_94863 | JGI IMG/M metagenome (GOLD analysis project Ga0136655, IMG submission 94863) | Freshwater to marine salinity gradient microbial communities from Chesapeake Bay, USA - CPBay_Spr_15_0.8_DNA (version 2) | ecosystem: Environmental > Aquatic > Marine > Coastal | place: USA...
GTAAATCCACCAGAGCCGAGTTGGTCAATCAACTTCCAATCGCCCAGACGGATACCAAAATATCCTTTTGAAGAACTGTGAATAATTGGTTTTTCGGTGTTAGAAGGATTGGTTTTTCCCAACAAATCGGGTAAAATGCTATAGCTATCTTTTCTGTCAAATTTTGGGTCTTTATCGGAAAGCAATTCACGCAGGGTACCGAGCAGACTTGTTTGGCAAGCGATAGCATCAGAGACAGATCCCTTTTTTATTTTTTCCGGCCAACGGACAATAAAAGGAATCCGGTGACCACCTTCATAAGCATCGCCCTTCATACCTCTGAAAGGACCAGCTGCCCGATGTTGAAATTGTTCAGTAAAATTTTCTCTCCAGTAAGGACCATTATCGCTGGTGAAAATGACCATGGTATTTTTTTCAATCCCCTTTTCTTTAAGCACTTTCAGTAATTCACCCACTGCGGCATCTACTTGTCGGGTAAAATCACCATATTCACCTGCTTTAGATGAGCCGACGTATTCCTTTTTGGGTACCCAGGGAGTATGAGGAGCAGCAAGAGGAAGATAAAGGAAAAAGGGCTTTTCCTTTTTTTGATTCAGGATAAAAGCCTTGGCTTTATTAATGAACGTTGGTAACACTTCGTAAAAATCAAAATCGGGTGACATTTTTCCGGCGCGCCAAAAAGGACCGGTATAGCCACTTTCCAACTTATTTCCGGAGGTAAACGAGGTAGGAAGTGAGGTTAACTGATGGTTTTCCAGATAACAATAGGGAGGCATATCTAAGGAAGCGGGAAGAATATAAGAATAATTGAAGCCCAGATTATTGGGTCCAAAAGTAGGTTTTTTGTCAAAATTAATGTCAGATGTGTCCATTTCAGACTGAATACCATAGCCAGGGGCTTTTCCAAGACCTTTTTCAATGGCCTTTTCGGACAGAATCCAATCTATGCCAAGGTGCCATTTTCCTACCACCGCCGTTTCATAATCGTACTTTTTAAGTAATTCTGCAACGGTTCCCTTTTCCGGATCTATAAGATTTCGGCTATAGCCGCGTAAAACACCCACGGGTAATTTTGATCGCCAGGGGTATTCTCCAGTAATGATGCCATATCGGGTAGGCGTACATACGCCGGAGGGGCTGTGCATATCGGTAAATCTCATACCTTCAGCAGCTAATAAGTCGATATTTGGCGTATGGATTTTTCCTGAAGCCTGATAACAAGATACATCTCCGTATCCAAGATCGTCAGCCAAAATATAAATGATATTTGGCCGCTTAGCGGCCGCTTTTTCTGTATTGAAACTGAAAAAGACAAAGGCAAGTGCAGAAAGGCTGAAAGCAATCATTAAGTATTTCAAAAATGGCTTCATTTATTTAGAGGTTAAGGTGGATAATTGATTAAAAAGAGTGGGATTTACTTCTTTGAAATAGCTTTCTAAGGCATTATTCAAACTTTTCACCTTTTCAGGATTAACAGCGGCAAGATTCTTTTTTTCACCGGGATCTTCATTTAAATTAAAGAGAAGCATTTCCCCTGTCTTCCAGAATTTCAACAGTTTATAATCGCCGGAATGGACAGCAGAATGCGGATACCCATTATTAAACCGATGGAAATAAAGATTTCGGATATCAGATGTGGTCTTTGGATTTGATAGAGAAGCTTTAAAGCTATTTCCATCTAAAGAAAAGGAATTGGGTTGTTTCGAACCGGCAATGTCGGCGAATGTAGCGAGCAAATCATATCCTGTAACGTATCGGTTACTGCTGGTATTTGCGGGAATATCAGGGCCTGACACAAAAAAGGGAACCCTGATGCCCCCTTCGAACAAGGTCCATTTTCCACCTCTGAGAGGAGCATTTCTCATTGGAGAAGGGAAAGAATCAGGATGATCCAAACGGTTTTTTACAGGAGCGATAAACTCTACTCCCCCATTATCGGACATAAAGAACAGATAAGTATTTTTTCGGGCACCTAATTGATCTAAATGAGCCATCAAATCGCCTATGGATGCGTCTAAATCGGCTAACATGGCAGCCCAGGCAACATTTGGGTGTTTTTTGCCCTTTGTCAATTTTTCAAAACGAGCGATGGTTTCTTTCCTTGCCGTGGTATTGGCATGGGTTGCATAGTGTGATAACTGGATGAAGAAAGGATTTTTATTATGAACCTGCTCGCTAATAAAACGCTTGGTACGATTCGTCAGGGTATCGATTTGCTTGGGATTATCTTCAGTAAAAAAAGTGGTCCATTTTTCAGCCTTGTTATTGGTAGTATTTCCTTGCCCATTTCCATTATCACCATCAGAAAAATCATATCCAAAGGCACCTGGAGGAACGCCAATACGCAAATCCCATTTTCCAAAGTGAGCCGTGACATATTCAGGATTTATTTTTTTCAACACCTGAGGAATAGTTAAATAACTATTTTTTCCAGGTTCATATCTGCTTCCAAATGTTTCATCATCCTGTCTCATTGGGGTATGGCCAAAAAGGATACTTCTTCTGGTAGGAGAGCAAATGGAAGCGGGAGCATAACCCTGCGTAAAACGAACGCCTGATTTCATTAATCGATCCAGATTAGGCGTAAGGTGGAAATCACTCTTTGAATCGGAGATTTTTGAATCCATTTGTTCTGAAAGGGAGCTCCAGCCCAGATCATCGGCAAGGATGAAAATGATATTAGGGGGCACAGGATCTTTTGGAATCTGAGTGGTGCTATTCAGTAAAGAAAACAAGATGGAGAACCAAATGAAATATCTCATATATTAATTTATTTGAGCATGATAAAAAGAGATGAAAAAATACCTATGACAAAGGTATTTCTTAAATAAAGCTGCTCAGGAAATAAATCATCTTTTTGAAAATTTATTTCAAGGGTATCCAATATGTTTAGCATTAAAGGTAATATTTCTGTGATTCTTTAAAGATAATACATTTTACCCTAATTGAATCAGTTTATAAAGGAGTATCATGCCAATAGAAAAAACAAAATTTTTGGAATTTTAAGAATGTATGGGAAGGATATTGATTATCATTTTTAAAAGGCTAAATAGGTTGGTTGAAAAAAGACCTAATACATTGGAATACTGTGTATATTTAGAGGAATCTGATTAGAAAGAGAATACCTTCAAAATGAAACTCAATGAAAAACACCTATTTTAAGCAAGTTTTAATTTTTTTGGTTGTTTTTAATTTTTGTGATAATGTTGTCATTGGACAGGTCAAAAATCCTGAATTGAAGTACACCCTTTCTTTTCCTTCCTCTGAAAAAAGTAGTTATTTAGTTGAACTCTCTTGTAACTTTTGGTCCATTGATTCGATAGAATTAAAGTTGCCAAGGTGGATGCCAGGTTATTACCAGCTAATGGAGTATTCAAAATCAATTGAAAATATACAAGCCTTAGATTCAGAGAAAAAAAACTTAAGTATTATTCACCCAAATGATAATACCTGGGTAATTAAAGGGGTTAAGAATAAGGCATTTAAGATAAGTTATAAGGTAAAAACTTTTAGAAAATTCGTAGCTAATAGTTTCGTAGATAGTTCGCATGCATATATAGTTCCTGAAAATTCATTTTTATACATACTTGGAAAATTAAATATTCCTGTAACAGTAAGAGTGATATTAAATAATAAAGATTTCACAGTAGCTACTGGTTTAGATCCTGTTAAAGGAAAAACGAACACTTTTGAAGCTAAAGATTTTGATATATTATACGATTCTCCTTTGTTGATTGGAAAACTGGAAGCCCTTCCCTCCTTCTACCTGAACGGTATAGAACATGCTTTCATTGGTTATAACATAGGACAGTTTGACAGGGCTTTATTTATGGATAACCTGAAAAAAATTATTACTTCGTCCGTTGGCATAATAAATGATATTCCCTATAAGAAATATACTTTTATCGCTATTGGACCTGGAAGGGGTGGATTAGAACATTTAAACAACACAACGATTAGTTTCGACGGAAATGGTTTAAATAATGAAGCTGGAATGAATCGAATGATGAATTTTATTGCCCATGAATATTTTCATCATTTTAACGTAAAAAGAATTCGTCCAATGGAGTTAGGTCCATTTAATTATGAAATGGGAAATAGAACAAATCAATTATGGATAAGTGAAGGATTGACTGTATATTATGAATATTTGGTCGTAAAGAGAGCAGGATTAATGGATAGCAAAATGCTTTTATCTTATTTAAGCAACAATATAAATTCCGTTGAAAATAATCCTGGCCGATTTTTTCAATCTTTACAACAAGCCAGTTACAGTACCTGGAGTGACGGCCCATTCGGCACGCAAGGTAAAGAACCTGGAAAATCAATCTCCTATTATGAAAAAGGACCACTCATAGGTCTTTTATTGGATTTCGAGATACGAAAATCAACTAATAATAATAAATCATTAGACGATGTGATGAGGTTGCTATACGACAAGTATTATAAATTTGAAAAAAGAGGATTTACGGAAGCTGAATTTCAGTTTTCCTGCGAACAAATTGCTGGCGTATCTTTATCTGAATTTTTTGAATATATATATACCACTAAAGATTTGGATTATGAAAAGCATTTAGTTCATGCCGGGTTAAAAGTGGACAAGATAAAATCAAAAGAAGGGAGTAATATTTTTAATCATACTATTTCTAAAATCGATAATCCAAGTCCGCTGCAGCAAGCGATTTATAGCAGTTGGGCTGGCGAATAACATAGATAAAGGATTTAATTAAGTATCTCACCTGTTTTAATGAGTAGTAAATGTGGCGGACTTCGATGACTATATAAAATAGTGCACCTCAGATTTTTTGGTTACGTTCAATAAAAAATACTGTTTCAGAAATCTGGAAGTCAGTTAGCTTATTTTCAACAAAATATTTAGGTAAAGCTAATATATGATTCGATCATCACAGGTTTGTTAAATGTGGGTGTCAAGATGTAAACACGGAGTTTTGTGCTTCGAAATCCGCAGAAATAAAAAAGACCTGTCATTTCTGATAGGTCTTAATTCTTTAACTTGGTCACGATATCTGTCGATAAGAGGCTTGACCAAGCATCACAAAAAAGGAGTGTATATTAAGTTTCTGTCATATCCCTTCAAAGAAGGAAGTGACCATTAGAATGTAACAAACAAAATAAATTTGAATATGACAGACTTAGAATTCTTTTTTAAATATGAAAAAGATATCAGCGGAATGACAACATTTAGTAATCTTAATTTACTTCGCCGTGACATTTATACTTGCTTTAATATAAATCCAAATGACCTTCAATCCACCATCGGTTCCTCTGCTCTTTGGCCTGGGACTATGGCTATTTTTGCAGGAATAGATCTGTTAGCAAAATTCTATTCAGGAAACGATAACTATAATAAATCAAGACAAGCCTTCAAAGATTACACTTATGAATTTATTGACCAAGCTTATATTGAGGAGTTGTATCAATTAAGAAACGCTTTGCTCCACAGCTTTGGCTTGTATAGTGTGAATAGTAAAAAAAAAGTTTACAAGTTTGTTTTAACAGAAGACCCCAGTTTTTTCATAAAAAACAATTTAACCAATGATAGGTGTATTGTTTCAATAAAGACACTTCACCACAAATTTGAGGAATCAATCATTAACTTTCATAATAGATACAAGGATTTGGACAGTTATGATAAATTTGACGAGTTGTTTAAAAAATATGGGATATCCGAAATTGGAAATTCTCTTTATTAGAAAATATTGCTAAATTTGAATAACGCACTTCTAACACAAATTATTGGATTCAGGGTAATGGTCTGAAATTGATAAAATTCACAGTGATACTAAAAAAAATACAAGTTGTATAGGACAATTAATCTAAATTTAAAATGAAGCTTAATTCAGATATAAATGTTTTAGGTAGTTTACCAGATTGGAGCCTTATAAAAGTTTTCCTCTCGGAAGATATGTTTTCTATACAAGAAAAAGGTGGTATCCACCAATATACTTCTATAAAAACAGATAAGTCTGTTAAACGCTTTGAAAAAGCAATTAAAACAACGCTAATACATAATGAAAGACCTGCATTAGAAACTATTGTAAGACAAGCAATAAATTTGAATACAACAAGTTTTGATACCCTTTTATTACTATTCTGGAATGCCTCAGCTAATAATGAATTATTTAACTATCTTAATGAAAAAGTTTATTTTCCTGCTTTTTATAGTGGTAGAGTGTCTATAAAAAATGACGAGGTAGTAGCTTGTATCAAAGATCTTAAACTAACGGAAGATGATTTAAAAAAATGGTCTGAACTTACCGTTTCTGTCACAGCTTCTAAATACCTAACGTTATTAAAAAAATTTGGATTGATGGAGGGTTCCAGAAATAAAAATATCGTCCATCCACATCTTTCGGATCGTTTATTTGTGTTGTTCGTTTATTGGATTTCTGCAATTTCAGACAAACCAAATTTAGTTTATAGCCATTGGCTTCCTTATTGTTTTAGTGAAAAACAAGCTTTCCTTGACCGGCTCTTTCAGAAAAAGTTTTCTAAATATTATAACGTGGTCTATACAGGAGACAATCTGACTATTGAACCCGTTTTATCTTATGAATCAATTAATGAATACATCATTGAATCCTGAATATATTATCTCCCAGTTACTGCGTCTTGTGAATTCTGATAAACGATCAGAAATCAGACTGAATGCCAATGGTGGAAATTCTGTCTTAGTTGTTTGCCCTCCATCACTGGAATATCAGTTTATTGAAAAAATATATTCCATGATGCCGACCGGTACCTTCCAGGTTATTGATATCAATGAAATACTTATTTCATTCGTTGAGGAACATCAGGCTGATATCGATGAAATGTTTGATTTGTTAAAAGGTTCGGTTCATCAAATATTTAAAGCGCCGGAAGGTGAGACTAGCCCAGATTTATTTAAACTCCTCATTTCAGCTATTGAGAAGTCCTATAAAGAAGATAAAATTCCTGTCCTGATACATAGTGGTGCACTATATGGTAGTGGTATAGATAATATTCATCTTATGGAACATGAATTAGTCATGAACTCAAAAATTCCTTTGATTATTCTATATCCTGCTACCCAGGAGGGTGATAAACTCATGTTTCTCCATTCTCGCCACGCGTCAAAGTACAGAGGTATGATTGTTAACTAAAGAAGTTTATAAAAATGATAATAAAAGATATATTAACCATTAATTTGTCTGAGGACATAAAAAATGTAATTGATTTAGAAGTAATCTCAGAAAAGGAGATTCAAGACGAAATTGAAAACTATATCGTAACAGATGGCTTAGCCAGGGAGTATGTTACTTTCGTTGATATATTCACTTCAAATATTCTGGAAACAGGCGTTTGGATTTCAGGTTTTTATGGGTCAGGAAAATCTTATTTTGGAAAATTGCTTGGTTATATGCTTAGCAATCGAAGTATTGTTGGCACGCCTGCAAGAGACCGAATAAATCAACGTTTTACAGGTATCAGCGATGAAGCATTAGTGAAAAATGCACTGTCAAGATTAGAATCAATAAATTCGAGAGTTGTTTTTTTAGATATCGCAAAACAAGATACTTCAAAAGGCTTGGCTTTTACCTTATTCAGAAATTTCTTAAAATCACTTGGTTTTCCTGAAAATGAACATGGTATTTTTTTATACCAATTGATGTTAAGTGAGGGAAAAACAAGAGTTAACCACTTTATTGCTGACGAAACTGGTTCTGATTGGAATGAATTAAGGACTATTTCTTTCAAATACGCGAAAGCCATTAAGGAGCTTTTTATCAAAAAGGGAAATACGGACGCGGATTATTTAAACCTCATAACAACCATTCGCAGAGATATTGACCAATTTAGCTCGTCTCGTTTAAGAGAAGAATTGGCAAATTATCTGCAAATTGAAAAAAATGAAAAAGTCATCTTTCTGTTTGATGAAGCCAGTGAGGCCATTAATCAACATAAATTCAATTTATTAGACCTGGAAGGGTTAAGCGAATCTCTCTCATCACTAGGTGGAAAAGTTTGGACTATTGCCATTGCTCAAGAGAAATTAGATGATGTTATTAATAATTCCAATGTTAGCAAGGCTCAGTTAACTAAAGTTACAGATCGTTTTAAAACGAAAATTCATCTTGAATCCACCGAAGTTGATGTTATCATACGCAATAGATTACTAAAGAAAAATGAAGCTGGCATCCAAAAACTTTCAGAACATTTTAAAAAAAATTCAGGTAAAATTTCTGACCATGCTGCCATTCACGGGGCGGGTATCAGTAAAACGGATAGTTTAGATAATTATCTTACCTACTATCCTTTTTATAAATATCAATTCGATTTACTTCAGAACTTTTTGTTTGGTACGAAAGGTTATGCTTCTACGAAAGTAGCAGCAAGGGGAATGATTATTACAACTTATGATATATTAAAACAACAAATACAGTATGATGATTTAAGCCAGACCGTTACTGGTTGGCAAATTGCCAAAGAGGGTCAACCGCAACCACCTGTAAGATTAGTGAGTAGGTATGATAATGCAGAGCGCATTTTGCAAGAGGCAGGCTCTTCTATTTCTGGAAGAAAATTATTGGAAACCATCAATTTCTTGACAGAAGCAGAAGTTACCCCATCTTCTTTAATCAATATTGTCAAATCTTACATTAACAATCCAGATGAACAGTTCAAAGTTCAAGATGATATTATCAAAGCGCTTGAATTACTTACGGAGTCAAAAGTACTCTTAGATTCCAATAAAACATACCGCATTACTTCTGATATTGAGCAAAGATTATTGGACGAAATGAATGGGTTTTCAATTCAGGGCTATATCAAGAAAAAACAATTAGTTACCGCATATAAGGGTGCAAACTTTACAAAAGCCATTGGAAAAGTTTCGGAAAATAGTTTACAGTTCGATTTTTATATTACTACGGACAATGATGATGAACTCCATGCTCCAAATCTGAAATACCTGAAGGTAAAAATTAAAAGTGTTTATAATATCTCAGATGATCGTTCAGCGGATATAGAAAACTTAAAAGTTCAATATCAAAATGATAAAGATCTGCTTTGGTTAGTACCAGATAATTTATACTTTAAGGAACTCGATCGTTTGATTGAGGAGGTAGAACGTATCACCTATCTGGAACAGAAGTATAATAATCCTAATTCTGATGAAGGTAAAATTCTCCTTAGTTTCACTGCGGCAAAAAGTGAAAAAGAAAATAGAATTAAAGATCTGGTTGGGGAAAGCTTAATCAATGCCACAGCCATTTACTTGTATAATACCTTCCAACTTAATAAAGACAATTGGCAAACCATCCTGCAAACTCAGCAAAGGGGTATTATTCAAAATGTTTACAGTAAGCGTTTAGCTTCCCAGTTAAGTGATTCAGTAGCCGCTGCCGTTATTAAAGAAGCGAATAATAACAGATTACAACAATATTTTTCGGGAATCGATTTCGCTTTTTTTGATGGCCATGGCAACTTTATAGGGGAAAATCTCAAAGTGGCGGAAGAAATTTTATATAAAGTACGCAATACTTTTGTGGACGGTGCTACCATCGAGAAGGATCTTATGGAACCTCCTTGTGGTTTCACCTTTGGCACTGTTATTTCATCCGTTGCTGCCCTTATGCGAGCCGGAAAACTCATTGCTAAATATAATGGTGCTGAGAAATTCTCCTGGCGCGATGAAGGAGTAAAAGTATTTTTTGACAATTCACGTGAATTCAGAAAAGCTTCATTCAAAGCAGTTTCAAAGTCACTATCTGCGTTACAAAAGCAAGATCTGGCTCAATTTCTTTTGGATGTGGAGATAGAAAAATTTATTGGTCGCAAAATAGATTATAATACCAATGATTTTGAGTTAGTAGCAGCCGTCCGCGATGTAGCCAAACTTTTTGCCGATAAAGTAACCACCCTTCGACATACAGAAAAGGATTTTGACGCCCTGTTTCCCAAAGCAGACGAAAATGCTACCTATTTGGGTGGTTTTACGGGTGCGGTAAGTGAAGCTAATTATATTGATAAAGCAGTTGCCTTCCTGGAGGTTAAAGATACTTTTCTAAAGGCTCTTCAAGAAATAGAAAAAGTAGAAAAATTTTCCAGGAATAATTTGCCAAAAGTAAAAGAATGGAAATTATTTATTTCTGAAGTCCAGGACGAGTTGACCAAAGCAGCCATAGGTAATATTAACATTCTACAACTCAAAGCCGATTTTGAAAGCCATCTGACAGGGGATGTCATCAAAAACTTTACATCCCTGCAACAGTCAGCACAAAAAACCAAAGACGAGTATCATCAGTTATTTAGTGCAGCAATGAAAGATGCTGCTGCCAAATACACGGAGATAGAGGTTTTGGCAGTTGATCTTATCAATGAAATAGAAACACTCCCTATTGGTTTGAATGACTTAGCTTTATCTAAAGTCTCAGCCCTTAAACAATATGCCAGGCAAAGAACCAATGCAACGGTTTCTATTGATTTTGATGTAAAGGATAAGCAAAGTCGTTTTACCTATTCTGAAGTGCTTTCTTTTATCGAATTATTCCCAAGTAAAAAGGCAGAAGTAGAGATTGCTAAGGCCGGTTTAATCAAAACTAAAGCCCCCGAACCACCTCCGGGTAATATACCATTACCTGTTCTGAAAAAATATGTAGTGAAATTATCAAATACAAAAATGAAGGTATCTGAATATAAAGAATGGTTGAAAAGTGAATTGCAAAAATTAGCCACCGCAGCTGATAATGACGAAATCGAGATCAATTAGGAATCAAACTGGAGAATATTATACAAACGGACTCTATGGGTGAAATGGTAGAAGAAGGTATTGGCGGTCAATCGATAAAAGACTTTTTTGCTAAACTGAATATTGCTTACATTGTATCTCGGGAAATCCATTATTGCCTGAGATTATTTAAAAATAAAGGGTATTTGGAAGTTTTCAAGGCAACTGAATGCCTAAATGATTGGGATGAATTGCTCCGAATAATGGGTTCAGTCCTCCAAACAATGAAAGCTAAACCTGTAATAGTTATTTCTAATTGATAATTGACAAAAATGGAAATAAAAGACTTACAATATCTTATCAATCAAGGGGAAGGCCTCCGTATCGAGTTTAAAGATGCAAGGGATAGTGTGCCTTCTTCTTTTTATGAAACGGTGGTAAGTTTTTCCAATACTGATGGTGGTACCATTCTTTTGGGCGTTGACGATAATGGTATTATTAAAGGTATAGACCCAGATGCGGAAGTTTCCTTGATGAAGAACATCATAACCGCTTTAAATTCCAAAGATTGCATTGACCCACCTGTATATGTTGAACCTTTTTGTATCCAGCAGCAAGTTGGTAAAGTAATGGTCATTCAAATTCCTGCAAGTAGTCAGATTCATAATCATTCAGGAACAATTTACAGTAGAAATTTTGAAAGTGATTTAGACATTACTAAAAACCAACAACGGTTGAGTGATTTGTATTTACGTAAACGAAACTTTTTTACTGAGGCCATTATATATGAGCATTTATCAATGGCTGACTTAGATGATAACCTATTTGATAAAGTATTTAAGCTTATTCGCAATATCAAATCCGATCATCCCTGGCTTTTAGCAGGCAAAGAGCAATTACTCAAAGAGGCAACCCTTTGGCGAAAAGATTTCCAAACCGGACAGGAGGGATTAACCTTAGCCGCTGCTTTAATCTTTGGTAAAGATGAAACCATTCAAAGTTTGCTCCCCGCCTACAAAGTAGAAGGAATGTTGCGTAAAGAGAATCTCGATCGCTACGATGATCGCATCAACCCTCCCTTGCGTACCAATTTAATAGATACTTATCTTGAGATGAAAGCGTTTGTCAACAAACATTTACCCGAAAAATTCTTTATGGAAGGGGATCAACGCGTGGATTTGCGAGATAAAATTTTTAGAGAAGTCGTATGTAATGCCATTGTGCATAGGGAATATACCAGTGCCTTGTCAACAGAGCTGATTATCACTGCATCGGATGTAGTGATAACTAATCCTAACAAGGCTTATTTTCATGGTGTCATAGACCCCTTGGGTTTTAATCCTTACCCAAAAAACCCAAATATCCGTAAGTTTTTTACCGCTTTTGGGTGGGCAGACGAAATTGGTTCGGGCGTAAGAAACACCAATAAATATTTACCCCTCTATGTTAAGGGTGCTCATCCTGTTTTTTTGGAAAACGACATATTCAAAACAGTGATTCCTTTACGATTTGTAAACTTAGGTTATTATGCAAATAACTTTATCTCCTGGTTGGAAATCGGTGAAAACTCTGCTTCGCATTTGTCTGAAGGTTTGAAACAAATTGAACTACCTGCGGCGTACTTTGAGCTGACCTGGCAACAAGTGCTATTGCTTTTGGTACCCAGCTGGCACCAAAAAGGTACCGAGTTAAATACTTTAGATTGGTTTGAAAGCCAAGTGTTTGCAGAAAATGAAATAAAAAAGGTACCCAGTTGGCACCAAAAAAGTACCCAGCTACTTAAAAAGAAAAATTGGTACCTCATTGGTATTTTAAGTTTATGCTCTTTACCTATTGCTCTATCTGATTTGATGGTGGCATTTGATTATAAAAACACCAAAACCTTCCGGGACAATTACCTGAAACCACTTCGAGAGGCAGGCTTGGTAGTTTTTACCATTCCTGAAAAACCTACTAATCCTGATAATAAGTATGTGCTAACTCAACAAGGAAAAGCTTTTTTAGGAGGGAATTTTAAGTGATTGGTGATTGGTGATTGGTAATTGGGGGGTTGGTGATTGGTGATTGGTAATTGGGGGGTTGGTGATTGGTAATTGGTGATTGGTGATTGGTAATTGGTGATTGGGGGGTTGGTGATTGGGGGTTGGTAATTGGTGATTGGTAATTGGTAATTGGTGATTGGGGGGTTGGTGATTGGGGGTTGGTAATTGGTGATTGGTAATTGGTAATTGGTGATTGGGAAATAGTAATTGGTGAAATATGAAAGATTTTAGAAAATTGGTGATTTGGGAAAAAGGGATGGAACTCGCAAAGCAGGTTTATGCTTTCACGGCTTTATTGCCTCAAAAAGAGCAGTTTGGTTTAATTAGCCAAATGAATCGATGTTCGGTTTCAATACCTTCCAATATTGCTGAAGGCTGTTCCAGGAATTCAGATGTAGAACTAAAACGCTTTATCGAAATAGCCATTGGTTCTTCGTTTGAATTAGAAACCCAACTATTGCTTGCAAAAGAAATCTATTCAAAAGAAGATGCAACCCTTTTCGATAATTTAAGCCAATTACAAAGAATGATGAATGCTTACCACTCAAAACTTAAAGCCTCGCCAAACACCAATTACGCACCAAAAGCCAATAACCA
>Ga0136655_1000949_pt1 | contig 13273 bp, 13 predicted proteins | sample CPBDNA_2_FD_94863 | JGI IMG/M metagenome (GOLD analysis project Ga0136655, IMG submission 94863) | Freshwater to marine salinity gradient microbial communities from Chesapeake Bay, USA - CPBay_Spr_15_0.8_DNA (version 2) | ecosystem: Environmental > Aquatic > Marine > Coastal | place: USA...
ATTGTACAAAAGTTTTAAGTTTTTCTTACCTCGTTTTGATCAATATGAACATATTATTACCTACTCAGATGTTGCAAAGAAAGTGGTTTCTCATTATGACTTAAACAACGTTAAAATAGGGTTTTACCGACCAGATTTTTTAATGGAGTATGATGGCGGTATTAAGTTATGTGAATTAGGCTGTCGATACTATGAGGCTTACTGGAATCATGGGATTTCTGAATACATTATGGAAAAGCGCAACATGTGCAAAAATAATGTTAATGGAAAACGAATTATTGAAAATGTGATGGATGGAGCATATAAATGGTTGGAAGGACTAGATAAAGAGCTTGTTATTTTAAAAGGAAGAGATCGCGAAGGAGACATCCGATTTTATCGTCCTTATTTTGAAAAAATGGGTACTAAAATACATTATGTATATCCTGATAATTTAGATGAAAATTTAGAGTTGTTAAAAGACCTTCCTGTTCTTAGTGCCTTTTCTCAAATGGAATTAGAAGCCTTGAGTGATGATGCACTTTTAGCAATAACAAAATCAAACTGTTTAAATCCATTAACTACTATATTTTTATTTCATGATAAACGTTTTTTAGCGGTCTTATGGAATGACGCCTTCAGAGAAGAAGCTTTGGGAGTTACAGACGCTGCATTCCTGAAACGCTTTTTAACACCTAGCTACACCCATGAAGAAGGTCCTAGCGTATGGAATGACGCTCTTAACAACAAAGATAAATACATATTAAAACCTTATTTATTAGGAAAAAGCGAAGGCATTATTCCTGGGCCATTAGTTACCGAAGAGGAATGGAGAAAAGCGTTTGAATCAAAAGACATACGTAAAATGATGTTGCAAGAGTGGGTGAAACAAAAACCATTTAAAGCAAGTATTGATGGAAAAAAATTTACTGATTATGGCACCGGTACTTTACTTTGTTTAGAGGACGAATTACACGGCTTAGGTCAGTTTAGAATGTCTAGTTGTGAAGTTATTAACTACATTAAGGATGATCGTAAAATGGCTCCTTGGATAGTTGAAGACCCAAGCAATTACGATGGTAATTATTTTTTACTTTAACAAATAATACTGGTAAAATTAAATACCCTTTTTAGAGCGATTGATTCAAGACATAGTGAAAAATATATAGGTATTGAATTTGTTAGTATCGAAGAAACCAGTTAGTTAAACAAATGATAATTATGTATAAAAACTTAATAAAACGAGTTTTAGACTTTACAATTGCAGTATCAATTCTAATATTGCTTTTACCCTTTTTCTTTGTGTTGGCAATCATCATAAAGTTGGATAGTAAAGGTCCTGTTTATTTTTCTCAAGAACGAGTTGGTAAAGATTTAAGACATCTCTTAATCTTTAAGTTTAGAACAATGACGAATGAAAAACACGAAGTAGGTACTTCGCCAATTATAGGAAGATCTAAAGGGGTTACGAATGTAGGTTATTATCTCAGAAGATTTAAAATTGATGAACTTCCTCAACTAGTTTCGATACTAAAGGGGGATATGAGTCTAATAGGGCCACGTCCTAGTATTCCCTCTCATTTAAATCAAATGACAAAAAAAGAAAAAATGCGCTATTCTGTTAGACCTGGACTAAGTGGGCTAGCCCAAGTTTCAGGGAATATTCACATTTCTTGGTCAGAGCGATATCAAAAAGATTTGGAATATATAAGAAATATTTCATTCCTAAATGATATGAAAATTATAATTAGAACGGCTCAAATAATTGTTTTGGGAGAAGCTTATTTTGTGAAAAAACCATTAAGATTTGAAAGAGATTAGAGCAACAAATAATCCAAGAATTGCTATTGCAGGTTGTGTTAATAGCTCAGTTCAAACGTTGAAAAAACTAAATGAACACAGTTTTAACGTGGTAAGAGTGCTATCGCTTAATCCAAATAAATCAAAAAATGTAAGTGGGTATTATGACCTAACAGAATTTGGAGAAAAATGGAATTATCCAACTACGTATTTTGAAAAAATAAATGACGAAAATATAATTTCTCTTTTAAGAGAGGATAATATCGATTGGTTATTTATCATTGGATTATCACAACTTATAAAGGAAGAATTATTAAGTGTTGCAAGGTATGGCAATATCGGATTTCATCCCACTGCTCTTCCAAAAGGACGCGGGCGGGGAGCACTTGCATGGATTATTCTTGGTGAGGCTCCTGCAGCAGCGACTTTTTTTATTCTTGACCAAGGCATGGATTCTGGAGACCTAATTTCCCAGGTAGCAATTGAAGTAAGTGACCAAGACTATGCATTTGACTTAATCGAAAAGATAAAAAGTGCTATAGATAAAGCACTAGATTTATTTCTTCCAAAATTAAAATTAGGAACATTATCAGTAATGCCACAAATTCAAAAAGAAGCTTCGTTTTTAGGGCAGCGAAAACCAAAAGATGGATTGATAAATTGGAATCAACCTGCTGAGCAAGTATTAAGGCTAATTCGTGCTACCTCAAGTCCTTTGCCCGGAGCATTTAGTTTTTTTAACGATAAGAAAATAGTGATTTATAAAGCGAATGTCAGGCTAGAATTTACAGGAGTTCCTGGCAGAATAATACACATTGATTTAGAAGGAAGACCTGTGGTGGCATGTAAACAAGGGGGAATATTACTCTTGCAAACAGATGCAGAATTTTCTTTAAATTTTAAAATTGGAAATGATTTTCAAAATAATTTATGAGTTCAAATATATTAGTTATAGCACCTCATTGCGATGATGAGGTTTTAGGATGCGCTGGAATGATGGCGAAAAAAATCGATCAAGGAGCTACTGTTTATGTGGCTATTGTTACAAATGGTTTTCTTGGAGCCCCTGAACTGTTCCGAAAAGAGGGCACCGAAAAAGTACGTGCTGAAACAAGAGCGGCCCACATTTTTTTGGGTATCCAAGAAACCTTTTTTCTTGACTTCCCTTGTCCTCGTTTAGATACCATACCATCGTATCAACTTTCCATAGCGATTGAAAAAGTAATTCGAAACAATTCAATTGATACTCTATATATACCACATCGTGGAGATATTCATAAAGATCATAGAATTACTTATGAAGCAGCTTTAGTTGCTGCTCGCCCAATAAATGAAAACCCTGTTCAGCGAATTTTAGCATACGAAACCCTTTCTGAAACCGAGTGGGCGGCTCCATTTCCAGATGAAGCTTTTATACCAACTTACTATGAGCGCATAACGGAAGCTCAGCTTGAAATAAAATTAAAGGCTTTTCAATTTTTTAGCACTCAAATAAAACAACCACCACACCCACGTTCTCTGCAAAACATAGAGTACCTGGCTCGTTTAAGGGGAGCCTCTATAAGTTCCGCAGCTGCTGAAGCATTTCATTTAATTAGAAATATAGATTAATGAAAAATAAATTAAAAAGAATCTTATATGTTGGGTACTATCTCTATAAAATGGATAGGTCTGTTTTCTGGAAGTTTTTGAACTTTACGTCTATAGAAACAGGGAGGTCAAAACTTTATTTAATAGTAGCGTCTATAAACGATAGTATTCTATTTAATGTATCGCTCTTGGAATATTTTCAGTTTCGTTTTTTTGAAAAAAACCAGCTTGAGAAGTCCAATTGGGCAGGCACTGGATTTATGTATGAATATCAACTCGCCATGAATCCAAAAAATGTCCGTTCGATACTTAAAGATAAAATACTTTTTTTAGACACCTATAAAGATTTTGTAAGACATAATCATTTAACGTTAAACGAACTGAAAAAAGACGAACAGAAGGGAGCTTTTTTACTTCAAGAAAACACCAAAGTAGTGCTTAAGAATTCTAAAGGACAGTGTGGTATTGGTATAGTTATTCTTAATACTAGTGAATTAACGCCATATGTATTAATACAGAGGCTTGAAAACACCGGAAATGACATTGTAGAAGCTTTTATTCAGCAACATGAGGATTTGGAACAATTATCTCCTTCGGGTTTAAATACATTGCGCTTAATAACTCAGCTTAATCATGAAAATAAAGTTGAATTGTTAGGTGCAAGAATTAGAGTTACTGTAAACAATTCGATAGATAATATGGCTGCAGGAAATTTGGCTGCAGAAGTAGATTTAAAATCAGGTAAAATTTGTGGTCATGCCGTTTATAGCGACATCACAAAAGAAGATCAGGACACACACCCTTATACCAAAACAGTTTTTAAAGGCTATCAAATCCCCTTTTTTTATGAAGCAATAACTATGGTGAAAGAGGCGGCATTGTGCTTCCCTCAAAATCGTTCGATAGGGTGGGATGTTGCAATTACGAGTACTGGACCACAACTTCTTGAAGCAAATCATGACTGGTGTCGATTAGTTTGGCAGCTACCTGTAAAAAAAGGATTAAAACCTATCTTAGAGAATCATTTAAAAAAAATAAAAACAAACAAACATGAATATTTTAATTAGTGGCATTGGAGGCCCTACCCCACAAAGTATTGCTAGAAGTTTAAAAATGGGAAAATTTGGTTCTAATGTCAAACTTTTTGGTACTGATTCGAATCCTTTATCTTATGGTCTTTATGATAGTGATCTATATGAAGAAACAAGAGTGATTCCTTATGCTGAAGGAGAAGGATATTGGGATGCCATTGAAGAGATGGTAGAAAAACATGATATTACTTATGCAATGGTTCATCCTGAAAAAGAAGTGATTGCATGGGCAAAACGCCAAACTGAAGGGAAACCAATGCCTTGTAAAGTTATGATACCAAATCTTTCTTTGGTTAATAATCTCGTTGATAAAGCAAAGATGTCGGAATTATTAAAAGGGACAAATTTTATTCCTTCAACGCTAACTTTAGATCCATTAAAGTTAAATTTTGAAGAAATTTTAAAAACTCTAACTCCTCCATTTTGGATTAGATCTTCAACGGGATCATGTGGTTTGGGATCTCTTAAAATACATAACAATTCAGAATTACATAATTGGATTTCTATAAACCCCAATGTAGAATCATTCATTGCTAGTTCATATCTTCCAGGTAGAAACTTGGCTTGTAAACTTCTATATTTTAACGGAGAGCTCATACGATCTGCTACTGGAGAACGCGTAAATTATATAATGTCGAATGTAGCTCCGTCAGGAATTACCGGTAATACTTCTTTTGGTCGATTGATAAATGATCGTAATATAGTAGATATATCTGTAGCTGCTTTAACATTACTTTCAGAGAAGAGTAATTCCATTAAACATGGAATTTTTACGGTTGATCTTAAGGAAGATGAAAATGGGACCCCTTTTTTAACAGAAATAAATGTAAGAATGGTCGCTTTTAATGATTGCTTTGCAAAAGCAGGAGCCAACTTTTCTGATGATATTCTTCAACTTATGTCTGATGGAGAAATTGACCGTAGTTTTATCAACTATACTTTTAAAGAAGGTACAATTTTTTTAAGAAATGTTGATTCAACTCCAATCCTACTAAACGAAAACGAACTAAAATTAAATATAAAATCTCAAAATAACTGCATTTTAAATAGCCCAATTTAAAAGTAAATTATAATTTTAATCACATTTAAATTTCAAGAAATGAAACTAACTTTTCCAATTAATAGAATCAGCGAAGTTTTAAAAAATAAAACTTATGACAGTGTTCACTTAAACAAAGAGGTACTCGATGAGGTGGGTTTTTTTGTTTTGAGAGAGGGTATTCCAAAAGATAGAGCAAATTTTTATTATGGAAAATTTAAAGAGAAATATGATGTAGGAGAAATTGCAAAATCTAAATTCCATAATACAGAAGTAGCTGTTTTAGGGATTGAGATATTTGAGCAATTGAAATATGAACAAAAACTTAAACATATTTGGCCACATTTTTTTAATGGAGTTGTAGGGAATGATTTTATTAGAATTTTAATTAAAAATGAAGAACACACGAAGCCTGTTTTCTTACATCAAGATATTGGTTATCAATGTGGTGGTGAAGAGCAGTATTCTTTTTTTACATCACTGTCGCATACCTATGAGTCCAATGGGGGGCTTCAATTATTTCCTGGAACACATAAACTAGGGTATTTGGGGGACGTAGGTGAAATTAATCGAGCGATTTTACCGGCAGATTTACCTATTTGTTCTCCAGAATTATTTCCTGGAGATATTTTAATTATGCACTCTGCAACATGGCATTGTTCTGGCGCTAATACAGCAAAAACTGAACGCATTTACATAGAAACTCATATAGTTTCTGGAAATAGTCCTTATTGTAAAAATTTAATTTTTGGGAAAAGTACAAACGAAAGCATAGCAGATCTAGATATCTCCAAGCGTGAAATGGATGATTTTTTTGTTAATTCCAGGTCTAGTCGTCTTAAAAAGGCAGAAATAGCACTAAGTAAATTAAATTCTATAACAAAATAAAAATGACAGAACCATCAGAATTAGATCAGCAGTTGCTTGTAGATGCAAGAACTCATCTAAATGAATTTATAAAAAGAGTCTCCAAAAAATTCCCCAAAAAAGGGTTAATGTTAGAAGTCGGTGCTCAGGGTAGAACTCAAGTACAAAACTCTTTTAAAGATTGGGATATAAAATCATTTGATTTAATTGAAGAACACCAACCAGACTTCATAGGAGATCTTACTTTGTACAATAAGGATATTCCAGATAATTATTTTGATGCGGTAGCTTGCTTAGAAGTTTTAGAACATACAGTAGATCCATTTGCAGCAATCAAAGAATTAAGACGTATCTGTAAAGATGGTGGAAATTTATTGATTTCAGCTCCACTAAATTTCAGACTACACGGGCCATTGCCGGATTGTTGGCGTTTTACTGAATACGGATGGAAAGTATTGCTAAAAGATTTTGAAATTATTGAAATGAATACTATGGAAACCCCGTCACGCCCATTATTTCCTGTTAAATATAATATTTGGGCAAAAGTTGACAAATCAAAAAATATTAATCCTAGAACGATGAGGTTTGAAAGAAAATAACCAAATAAATATGCACAAGTTTAAAGAATTAATTGCGAATCTAGTAGAAATTGTGCTTTTTGGTTCTTTAAATGCTGACTAATTCGTAGCGGAAATAGTAGGTTAAAAAGCAGCAATTTCCCCATGCCTGCAACACCAAACGAAATAGGTGTTTTATTAAGTTAAAAATGCGTATCAACAAATTTTATCGCCTAGTGATAAAGAAATAAATGAAAATTAATGTACCCTAATCAAATCCAATGACTTCTTTACCAAAAGTGATTTTCATTGTAACTTCCTTCGAAGCTGGAGGTACCCAAAATTATCTCCTGCGATTTTGTAAATATGCACAAAATCGTTTCGATATTACAGTGCTTGCACATAGAAAGGTTGAAAATAGTTTGGAAGCTAACTTCCATGCACTGGAATTGAAGGTTAAATATCAATCCTTAGGCTATTTTAACCTAGCCAAGGCATATCAATTCAGACGCTTTCTAAAAGAGAATAAATTCGATACGATTTGCAATCTGCAAGGGAATTTTGCGGGTTTGAGTTTATGCTTGGCACAACAAGTAGGGATTCCTAGCCGAGTGGCTTTTTATCGCCGTTCTAGTCCTGCTTTTACTCAAAACTTTAAAAACAAGCTATATTTCCGTTTCGCTAATAAGTGGGTTGATAACTGCGCTACCAAAATCTTATCCAATTCCGAATTTGCTTTTAAGAATTTTTTTCCGAAAAGAAATAATAGTGATAGTCGATTTCAAGTAATATTTAATGGAGTAGAAAAATCGCTTTTCGATGCAAGCGGGAATACTGATTCTTTAAGAAGTCAACTAAACATTCCTCAGTCGGCCAAAGTAATTTGTCACGTGGGCCGATGGGATGCCGCAAAAAATCATCAAACTATTTTTAAAACGGCAGCTATTATTCAGCATAAAATCAAAAATGTGTTTTTTTTATTCTGCGGCATGCATACAGATTCAGAGCAATTTAAAGCGCTTTTAAGGGAGTATGGAGTAGGAGGTTTTTCTTTAGGGCTTGGCGTGCAAAGCGATGTTGGAAAAATTTTAAAGGCTTCCGATGCTTTTATTTTCCCCTCCATAACTGAAGGTCAGCCGAATGCTTTAATTGAAGCGATGATGGCGAATCTGCCCGTTGTAGTTTCCGATATAGAGCCGTTAAAAGTCATGTTTCCTCAAAATACAAGCTTGCCTTTTCACGCTCCTCTGCAAGCGTTAGCTTTTGCTGAAACACTCGAGAAGATACTAAAAGATAATAATTTTGCCGAAAATTTTAAATTTCAAGCCTTTGCAGAAGCAAAGTTTAATTTTTCCGACAGATTTGAAGAATTCGTACAAGTACTAAGTCCATTTATATGAAAAAAGTTAATCTATTTATTGCTGGTTTTGGTAAATGTGGAACTACGTCACTTTACGATTTAATAACATCCTCCCCATCCGTGCGCGGCGGTCAATCTAAGGAGCCGGGCTATTTTTCTAGAGTAAAAGGACGAATCGATACCGGCAGCGATAAAGATTGGTCTATGGGAGGCACTTATTATAAAGGACAAGAATGGTACGACGCGCTTTTTCCTAAACGGGACGCTCCTTATCTGTTGGAAGCGATTACTATTTATGGATTTGATACGGAGTCACCGCGCTTAATTTATGAGTATAACAAGGATGCTCGGATAATATCTTTAGTACGTGACCCATATGATCGTATTGAATCGCATTATTATCAAGAAAAGAAAACAGGGCGCGAGTTACCGGACTTTCAACTTTTTGTAGAAAGTGACCATCCTAGATTAGCTTTTTATAAAGATCAAAGTAAATACGAACGAGTGCTTCAAAATTATAAGCACTTCTTTAACGATCAAATTTTGGTTTTACACCAAAAGCAATTGGCTCAACTTGATGATTTAGCAGTAATACTGTCCGGATTTTTAGGAATTAACCTAACATTATCCGAAAGTGTAAGGAGTAATAAGCACATGGAACCTCGTTTTCCTGCGCTCAAAAAGTCCTTAATCTCTCTCGAAAGAAGTCGCTTAGCATTCAAAGCGCTACGCTGGATTCAACGCTTAGGAAGTACTACTTTTCGCTTCGTCGATTGCCTAATCTTAAAGAAAGCAGGGAAACCAGAAGTGAATGAATTAATTAAAAACAGGCTTAGAGGGGAGTTTCAGGCAACAGCAGATTATTTACAAAAAAACTATTCAATAAAGTTATAACAATTTGATTTATGATTAAAGTATTATTCATTCAAGACGGAGAACTTTATAAGGATGAGTTCGACCAATACTATGGAACACACATAGACGAATCTATTAAACAGCGTTATTTAATGCTGGGTGATACGCTCACGCTTCTTACCCGACTAATTAGCGTTTCTTCAGACCAAGCAAAAAAATATGGGCGCATTGAAGCGGAGCGTTTTCAACATGTGAAGTTACCCGATTTTAAATCCATTAAAGGGTATTTTACTTTAAGAAGAAAAGCGCATAAAATTATTCAAGAACAAGTTGCAAAGCACGATGTAATTGTTACTCGATTGCCAAGTGCATCAGGTAATTACGCTTTTAAATTGGCTAAAAAAGCCAAGAAGCCTTTTTTGGTAGAAATGGTTGGCTGTACCTTCGATGGCTATTGGAATTACAATTGGAAAGGCAAGTTTATTGCTCATTACAAACTGTTTAAGCAACAGCGAATTATAAAGCATTCTCCTTTTGTAATTTACGTTACCAGCGACTATCTCCAACAAAAATATCCTACCAAGGGTGAAAACGTAAACATTTCTAACGTAAAGCTTACTCAGTTGTATCCTGATAAGGTAGCTCTAAAGGCAGAAGCTTTTTTACATCGCAACCAAAACCAGCCCTTAGTAATTGCCACAATCGCCTCCTTAAATGTTCCTTACAAGGGGCAGGTCGATGTGATTCGTGCCTTGGCTATTTTAAAGAGGCGTTTTCCAGAGCGTCAAATTAAATACAAACTAGTGGGGCAGGGCGATCCAAGTCGATTGGAAGAAGCCATACAAAAATTTGGTGTTGAAGATTGGGTTGAAATAATTGGTCCAATTAAGCATCATCAAGTTTTTGAGTTTCTAGAAAGCGTCGATCTATATATTCAACCGAGTAAACAAGAGGGTTTACCTAGGGCTGTAATTGAAGCCATGGCGTCAGGTTGCCCAGCTTTAGGCGCCAGAACAGCAGGTATTCCTGAGCTTTTACAAGCAGAATGTATTTTTAAGGGAGGGGATTATCAAAAAATTGCAGACCTTATTTCGAAAGTGGATAATAATTGGCTTAACAAACAGTCTACCATTAACTTTAAAAATGCGCAACAATATACTCATGATACTCTAAAAGACCGACGTCGCAAATTTTACAAGAAATTTCTTAACCACTATAACATTTCCCATAACATATGAGTATATTTTTACGAAATTTAGGATCCGTATTCTATTCAGCATTGCGCTTTGTTTTGCTTAAAATTATATACCGAAAACGCTTTAGGTTTAAAGGTTTACAACGATTTTCACCGCGCACTCAGTTGTTTATGATGAAAGGAGGCTCCATTTATTTAGGAAATAAAGTTCGAGCGCACAGTGGTACAAAACTCCGTTCTGTAGCGGGCGCAACCTTAAAGGTAGGCGATAATGTAACCTTTAACTATGATTGTTTTATTGTGTCCTTAAAGGAAATTTCAATTGGTTCTGGAACGGAGTTCGGGCCTAATGTACTGGTTTATGATCACGATCATGATTTTAGAGTGGGTCTGAAAAAAGGGAATTATAAAAAAAGTAGCGTAGAAATTGGATCAAATTGTTGGATTGGTGCAAATAGTATCATTCTGAGAGGTACTAAACTTGGAAAAAATTGTGTAGTTGGAGCCGGTAGTATCATTAGCGGATCTTTTCCAGATAACAGTATTATCACCCAAAAGCGTGAAACGGAAATCCGATCGTATGCGACCGCAGAATAAGAAAATATTATACACCGCTAACACGGATATCTACCTCATTAATTTACATGATTCTTATATTCAGTATTTTATGGAGTATAGATACGAAGTATATGTGGCTTGCCATCGATCTAGCCCTGTGAAGGAAGCATCTTTGCAATTAAATAGTCCTTTTGAGCGTAGACCATGGCATCTCAATAATATTGTGGCCTTCAAACGGCTCACCATAATCCTTAAAGAGATGCGCTATATTTTAATACATGCGTATATCCATATTTACGAAGTTATTTCTTGCTTGGACGCCCTGTTTTTCAAAAAGCTAGATAGCAGAGTGCCGGATACCGCTCATGGATTTCAATTTTATAAAGGATCATCTAGGAACGATGAGCTTTATAAAAATTTCAGCCGGATTTAAAGAAATAGGAAATGTTAAGAAAAGCATTGTCAGTTTTAGCGTGGCAACTCAACATATGGAATTCCATTTTTTTGTGGAATAAGATGCACAAATTTTTATTTTGGTTTCACGGTGTAGAGGCCGGAAAAGATCTTAAGTTATGCGGTTTGCCTCACATTCGCCGAAGTTCTTCGGCGAAATTTCTAATTGGTAATGTTTGTACTTTCTGTTCCTCTGCTATTTCAAATTTAATTAATATAAATAGTCCTTGTATTATAAATGCGGGCGACAAGGTTCACTTATATGTGGGGCGAGGCTCTGGTTTAAGTGACACTGTTATAGGGGGTCTTTCTGTTCAAATTGCAGATTATGTACCTTATGACCCAAATAACCTTATTACAAAAGGCGATTGGTATAAGGATGATCTGCGATCTTCGACTGCTTTACCGGTAGTAATAATAAATAAGGTTTGATTAGGGGTAAATGTAACCGTGCTAAAAGGTGTTACTATCGGCGATAACTTAGTAATTGGTGCGGGTAGTATAGTAACTAGGGATGTTCCCGCTAATGTAATTGCGGCAGGGAATCCTTGTCGTGCACTAAAACAGATAAATAAATGAAGGTTTATATAGCTATTGTAGGTAATTTTCCTTTTGGAATGGCGAGTGCCTATCGCATTCAATGTTATGCGAAAGCATTGCATTATGCAGGAAATCGCTGCACCATAATAAGTACTCGTACCGGTAAAAAAATGGCTGGCAAATCCTTGCTACATTCCGATTCCTATGATGATGTAGATTTCAAAGCGATTCTTAATGCATCTCCTTTCAAAGGGCAAATACTAACCCACCTTTGGCAAGAGTTGGAGGCTTACTTCTTGTTGGCCTATCTGTTATTTATGTTTAAGAAATTTGACACCATTTGGCTTTACGGCATGGGCTTTATTCCGCGAGTGTTATTACTTCTTTTTATGCGCTTACTAAATAAAAAGGTAGTGCTGGAGTTAAACGAGTTTCCATATGCAACCGAGCGAACGCGTTTAACTAAAATTAATTGGTTCAATAAACTTTTACAAAAGCTTACTGTAAATTATCTTCTGCCCAATTTTAACGGCATCGTTGCAATTTCTGAATCTCTTTTTCAAGTGGCTCGCAAAGCTACTGAGGAAAAAAAGGTGTTAAAAGTTCCTATTCTGGTTGATTTGGAAAAGCATACTGATCATAATATTAATTTTTGTAAAATAATGCCAGAAAATTATATTTTCCATGCAGGATCTTTGTCGGTTCAAAAAGATGGGGTTTTTAACATTGTAAAGGCATTTATTCTTGCTCATAAACAGCTGGAGTCTCAGGGTATAAAATTAAAGTGGGTAATTACTAATACAGCCTCTCAGGTTTGGGATAAAATCGAGCAAATATTAAAGGAAGCAGGCCTTTTTGATCACTTAATAATAACGGGTTATTTAAAAGAGGATGAGCTTAATAAGTGGATGAGTCATTCGAAAGTTTTAATTATAAATAAGCCAGATTCCTTTCAAAATAAGTATAACTTCCCTACCAAGGCAGGCGATTATTTACTTTCGGGCAGACCCTTAATCTTAGCTTCGGCTGATCAAGAAATTAATCGTTATATTAGTGATGGAAAACAGGGTCTTATTGTGGCGCAAAATGATAGCAAAAGTTTAGCGGATAGTATAGTTCGTCTAGTTTTAAATCCAGATCTGGCTCAAAAAATAGGGGCCGAAGGGAGAGAACTGGCTTTAACATCATTTGATTATAGGGTTCATGCCGAGAGGATCAGTACATTTTTTAAAAATTTAGCGTAAATGCGGTATCTCAATAATATTAAATATGCAGCTATGAATTTACCAGGCTGGCATACACAACGAAAATTGCTAGTAATACATTCCGACGATTGGGGTAGCATTCGTGTTCCTAGTAATAAAGTGCAGGCGCATTTAGCAAATAACC
>Ga0136655_1000950_pt1 | contig 13272 bp, 8 predicted proteins | sample CPBDNA_2_FD_94863 | JGI IMG/M metagenome (GOLD analysis project Ga0136655, IMG submission 94863) | Freshwater to marine salinity gradient microbial communities from Chesapeake Bay, USA - CPBay_Spr_15_0.8_DNA (version 2) | ecosystem: Environmental > Aquatic > Marine > Coastal | place: USA...
GTGCTTAGTAAAACCTTTAAAATGGAAGTTCAAAGGGTTCGACAAAGGAAAGAAATTGAAGAATATTAACTGCCGCTAACTTCTTGCGCAAACCACTAGTTTAGTTCCGACACTTGAACTAGGAGACTATAGCGCCATCAAGCCTTGTCGATTGCTTCCGCCACTCTATTAGCGGAACGTGTGGCAGCCTCAGTGCCCCAATTGAGATTATCTGCATAAGCGCCAGCAAAATGAATACGCCCGACCGGCTCCATTAAATGCGGCCAAAATTTATTAAGCTCCCCCATTGGGAAAGGTAGTCTTTCACAGTTTGGAGAATATTTCTGTTTTGTCCAATCCCGACCCAATGCCTGCTCAATAGTATCTCTTTTACCAGGATACACCTCTCTGAATGCAGCCAATGCCCGCTGCGGAGAAATGCCACCAGGACCAGTACCTAGCACAATTACCCGATGTGTATCTACTTCTTCGGCTGATTGCCAAACACTCCATAGGTCAGGATGGTTGAAGTCCATATTGATACTTAGACCCTCCTCCTCCCAAAATTTCGAACTTGCTTGAAAGACGAACCGCTGATAAGAGTCATAAGTAATGTTCTCGTTGATGTATTGTTTTGTTGCAGGTAATGCGGGTTCTACGGGAATGTTTTTTAGGGTAGGTAGTGGAATGCAATTAACATAATAATCTGCCTCCTTATGGAGTTCTTTGCCCTGCTGCCGATAAGTAACCGAAACGCGGGAGTCATTGTGTGTTATTTTCCTAATTTGACAATTCAACCAAACCCGTGGGCCTAGCCTTTTGGCAAAGGCGCTGGGAAGTGTTTGATTGCCTCCTTTAAGCCTGAAGACTTCAGGAGGCGCCAATGGTACCCCCCTGAGCTTGAGAATAGCGGCCTGCCAAAGCTCAAATAAAGCAGAGGTATTGTTTCCCCCCAGACGGCTCAGGGCGATTTCGGAGGCACCATCTCTTTTGTAAATATCTGAAATGGGAATGTTGTCCCAGTCATCATATCCGACGCCAAAAGGTTGATATTCATCCGTAAACTTATCCAGATAAGGATTTACATAAAGCGACTTCAAATCCCACCAAGGATGGTCTGAAAGAAAATTCACCTCCTTTTGGTTGAACCCAAACGCTTTAAGTACAGCCGAATCATGCAGCATTTCTTCCGTATAAAATTTGTCCTTAATCCTGCGAAGTACATTTTTTCGTCTGGGGTAAGGAAGGGCTGTAATATCAAATTCCTTGAGATAAGCCCAATAGCGATCATATCCAGGTTTGGTTATGTGTTCCTGACCATAGTCGCCGTATAATCCGTCGGACAAACCATCCCTAGCGGTATAAACATGTCCACCATGTCGACCCGACGCCTCTAATACCGTGACATCATGTCCTTTCTTCATCAATTCATAAGCGGTGCAAAGTCCCCCGATTCCACCACCTCCAACAATTACTTTTTTTGGGGAGCTGTTAGCTTGGATTGAACTTTCAAAGGCGTCCTGTTCTTTGGCATGGAGCGGATCGCTGACTAAGGACGCCCCAACTCCAGCGAGAACCGAATTCTTGATAAAATCCCTTCTTTTAAATTTGCTCATTAGTGTTTTGTTTAGTGAGTAGAATTAGAATGAATCTTTTGCCGAATAAAAGCAAAAAACTTTTCTTAGCATAAGTTCAATAGGTAAGTTTGAGGCAAATAGCCTAAATTAGTTAACTGGCTTTTGTCTAAAACTGAAGGGAAGATACAATTTTTTTGAAATAGGAGGTTATTTGCGCATAATTTAAATCGAAATTATTATGGGTTATCGAATCTATTTACCGATACAAAATTTAGCAAAAATATTCCCTAAAAGGTCATCTGTTGATACTTCCCCAACAATCTCCCCCAAAAAATAAAGCGCCCGCCGAATATCCATCGCCACAAAATCAGAAGTCACTTCCATTTCCATACTAGCCAACACTTCGGTCAAAGAATGATGGGCATTCTGCAAAGCTTCTAAATGTCGAGTATTAGAAACGATGGGATTGTCTAGATTAATTTGTTCGGTAATCACCGTTTGATAGAGTTTTTCTTTGAGGTAAGCAATATTCATTTTATTCAAAGCAGAAGTGGTCACAATATTTTTAGCAGGGACTAAATCAGAGACATATTCATCGGGACGGAGGTAAGGATTTAAGTCCATTTTATTAGGAACTAGTAGAATCGCTTGATTCGGTTCTTTTAAGGCTTCGAGGTCTTTTTGTACTTCTTCTGGTGGGAGTTTAATGGCATCAAAAACATAGACTAAAATAGCAGATTGTTGGACTTTTTCCATGGTCTTTCGCACACCAACGGCTTCAATTTGGTCTTGGGCATCTCGAATACCAGCGGTGTCAATGAGGCGAAATTCGATGCCTTGGATATTTAAGACTTCTTCGATGGTATCTCTGGTGGTGCCCGCTATCTCGGAAACGATGGCACGTTCTTCTTGTAAAAGGGCATTTAATAGGGTGGATTTTCCTGCATTGGGACGACCTGCGATGACGGTATTTACGCCTTTTTTAATCACATTCCCTAATTTAAAAGAATCAATGAGGGATTTGATTAACAATTGGATTTTAGCGACTAAAGCTTTTAGTTCTGTGCGGTCGGCAAATTCTACATCTTCTTCGGAGAAATCTAATTCTAATTCTATGAGACTGGCAAAATCTAATAATTCTTGTCTTAATTTTTGAATTTCATTGGAAAAGCCGCCTCGCATTTGCTGCATGGCAATGGCGTGGGCAGAAGCGGAGTTGGACGCAATTAAATCGGCTACGGCTTCGGCTTGCGATAAGTCCATTTGCCCATTCAAAAAGGCCCTAAGCGTAAACTCGCCAGGTTGCGCCATTCGAGCGCCTTTCTCAATAAATAATTGGATTAATTGTTGAATAATATAACTCGAACCGTGGCAGGATACTTCTACTACATTTTCTTTGGTATAGGATTTTGGGGCAACAAATAAGGCCATTAATACTTCGTCTATAATTTGTTTTTTGTTATTTTTGACCGTACCTAAATGAATGGTATGACTGGCTTGTTTTGTCAAATCTTTACCAGAAAAAACAGAATTAGCGATAGTTATGGCTGCTGTGCCAGAAAGCCGAATCACGCCAATAGCACCTACGCCTGGAGGTGTAGCTAAAGCGACAATGGTATCTTGTAAATCGTAATTAGTATATTGCATTTTTTGACCCTAAATTTTTGAACTGCGAAGGTAAGTACAAGGATTGGATAAAGGAAGGAAGCGGGTACAATAATATGGTCACTAAACGTGGAAAGCCGAAGGATGGACGATAAGCGGTTAGATAAAATTTTCAATTTCCAACTACCTTTGGTGGAAATTCGATGCTGAAATTAAGATAGAGGTTAAGATTTGAAATTATAGATTTTCCAGAACTTGTCTTCTGGAAAGCAAGTATCAATACGGACTTATACTAGAATTCGTTTTAAAATTTTGTAATAGCCTAAAAAAGTAAATGCGAAATAATTTTTAAGAGATGCTTTATTTCTAAAACAAATAGTTGTTAATTTAGGTAAAATAAAATATTTTTGTAAAGTATAATAAATGTGTAATTTTTTTGCTAACAAAAAGGAGGTATTATTATATATTTTTAATTTAAATACAAAAACATTTCCACTGATTTTCTAAGATATCCACATCTTTTCAACATCTTTTTACTATGGGGGAATTAGGTACATTTATACATCTAGTTATATTTTATATTATGCACTATTAAGGTCTAAAACACGTCAATTTTGCGAGTAATTGGGCTATTTTTTTCATAATGTGTATTTTTTTAAATATGTACTTGTTTTTTATCACATTGTGGAAAAGTCACTATTTACAATGAGTTATTAACATTGGGAAGTGTAGTTACTAACATTTTTGGCAACATATATTTATTTTGATAATTGGATAAAGTAGGTTTTAGGTTGTATTTTTGTAAACTACTACTACACAAATAACTTTTATAGCACTATGGCAGATAAGGATAAAAATAAACCAGGCAAATGGAATCCAAATCTTCGTCCTAAAAAGGATGAGGGAGATTTGTCGAGTTATGTACTAGGTAAGGTGCAGCCGCAGGCATTGCCTTTGGAAGAGGCAGTATTGGGTGCATTGATGTTGGACAAGGATTCGATTGCTATAGTGATTGATATTCTGCGTTCGGAGAGTTTTTATTCGGATGCCCACCAAGCTATTTATAAAGCTATTCTTCGATTATTTGAACGCTCTCAACCTGTTGATTTATTAACGGTAACAGAAGAACTAAAAAAAGGCGGGGAGTTAGAGGTTGCTGGTGGTCCTTATTATTTAGTGGGTTTGACCAATAGAGTGGCTTCTGCTGCGAATATAGAATATCACGCTCGTTTGATTGCGCAAAAACATATTCAACGAGAATTGATTCGAGTATCTACTAAAATTATTCGAGATGCTTATGATGATACCACCGATGTTTTCCAGTTGTTAGACGATGCGGAACAAGGTTTATTTGATATTACGCAGCAAAACTTAAGTCGTAGTTATGAGAGTATGGGAACGTTGGCAGGGAAGGCTTTAAAAGCATTAGAAGAACTATCTAAGCGAGAAGCTGGATTGACGGGTGTCCCTACTGGATTTACTGATTTAGACCGAATAACTTCTGGTTGGCAGCCTTCGGATTTAATTATTATGGCGGCTAGGCCAGGAATGGGCAAAACCTCGTTGGTATTAGCACTAGCCAAAAACGCTGCCATGGACTTCGGAAAAGGCGTGGCTTTTTTCTCGCTGGAGATGTCTAATGTCCAACTAGTGAATCGTTTGATTTCTTTAGAAGCAGAGATTTCTGGTAGTAAACTGAGAAGTGGACAATTAGAAGATTTTGAATGGCAGCAACTGCAAGGGGTTATCGAAAAAATGAGTGAAGTTCCCATTTTTATTGATGATACGCCAGGGATTAATATTTTTGAATTGCGAGCGAAATGTCGGCGATTGAAAATGCAGCACGATATTCAAATGATTGTCATTGATTATTTGCAATTGATGACTGGGGGAGGGGAGAATAAAGGAAATCGGGAACAAGAAATTTCTTCGATTTCACGGGGTTTAAAAGGTTTGGCGAAGGAATTGAGTGTGCCTGTGATTGCTTTGTCGCAGTTGAGTCGGGCGGTGGAAACACGGGGTGGTATGAAACGACCGCAGTTATCGGATTTACGGGAATGTATTACAGGAGATACCGAAATTTATTTGCCAGTAACGGGAGAGTATAAGCCAGTCAAAGAATTACTAGGTAAAAGTGGATTCCCCGTTATGGCAATGAACAAGCAATATAAATTGGAAACATCTACTTGTTTAGATGTTTGGGAAACGGGTAAAAAAGAGATATTTGAAGTAGAAACGCAATCAGGATTTAAAATTAAAACGAGTTTAAACCATCCTTTTTATACGATTGATGGTTGGCAACAATTGGTTGATTTGAAGGAAGGCGATTATGTGGCGACTTCTCGTAGCCTTACAAGTGAGTCAAAGAGTGATTTAAAATCGGAAGAGATTATTTTGTTAGCGCACATGATTGGCGATGGTTGTTATGTGGCTAGACAACCAATTCATTATACAAGTCAAGAAGCAGCATCTTTAGATATTGTTGAAAAATGTGCTAAAGATTTATGGAATATTGCCCCTAGAAGGGTAAAAGACAGTAATTCTAAAAGTTGTTATCATGTTTATTTACCATCTCCTTATCATTTGACACATGGGGTTAGACATCCTTTTTCTAATTTATTAATAAAAGTAGGTTTAGAAAAAGCGAGGTCTTTTGAAAAAACCGTCCCAACTACTATTTTCCAAAGTAATAAAGCACAAATTGCGCTATTCTTAGAACATTTATGGTCAACGGATGGCGGTGTATATATTCGGGAAAGTAAAGGTTCTTCCAAACTTCATTATTCTTCCAATTCATGGGAATTGGTCAGTGGCATTAAATCTTTATTATTAAGATTTTCGATTCATTGTTCGATTCAAAAGACGACTAAGGCGGATTATAAACCTGTTTATCATTTGAATATTACAGGTAAAGAGAATATATTGAAATTTGCTAAAGAGATTGGTGTTTTTGGGAGTAAATCGGAGAAACTCAATAGGCTGGTTGTCTTATTAAAAGAAGTCAAAGGAAATCCTAACTCAGATGTAATTGCTAAAGCTATTTGGGATAAGATTAAAGTACTTAGAAAAGAAAAAGGATTTACGGAAAGAAGTTTCCAAGCGGCTATTGATACCAATTATTGTGGAAGTGCTTTATACAAAAGTAATTTACCTAGAGAGCGTTTAAATCGAGTGGCTAATGTTTTAGAAATAGGTGATTTGAAAGATTTAGCCAATAGCGATATTAAATGGGAAAAGATAAAATCTATCACCCATATTGGCAATGAAATGACTTATGATATTCATGTAGAAAAAGAGCATAATTTTGTCGCTAATAACTTTATTATTCATAACTCAGGAGCGATCGAACAGGATGCCGATATAGTTTCCTTCATTTACCGACCAGAATATTACCAAATTTTAGAAGATGAAGAAGGCCAATCCTTAAAAGGTATTGGAGAGGTCATCATTGCCAAACATAGAAATGGTGCATTGGGAACCGTCAAACTAAGATTTGTGGATAAATACGCTAAGTTTATGGAATTAGAAGATATGGGCTTTGGCGATTTACCTGGTGAAAGTAGTGGCGGCGGTCCTTCTCCCGACCAAAATATTATCAGTTTGCCTTCTCGGATGAATGATGAGGATATTCCGTTTTAGAAATGAGTAAATGGGTAAATGAGGTGATGAGAGAATGAGTTAATGAGGTTATCGAAACATGTAAAATAGAAAAGCCCAATATGACTTGCATATTGGGCTTTTCTATTTTTAAAACCGTGATTATAAGGTCAGATTTACTGTCTAATGCTACTCAGGCTGGAAGCCTAAGCTACTGCTATTGACTACTATTTTTGTCTTTTACTTTTAATACTCTCCAAGAACTTATCTAATTCTCGTTCGTCGTACATCAATACTTCTCTAGGTTTACTACCTTCACTTGGGCCAACGATACCCAATTGTTCCATCTGATCCATAATTCGACCAGCTCGATTATACCCTAATTTTAAACGTCTTTGTATCATGGAAGTAGAACCATGCTGATTAGAGACGACCAAACGAGCGCCATCTTCAAATAAATCATCCAATTCGGATAATTTAAAGTGACCTGGTGCAGCGTGGTCTTCATCATCTCCATGGAATTCTGGTAAAAAGTGAGGAACAGGATAGCCTGGTTGGCTCGCAATAAAATCAATCACTCGCTCTACTTCTGGCGTATCTACAAAAGCACATTGCAATCGAATGGTATCCCCACCAACAGATAATAACATATCTCCTCGACCAATTAATTGATCTGCACCACCACCATCTAGAATAGTTCTAGAATCAATTTTTGACGTTACTTTAAAAGCTAACCTTGCAGGAAAGTTCGCTTTAATAACTCCTGTAATAATATTTACCGATGGTCTTTGCGTTGCAATAATTAAGTGAATCCCAATCGCCCGCGCTAATTGCGCCAATCGACCAATAGGCAATTCAATCTCTTTACCTGCGGTCATAATTAAATCAGCAAACTCATCAATGATTAATACAATAAATGGCAAAAAGCGATGCCCTTTTTCTGGATTTAAACGCCGATTGACAAATTTTTCATTATATTCTCTAATATTTCTAGCATGTGCTTTTTTCAATAAATCATATCGCTGATCCATTTCAATACACAAAGAGTTTAAGGTATGCACTACCTTATTGGTCTCCGTTGTAATCGGTTCATCTTGATTGGGCAAATAGGCTAGAAAGTGATTTTCTAATTTTGAATAAGGGAATAATTCTACCTTTTTAGGGTCAACCAATACTAGTTTAACCTGAGAAGGATGTTTTTTATATAACAGAGAATTTATGATGGTATTGATACCTACCGATTTACCTTGACCCGTTGCCCCTGCCACTAACAAGTGAGGCATCTTGGCTAAGTCGGCTACGAATACCTCGTTATTAATGGTTTTACCAAGTGCTATTGGTAAGTCCATTTTTGCTCGCTTAAATTTATCTGAAATTAAGACTTCTTTTAAGGAAACGATTTGTTTTTTCTTATTCGGTACTTCAATACCAATTGTACCTCGACCTGGAATAGGCGCAATAATCCGTATTCCCAAAGCAGATAAACTCAAGGCAATATCATCTTCCAAGTTTTTAATCTTAGAAATTCTTACACCTGGCGCTGGTACGATTTCGTAAAGCGTAACCGTAGGACCTACCGTCGCCCGAATTTTAGTAATCTCAATTTTATAATTGAGTAAGGTTTCTATAATTTGGTCTTTATTCAGTTCTAATTCCGCTCTATCAATTTCTATTTTCTGGTCATCATAATCCTTTAATAAAGCTAATACTGGACTTTCATAGGAAGATAAGTCTAATGTTGGATCATAAGGTTCTAAATGCTGTTTATTCTCTTTCTCAACGGAAAGTATTGGTTTTGGTATTGCATTCGGATTAATCTCAGGGTCTTTAGGTAATTCTTTTCGAGGTACTGCTGCCTCTGGTTGAGGTGTCGGCGTCGGCGTGGTTGGCATTTGAATCTCTAATTCTGAATCTGTCGTTAGAGAAGCTGGTTTTTGTCGTTTTTTATCGGCTAAACCAAAAGCCAATTGACTACCTTTTGGATGTGACTTCCCTGATGGTTTTAAAGATGGATTTTTAGGTGCATCTAACGCTAACTTGTTACCATCTTTAGATTGTTGTTGATTATTTGACTTTGAGGAATCTGGTCTATCTTTTTTAGGCCTTAAGCCAACAGGTGGTTCTAAAGTTGCTTCCGAAGGGTCAATACTTGGACGCCTTCTAACATCTTTATTCATTATTTCCTTGGCGTATAATTTAGTTTCATAGACTGCTTTCTCGTAAGTTAATTCATTATAATTGGGATTAAACATCCAAGTAATCATCCCTAAAACAGCAAATAAGAAAATTACAATCATTCCTGCTTTGCCCACAAATCCTATTAACCAAGAATTAATACCTTCTCCGAACGCACCACCCCAAGGGAATTGAGATTCAGGCATGATGAATTCAAATAAGACAGATAATAATAATAATATAACTAAAGAATATTTGAAAGTACTGTAAAATCGAGTAAGTGGAATATTCTTAATCAATGCTTTTCCTGCGCTATACATCAAAAAGATGACAATAAAGGAAGGAATCCCAAAACCCCAGTAAAAAAACATATTAGAGATAATGGCTCCTAGTCGACCAAGCCAATTCGCCATCTGTAAATCACTTTGTGTGAAAAGTGACCAAGAGAAGCGCAAGACACGGTCTTGATCTTCTTGCCAGGTAAATAAATACGAGGTAAAAGCAATGAAGAGGTAAAAGGCGATGAACCAGCAAAATATACCCATTATTTTGGGAACTCGTTCATCTATGACGTCGAATTTGAAGGTCCTTGGTGCCTTCTTTTTCTGTTTGTTTGTAGCCATTTAAAAAGTTAAATATCCAGCCTTTTTACGATTTGAAAATGACTATTTTAACTTAGCCAAAACCATTCATAAAATTGCTAATGTAGTTATGTAGTAGTTGTTAAATTGAATAAAAAGCATTGTTTTGTTAACTTTTGACTGTGTAAGGTCAATCGTTCCTAGCTTTTCTATTGAACACTACCATTCTCATTAGTTCTATTCTAGCAAGAAAGATACCTAAAAAAATTGGGAATTAAAATTCTTGCCTAGTCCGACTACAAAAGTACTTAAAAATAAAGGGAAAGGCGAATTTTTTTGGTTAGAACTTATGTTTAAAATAAACAATATGTTTTTTATTGTTAAGTATTTTGTACTTTAAAATAAATTGTGTTTGATTTATTTATGTTTGGAAAACTATCAACTATGGCTAAAAAGCGTAAATTAAGCAATAAAGAAGATTCATTTTAGTATTTTTTCCTTGACAATCGAATTAAACTTTGCAGGCTCATCTACAAATGGCGAATGGGCTGAGTTGTCAAAACGATGAAACCTTTTTTGAGGAGCTTTTAGTTGGTCAAAAAAAGCTTTGGCGGGTGCATAAGGCGTTTGATAATCATGTACACCTTGCATAATATGTACAGGAATGGCTAAGCTATCTACAGCGACGGAAAGGTTGGTTTGTAGCACATCATCCCAAAGATGTTCTATCGAGAAAGTCGCTCCTTTCATAATATTGAGTTTATCAGATATCGTATATTCTGGCGTATCAAAAATATAGGTTTTATAAACTGCCATCATATCGGCATCTTTACGCTTCATTCCGCCACCATATTTATTGACTAAATCTCGTTCAGGTATTATAAAGTCAATCCAAGTTTTATTACTCGCTAAAGAATCGGGGAAAGTTAAGTCCGTTAAAAGCGCTAAATCAGCAGTATTGTTGGCCTTAGCAGCCTGTGCTTTCACCCATTCATAAGATAATCGTTCTCCTAAATATTGATGAGCAACTTGACCAATACCCGTATAACTATGAAATAAATTAGGATGTTGATGCGCCAATAAAACCCCTAAAAAAGAACCCCAAGAATGTCCCATTAAGTAGACCTTTTCCTGCTTAAATCGACTACGTAAATATTCGGTAACAACTGCCCCATCGTCAACGAACTGCTGAATAGTCATGCTTTCTTTGGGAATATTATCATAATAAGATTTTCCTGCCCCTCGTTGTTCCCAATGAACAACGACAAACAATTCTTCTAAATTTAAATCTTTGTCCTTAAAAAATGGAAATTCTGGTGAACCTGGACCTCCATGCAATAATAACAAAATAGGTTTATTCACATTTTGGCCTCTAATAATCAGGTGTTGGTCTATCCCATTAACAGGGATTTTAATGATTTCCGAAATACTATTTGATAGTTTATTTCCATGCTCATCTAATATCCTCTCTGGAGTACCTGGACTTTTAATCCAGATATAAAATAAGGTAACCAACGTAAGCAAGAGGATAATACTAAAAAGGGCTAAAAATAGATTTTTGATTTTTTGCATAATGACTGTTAAATAGGAGGAATTATCAAAATGGTAGTAGCACCTATCATAAAAGTAGCGAATAGACTCGGCATTACCCAATTTACCTTGACGGTTAAATCTTGAATTCGATTGAACACCCAACCACCAATTAATAAACTCATAAAACCAATAAATGACCAAGCCGCTAAAACAATAGTATTTGTATGAAAAATTTGAACTATATCCCTTGTTGTATGAATTTGTAAAGCCACTCCATTTCTACTGACACACACCACATAAATGACTAACAAAAAGAAAGGGATAATATCAGAGTCAACCAATTGTTGCGTCGACTTGGAATGAGGACGTAACAACATCAATAACCATTGAGGTAATATAATTAGAGCGACGGTTAAAAAAGCGATATTTGGTGTCATGATAAATGGTTTTAGAAATGGTTGACAGTCGAAATAGAGCATCAGCTAAAAAAAGATAAAAATTCGTGAGGAAAAGAAATTCGTGGGGGAAGAATTTCTTTTAAGCCCAATGAATTAGGTTTCCAAGTAATTCGATTACCACTTTAAATCACAGGAGTTTCCTGTTGCACAGGCTGAAAATTTAAATCCAATTTTCCTTCAGTCGTTACTTCATAAGTCGTATCATAATCTTCTCGAATGGTACCCATTAATCTATCCCAAATCAAAAAATACAAACCATAGTTGCCATGAAATTTATCGTGGTGTAAATTATGCGCTACAGAAGTGCTGAAATATTTACCAATCCGAGTTTTATGAAAGCCTTTTGGAAATAATTCAAAACCCAAATGCGCATAGACATTATAACCAATCGAAGCCAAGAAATAGAAGCCGATCGCAGGGCCATGTACAGGTAAGGTAAAAGCAATGAGCGGTAAAATAGCTATTTCTAAAACTGCTTCTAATGGATGAAAAGCATAAGCCGTCCAAGGCGAAGGATTATGAGATTTGTGGTGGATTAGGTGCACATATTTGAAAAGGGTAGGGTGGTGCATCATCCGATGTGTCCAATAAAAAAGGGTGTCATGCAAAAAGAACATCCAAACCCAAGTAAAGACATAATAAGCCGTACCGTATTCTGTTATATTATTATAGACATTGGTATAGCCAATTAAATAATAAAAGGTGATGGTATTAATAATCGCAAAAATGGCGACGGAAGTAATCGAAAAAAATATATCCCGACCATAGTCAGTTAGTTTAGGCATTTTTTTCTGAATCTTTCTAAACCATAAAGGTTTTTTTAGAATAACATAAAAAAGGACGAAAGCCATGGTTGCGAATCGGATATAATCCCATAAAATAAATTTTATGCTGCTAAAAAATTCTTGAAATACTGCCATTTCCATAATGTATCGTTTTTAAGATTTTAAAATAGTGGGTGATTAAATACACTACAATAGTCCCTCAAAAAAGGCTTGACATCGTGTAAATAGCTGAAATAGCAGGGATTTGGACGAATTAAAGAGGTGCGAATGGGTGAATTACAGGTAGCTGGACTATTTTTAGTGATGAGTTATGAGTGATGAGTATAGCCCTCGTTTACTCATCACTAGTTTAGGCTTTTTTTATAAGCAGATGGCGTCATACCTGTCATTTTTTTAAACACCGCATTAAAAGTAGATTTAGATTTGAAGCCAGCCTCTAAGCCGATACCAAATATGCTATAATGCGCATAATCTGGATGCGTAAGATTGGTTTTGACTTCTTTTACTCGATAACTATTAATAAAATCATAGAAATTCTTCCCTTCTTTTTGATTGATGATTTTAGATAAATAACCGTTGCTTAAGTCCGTTTTTTTAGCGAGCGTATCCATACTTAATTGGGCATCTTGGTAGAGTTTTTCTTCTTGTAATAATTGTAATAGTTTTTGATAATGCTCTTCTGTCTTATCAGAAAGTGTCGATTTTTCATTTTGTTGAACAGTTGTTTTGAAAACAGGAATCGCAAAAACATCTCGCCTTAAAATAACAAAATACGCCAACCAAGAAATCATTAAACTAACAGCTACCCAGATAAAATAAAATGGCCAAATTCGTGTTTGGTAAATGATTATAGTGCTTGTATTCATAACTACCCTAAAAAATTGCAACAAAATACAGTCGTAGTTCTTTGAAAATTTGGAAAGAAAAAAGATACCATAAAGGTATAAAAAAGAGCTATGGTAGGTTCAAGTACCAGCAGAAA
>Ga0136655_1000957_pt1 | contig 13236 bp, 12 predicted proteins | sample CPBDNA_2_FD_94863 | JGI IMG/M metagenome (GOLD analysis project Ga0136655, IMG submission 94863) | Freshwater to marine salinity gradient microbial communities from Chesapeake Bay, USA - CPBay_Spr_15_0.8_DNA (version 2) | ecosystem: Environmental > Aquatic > Marine > Coastal | place: USA...
ACGCGGTGAACGGCCAGCTTGGTCACTGCAGAGAGACCAACCGGCGAGAGACAGAGTTCACCGGTGGTATGTAGCAAGTAAGCTAGAACCATCCAAATTGCAGCAACGCGGCCGGTTTCATCTGGCATAGAAGCACCGATCACAAGAGCGCCAAAGCCGAGTCCTGCTTGCATAATCCCCAGCGCGAATTTCACTGGGGTGCTGGGCTCTAGGCCTCTTCGGGCCAAGAAGACCCAGGCGAAGGCAAACACTGGCGCGAATAAGAAAATGAAAAATGCGTTCATTGCACCGAACTGTGATGCGGTTAGTTCGACACCCAAGAGTTCGCGATCCATAACTCGGTCTGCGTACAGGGTCATTGATGCCGCGCTCTGCTCGAACAGGGCCCAGAACACGACGCTGAACAGAGTAAGGACAATCAGCACAATCATTCTGGAGCGCTCGTCACTATCGCATTGGGTGACGATGAACCAGATGAGACCCGCAAGTACCGCGAGTGACAGACTGTTGAGTAGGATGCCGACGGCGCCGTGGAATTGGAGCATTTGCCACACGACAGCGACGCCAACCAGGGCGGCAGCGTAGATCATTCGCTCGCGCGATAACCCAGCGAACACGATTTCTTTGAGTTGCTCGTTGCTGGGTGGCTCGGCCAAGCCGCGCAGATACTTTTGACCGCGTATAAACGTGACGAGGCCCAGCAGCATCCCGATGCCTGCAGCGCCAAAGCCGTAGCGCCATCCATAGGTTTCGCCGAGATAACCGCACAGCAAGGTCGCAGTAAATGAGCCCAAATTGATGCCCATGTAAAAAATGGTGAAGCCCGCATCACGTCTCGGGTCGTCTTTCGAATACAGCTGCCCGACGATGGTAGAGATATTGGGTTTTAAGAAGCCGACACCGATCACGATCAGCGCGAGCGAGGCGTAAAACACTTGCAGCGCCTGCGTATCTTGCACGACTTGGCCTGCAACAAGCCGCGCTTGTTCGCCTTCAAAAGCCATACCTAGGTGGCCTAAGACCAATAGGATTCCGCCAAAAATAACCGCTTTACGCATGCCCAGATAGCGGTCTGCGAGCAGTCCACCGATCACCGGCATGGCATACACGAGCGCCGCATAGCCACCCAGCACTTCAAGCCCAGCGCCATCCGAAAACAAGTGATATTTGGTGAGGTATAGCAGCAGTAAATACTTCATTCCATAAAACGAGAATCGCTCCCACAGTTCAGTCGCAAAACAGACGAACAGGCCTTTGGGGTGACCGATAAAGGCAGTATCTTCGTCCGGGCTTGCGATGGCTGTGGTCATAGTTCGGTCTCTCGTATCAGGTGATGGCGGGAAAGAATTTTAGGCAATATAGCATGCGAGTGAGCTATGTCGAACGATAGTGCGCCCAAAGAGCCTCACCAAAGTGTTGCGGGTCGGTGATTCGTTTGAGTTGTTCAAACAGACGAGCCGCCGGCGCATGATAATGCTTTAAATAGACCAGCCACTGTTTCACAGGGCTCGGCGTATACTTAGCGTCGTAGTGTAGGCCTTGTTGTTCGAAGAAAAGGCAGAGGCGCAAGGCGATCTCAGACCAATTCAAGGGGGTTTCGGGCAGGCCTTGGCACCTTTGATGGATGAGTCGCGCGAGTTCGGGGCGCATCAGTGCGCCTCGTGCGATCATCAGCCGCTGGCAGCCCGAGGCTTCTGAACACGCGAGCGCATCTTCAGTGCTCCAGATTTCGCCATTGGCAATAATCGGAATAGAGGTTTGGTGTCGCGCTTGCGCAATTTTGTGCCAGTGAGCAGGTGGACGATAGCCCTGTGCTTTGGTTCTCGCGTGAATCGTAATTTCTGTTGGCTGCGCTTGATCGAGCTGCTCGATCAGTTCCAGCAGCCCCTCGTCATGATCATAACCGAGTCGTATTTTGGCAGTGACCGGGATGTGGCCGGGTACCGCATCTCTGGCAGCGCGCACAATGTCTTTCACCAGCTGAGGTGTTCGCAGTAAGCTTGCGCCGCCGCGTGATCGATTGACCGTTTTTGCAGGACAACCAAAGTTAAGATCAATGCCCAATGCACCGAGTTCGGCTGCTCTCTTCGCATTGAGCGCGACAATATGCGGATCACTACCCAAAATTTGAACGTACACGGGTGTTTCAGACGGCGTGGTACCGCCTTGTTTGAGTTCTGGGCAGATCGCGAAGAAAACGCGTTCGGGCAGCAACCTGTCGGTCACTCTCAAAAATTCGGTGACGCAGCGCTCATAGTCGTTATCGCGAGTCAGCATCGCACGCATGGTGTGATCGATCACCCCTTCCATTGGGGCGAGCATGAGCGAAATAGTCACAATGAAGCACCCAATACACGAAAGATCGCCATGGTACATGAGACCTTGGTGTTAACCAATGAAGTCGATAGCGCTGCGGCGATAACCCATGCTGCGGTAATCGTGCACGACTTGAATGGTGTCAGTCATGGCTAGCTTGACTAAAATTTTGTAAACTAGCGTCTTTTGGCTAGGACAGCGCCTCGATGAATCCAAATTATCTTGATTTTGAGCAGCCCATTGCCGATCTTGAAGCGAAAATCGAAGAGCTTCAGCTGGTGGGGGCTGGAGATGGCATCGATATCGCCGAGGAAATCAACACGCTGCGCACCAAGAGCGCGAAGCTCACCGAAAAAATTTACGCCAATCTGAGCGCTTGGGATATCGTCAAAGTAGCGCGACATCCTCAAAGACCCTATACCCTCGATTACATTCCACGCATCTTTACTGAGTTCGATGAGCTTCACGGTGATCGGCATTTTGGTGACGATCGAGCCATTATCGGTGGTATCGCAAGGCTCGATGGCCAGTCGGTCATGGTGATTGGTCAAGAGAAGGGCCGCTCGGTGAAAGACAAGGTTGAGCGTAACTTTGGTATGCCAAAACCTGAAGGGTATCGCAAAGCGCTGCGATTGATGGAACTGGCAGAGCGCTTCAAGATGCCGGTCATCACGCTGATCGATACGCCCGGTGCCTATCCAGGTATCGATTCAGAGGAGCGCGGAATTAGCGAAGCCATTGCTCAGAATTTAGCGGTCATGTCTCGTTTGAATACCCCAATCATTTGTGTCGTGATTGGTGAGGGGAGCTCTGGCGGTGCGCTTGGGATTGGCGTTGGCGATCACTTGGTGATGCTGCAGTACGCGACCTACTTTGTGATTTCCCCAGAAGGCTGCGCTAATATCATTTGGAAAAGCTCAGAGTTTGCGCCAGATGCCGCCGAGGCTATGGGAGTGACCTCGTCTGTGTTGCAGGAACTCGGTATTGTCGATGCGACGATTCCCGAACCGATGGGCGGAGCTCACCGAGATATCGACCTAACGGCAGAGCGAATCAAAAGTCACCTCGTCACTCAACTAAAGCGCTTGCAATCTTTGCCCGCTGAGACCTTGCTCAGCCAGCGATACGACCGCTTACTCTCGATTGGTAACTGATTCTTCTGTGTCGACGGCGGCGGAGGTTTTTGATGAGTATCCGCAGCTACTGACCTGTCTACTTGCGCATCAGGAAGCGCCACACTGGTGGCTCGCAGTAAGCGGCGGTGCCGACTCTTGCGCCTTAGCGGTAATTGTCTCTGAGTTTGCCAGTCGGGCCACAACGCCGCCCATAACAGTCGTTTATGTTGATCATCAATTGCATTGCGATTCGGCCCAATGGGGCGAGGGCGTGCGTGATCTAGCAGCTCGACTCGCGTTCGACTACCTCGGCGTTGCCGTTGATGTCACTCCCAAGGGTGAGGGTATCGAAGGCGCTGCACGGCGAGCTCGCTATGCGATGTTTGAATCTTTGCTGCAGGCGGGTGATGTCCTCTTTACTGCGCACCATCAAGACGATCAGCTTGAAACCTTTCTAATGCGTGCCTTTCGCGGAGCGGGTCCGGATGGGCTCGGTGGTATTCGGCAGAGCCGGCCGCTGGCTGCTGGCAGTGTCGTCAGGCCATTGCTCAGTATTCCCCGCGCGCGTTTGATTTCGTTGGCACAACAGCACACGCCCGCGTATGTCACTGATCCGAGCAACAGCGATCAGCACTACGACCGCGGCTTTTTGCGGGAAACGCTGATTCCGCTGATTCGCCAGCGATGGCCGCGAGTGGGTGGTGCGGTGGGACGCGCGACACTGTTACTGCAGTCCGCGTCTGGTCAGGATTTGGCCGAGCCTATCGACTGTGCTTATGCGCGCACGGGTGAACCGATCTTACAGCTGACGGTGCCGAGTTCATTCGAGCAGATTCGCTTGCAGATTCGGCGCTGGCTCGCTGAACTTGGGCTTTATCCGCCGTCGTTAGCAAACTTGTCAGAATTCTGTCGGCAGCTCCAGAGCGCTACGCCCGATCGTGTACCTCAGCTCAATACCGGCGGCTACGTTTTAAAGTACTATGCCGGCGCCGTCTACTGCTGTGGCGGAGTCTTACCCGCGCCGGTTGAACCGCAGCCGGTCGAGCTCGACACATGGATCAGTGCGCCCTCGGGGCAGTTCCGGTTGACGGGCGTCGATGCCTCGCTGCGCACGAACCTCAAAATGCGCATGCGACACGCAAACGATAAAGTGAGATTGGCTGACAGTCAGCCGCGCAGGTCGGTCAATAGCGTACTCAAGCTTTGGCATATTCCCCCGTGGTGGCGCGATTCTGTGCCAATATTTTGTCTGGGTGACGAGATTATCGGTGTAATAGACACGGCTGTGATTCGCGAGACATCGGTCAATAAGATCCCCCAAGACCCGATCATCAGGATTGACTGGGCACTGCCGGTTGCTGCTAATTCTACTTTCCGATATCGAGATGGCGGTTAAAACAGCGATACATTAGATTGAGCTGCTCGGGTCTTTCTGGTAGTCTGAATCCCCATTCTGATGTGGTGTTTGACAGGAGGCTTCTGCGCGATAAGCGCCGCTAAACTGCCGACATCGCGCCTTTCTTTTTATTAGGGTTAGGGCTGTCATGACGCGATATGTCTTCGTCACAGGTGGGGTGGTTTCTTCTCTCGGCAAAGGAATTGCAGCAGCCTCGCTTGCCGCAATTTTGGAAGCTCGCGGAATAAAAGTCACATTGTTAAAACTAGATCCCTATATCAATGTGGATCCCGGGACCATGAGCCCGTTTCAACACGGCGAAGTATTCGTCACTGAAGACGGCGCTGAAACCGATTTGGATCTGGGGCATTACGAGCGCTTCACGCGCACGACCATGCGCCGCAACAATAATTTCACCACTGGCAAAGTTTATTCAGAAGTGCTTCGTAAAGAACGCCGTGGCGATTATTTGGGTGGCACGGTGCAAGTCATTCCTCACATTACCGACGAAATTAAGCGTCGTATCGTACTCGGTGCTGGCGACGCAGAGGTCGCGGTAGTCGAAATCGGCGGTACTGTCGGTGACATCGAAAGCCAACCCTTTTTAGAAGCGGCGCGTCAGATGCGCATTGAACTGGGTATGTCGCGCGCGATGCTGATGCACCTTACGCTGGTGCCCTATATCGCAACCGCTGGCGAGATTAAAACCAAGCCAACGCAGCACTCAGTGAAAGAGCTGCGCTCTATTGGTCTGCAGCCAGATATTCTGCTGTGCCGTTGTGCGGTAGAGATCGACGAAGGTGCGCGCAAGAAAATTGCCCTCTTCACCAACGTTGAAGAGCGCGCTGTCATTCCGCTCCTTGATGCTGAGTCGATTTACTTGGTGCCAAAGCATCTGCATGACTGCAAGCTCGATCAAGTGGTGGTGGAACGACTAGGCTTGCAGTGCCCGCCAGCGGATCTGTCGGAGTGGGACGACGTTGTTAAACGCGAATTTGCGCAGGATCGTCCGACTGTGAAGATTGCGATGGTGGGTAAGTACATGAACTTACTCGATGCCTATAAGTCTCTGAACGAGGCTTTAAAGCATGCGGGCCTACAAACACTAAGCTCGGTAGAAATTGATTATATCGATGCTGAACAAATTGAAGAGCATGGAACGGCGGTTCTGGAGCAGGCCGATGCTATTCTGGTGCCAGGAGGCTTTGGTGACCGTGGTTTCGAGGGCAAGATAGCAGCCGTGCAGTATGCTCGGGAGAATCGTATCCCCTTCCTCGGGATCTGCCTGGGAATGCATGTCGCGATGATTGAGTTTGCTCGCAACGTTCTGGGTTTGACCGAGGCTAACTCAACCGAAATGGATCCCAGCACACCCGATCCGGTGATTGGCTTGATCACCGAATGGATTAATCCGGATGGCACGACAAACCAGCGTTCGGCAACCTCCGATTTGGGTGGCACGATGCGTCTGGGCGCTCAGCCGTGTCATTTGGTAGAGGGCTCGGCGGTTCGTGACTTGTACCAGTCCGAAACTATAGAAGAGCGTCATCGTCACCGATACGAAGTGAATAACACCTATCTCGATCGCCTGAATGACGCCGGTTTGAGTGTGGTGGGTTGGTCTGCCGATCACTCCTTGGTCGAGATTATCGAAATACCAGATCATCCCTGGTTCGTGGCTTGTCAATTTCATCCTGAGTTCACTTCTCGGCCGCGTGGTGGACATCCCCTGTTCACTGGTTATATTCAAGCGGCATTGGCAGCAAAGCAGAGCGGTTGACTATTTCGCACAGCACCAGCGACGGAGAATCATACATCGTGAATTTAGCAACTGTGGCCGTAGGCGATATCCAATTTTCGAATCGGATGCCTTTTGTATTACTCGGTGGTATCAACGTCATCGAGAACCTGGATTTCACCCTCACTGTTGCCAGTCACTATGCGATGGTCTGCGAGCGTTTGGGAATCCCGCTGGTATTTAAAGCGTCCTTCGATAAAGCGAATCGATCTTCGATCCATTCGTTTCGTGGGCCTGGTATGATCGAGGGCCTCGAAATTCTGGCGGCTGTGAAACGAGAGTTCGGTCTTCCCGTAGTGACTGATATTCACGAGGTGAGCCAAGCTCAGCCAGTATCTGAAGTCGCTGATATTTTGCAGCTGCCCGCTTTTTTAGCCAGACAAACGGATTTGGTGAAAGCGATGGCAGAGACAGGTCGACCAATCAACATCAAGAAGCCGCAGTTTGTAAGCCCTTCGCAGATGAGCAACATTGTCGAAAAGTTTGTTGAGTGTGGTAATCCAAATCTACTGCTGTGTGAGCGTGGCAGCCAGTTTGGTTACGATAACTTGGTGGTGGACATGCTGGGGTTTGGCGTCATGAAGCGCGCTTGCCACGATGCTCCGATCATATTTGATGTGACTCATGCTCTGCAATGTCGCGACCCCTCTGGTGCCGCATCGGGCGGTCGTCGCCATCAAGTGGTCGAGCTAGGGCGAGCGGGTATGGCCTTGGGTTTGGCTGGTCTGTTTCTTGAAGCGCACCCTGATCCTGATCGCGCACGGTGCGATGGTCCGAGTGCGCTTCCTTTGGATAAGCTAGAGCCCTTTTTAGGGCAGATGCAAGCGATAGACGAAGTGGTGAAGCAGCAGCCCGAGCTGATCGTTGAATAATTTGCTGGTGTTTTGTGTGGAGTAAAGAATGAGAATTACCAAAGTCGAAGCCTTTGAGGTAATGGATTCACGTGGAAATCCAACGGTCATGGCAGAGGTCACCCTTGATACGGGTCACGTGGCATCTGCCTGTGCCCCTTCTGGCGCGTCAACCGGTTCCAGAGAGGCGCTTGAGCTGCGAGATGGGGATTCATCACGCTATCTCGGTAAAGGCGTTTTGACAGCGGTTGCTAATGTGAATGGCCCTATAGCCGCCTGTTTGATAGGTCAGGATGCCACGGATCAGCGCACCATTGACCGCTTGATGATAGAGGCCGACGGTACCGAGAATAAGGCTAAGTTTGGCGCCAACGCGATCCTTGCTGTTTCGCTGGCGAATGCTAAAGCTGCTGCGCAAGCGCGAAAAATCCCCTTGTATCGGCATATTGCAGAGCTGGCGGGCAATGACTCACTGACCCTGCCGGTCCCGATGATGAACATTCTGAATGGCGGAGAACACGCCGACAACAACGTCGATATTCAAGAGTTTATGATTCAACCGGTGTCGGCGACCTCGTTTGCACAAGCGCTTCGCATGGGCGCCGAGATTTTTCACCACCTAAAGAAAGTGCTGACAAGCATGGGTTTATCGACGGCTGTCGGAGACGAAGGCGGTTTTGCACCGAACTTACCCTCGAATGAAGCTGCACTTAACGTGATTGCACAGGCAGTCAGTGCCGCCGGTTATGAGCTTGGCAAAGATATTACCCTGGCGCTGGATTGCGCGGCCTCCGAATTCTATCGAGACGGCCACTATGTTCTAAGTGGTGAAGGTAAGCAGTTCGACAGCAAAGGTTTCTCGGATTATCTGGCCGACTTGGCCGATAAGCATCCGATCCTATCGATCGAGGATGGTTTGGATGAGTCTGACTGGGATGGCTGGGCCTATTTGACCGAGCGCCTCGGCAGTAAAATTCAACTGGTCGGCGACGATCTGTTTGTCACCAACACTCAGATTCTGAAGCGCGGCATAGACAACGGGATTGCCAACTCGATTTTGATTAAGTTTAATCAAATCGGTTCTTTGTCGGAAACACTGGATGCGATCACGATGGCACAAGCTGCTGGATACACGGCCGTTATCTCTCATCGATCGGGCGAAACTGAAGATACCACCATCGCAGATCTGGCGGTGGCAACCGCCGCCGGGCAAATAAAAACCGGATCCGCTTGCCGCTCAGATCGAGTCGCCAAGTACAATCGTCTGTTGCGAATCGAAGCTGAATTAGCTGGCACTGCCCCTTACCGCGGGATAGCGGAGTTTAGTCGCGTCCCATGATGAAGTGGGCCGCTGCGGTATTGCTGGTGCTTCTCGCCTGGCTGCAATATCGCTTGTGGTTCGCTGAAGGATCGCTGCGAGATTTGGCAATGCTCGAGCAGCGTTTGCAAACGATGCAGAGTCAGAATGAAGCGCTACAAGCCGAGAACGCGAAGCTCTTGGACGAAATCGTGTCCCTGAAAACGTCGAACGAGCTGATCGAAGAGCGCGCCCGTCAGGATTTGGGCTTGATTAAGCAAGGCGAGATTTTATATCTATTTCCAGATAAACGAGTGACAGATTCAGTGCGGCCCTTAGCCACGATTCAAACCAACCCAAACAGCCCAGAGACCAAAGATGACTGAGCGGTATTGGATCGCGATTCCCGCGGCCGGAAGAAGCGAGCGCTTTGGTGGCAGCACGCCGAAACAATACTGTTCTGTGGCGGGTGCAACGCTGTTAGATCACTGTTTAAGCGTTTTTTTAGAGTGGGAGTTCTGCCATACCGTGGTGGTTGCCGTCTCAGCAGACGACCACCAGTTTCATCAGAGCCGCTTCGCCCAGCACCCGCAGGTGGTGGTTGTCATTGGCGGAGCCCAACGCGCTGAATCGGTCCTCAACTGTCTCGATTACATCGTCTCGCAAGCCGGCGAGAACGATTACGTGATGGTGCATGACGCGGCGCGACCACTGCTACAGATCACCCAACTTGAGGCTCTGCGCCTTGCCTTGCAGCAGCACCAAGCGGTTATTCTGGCTCAACCACTGAGTGATACTTTGAAGCGCGGAGAAGATCAGCTGGTGGTCGCAACTTTGCCACGCGACCAGTTGTGGGCCGCACAAACACCGCAATGTGCTTTGGTGTCTGTACTGCGTTCAGCACTCGCTGGTTGTCTCAATCGCGGGCTGACAGTGACGGATGAAGCGTCGGCGTTAGAAGCGGCTAATATCCCAGTGTATTTGGTTGAAGGGCCGCGTCGAAATTTTAAGATCACGTGGCCAGATGATTTAGCCTTGGCACAACAGGTTTTGGAGAATCAGCAATGATCCGTATTGGGCATGGCTACGATGTGCACGCACTCATCGATGGCGAGGGTCTTAGGCTAGGTGGTGTGGATATTCCCTTTGACCGGGCCTTTCAGGCGCATTCAGATGGTGATGTTGCCATTCACGCCCTCTGTGACGCCTTGTTGGGCGCCCTGGCACTTGGAGATATTGGTGTGCTGTACCCCGATTCCGACCCGACTCATGCGAACCGTAATAGTGTCGAGTTTTTGCAAGAAGTTGTAGGGCTTATTCACGACCGCAACTACGGTATTGGCAACGTCGATATTACGGTCATTGCGCAGGCACCGAAGCTTCGTCCCTATATTGACGCCATGCGAGCAGTGCTCGCGAGCAACTTGCAAGTATCGATCGAGTGCGTCAATGTAAAAGCAACTACCACGGAAGGGTTGGGGCCCATGGGTCGTAAAGAGGGTATTGCCGCGCATGCAGTGGCGCTCTTGATCAAGGATAGAACATGACGCCGCCAGATATCAGTGGTATTGGGATGACCTCGCAGCGCACTCGAGAACGATTGGTGCAGCGCCTGTGTGAGCAAGGTATTACCAATTTCGAAGTGCTCGAAGTCATGCGCAACGCCCCAAGACATCTATTCCTTGACGAGGCCATGGCACATCGGGCCTACGAAGATACCGCACTTCCCATCGGCTATCAGCAGACTTTGAGCCAACCCTTAACCGTCGCACGCATGACTGAAATTTTATTGGCCAACGGCCCCCGCAAGCGCGTCCTTGAAATTGGAACAGGGTCTGGATTTCAAACCTACGTCTTGTCGCAGCTGGTCGATGAAGTCTTCAGTGTCGAGAGAATCAAGCCGCTCTTGCTAAAAGCGAAAACGCGATTGCGCTCGCTGCGGGTTTGGAACGCGCAATGTCGGCATGCTGATGGCATGATGGGCTGGGCCGACAAAGGCCCCTTTGATGGCATCTTAGTGGCTGCTGCTAGTGAATATGTGCCCGAGCATCTGCTGGCTCAGTTGTCTGATGGCGGAAGATTGATCATGCCCGTTGGTAAAGAACAGCAACAGTTACACTTGGTGATTCGCGAGGGTGATGACTGGGTTCAAGAGATCCTCGACTCAGTGTTCTTCGTACCGCTGTTACCGGGATCGGTGCGGTGAAGACAGACGTAGGCATTTTTTTGCGCGGCATGTTGATGGGCGCCGCTGACGTGGTCCCTGGGGTATCAGGCGGAACAGTGGCTCTGATTACTGGCATTTATCAGACCCTGTTATCGAGCATTAGCCGTATCGACCTCGAGGCGCTGCGTTTGCTGATGAGCGGCGATTGGCGCGCCGGCTGGGCGAGGATCAATGGCCGTTTTCTGGTGGTTTTAGGGAGTGGTATAGCGATCAGTATCATCAGTCTAGCTCAAGGTATTCTGTGGGCCTTAGAACATTATCCGCTGCCGCTGTGGTCGTTCTTTTTTGGCTTAATCGCGGCTTCTGCGTGGTGGTTGTTGCGGCAGTTGAATCAAATTTCGGTCCTTATGATCGTCTTGTTGTTGTGTGCAACGCTCGCAGCGGGGAGTTTGGTGTTGTGGGTACCTAGGTCGGTTGAGGTGCAATCTTGGATGTTCTTTGGTGCAGGATTTGTTGCTATCTGTGCCATGATTTTACCGGGCGTGTCTGGTTCATTATTATTGGTATTGTTAGGCATGTATGAGCCGGTGCTGCAGGCTTTGCGACAGTTCGATATCGGCTCAGTGGGTTTGTTTTGTGTGGGCGCTGGTGCAGGATTAATGACGTTTAGCCGGATTCTCAATTACCTTCTAACCACGCACTTAAGTGCAACGCTTGCCGTACTCACTGGATTTTTATGGGGTTCTTTGGTCATGGTTTGGCCCTGGCGCGTCGCCACCGAGCCCTTTGTTTTGGTGAGTCCTGATCGGTTCGCGCAGCTGTCTGGTAGCCCAATGATTCTGGAGTGTGTGATCAGCTGCCTTGCTGGCTTGGTTTTGGTGTTTCTGGTGCAATCGCGTTGGGGTCATGACAGCGCTGGGTCCTAGCCATCGGATTCGATTCAGAACGCGGTTCTGCTGCGCGTGCTTTGCAATGCTGTTCCTGGTTGCTGGGTGCGCGAGTTCGCGAGCACCGGTAGAATATCGAGTGAAGCCCGGCGGCGCACCACCGGCGCAATACTATGTGACGGCGGGTGACACTTTGTTTAAGATCGCATGGCGATTTGGGGTGGATTACCGTGAGTTGGCAACACTCAATGGCATACCCCAACCATACACCATCTTTCCCGGCCAAAAATTAGTATTTAAGGCGAGCGCGCCGAGCAAGCCACAAGTCGCCGCAGCCGCCAAACCAACAGCTAAACCCGCATCCACGCCCAGAGTGACACCGGCAGCTGCTGTCCCATCCTCGACGACTCCGGCGTTTAATGGCCGCTGGATTTGGCCTTCAGAGGGCACGGTGATTCGTGGCTATTCGGGCTCTTTGCATAAGGGTATCGACATCGATGGTTCACGCAATGATCCCATTAGAGCTGTTGCGGCGGGCGAGGTGGTGTACGCTGGGACTGGGATTGCCGGTTATGGACGATTGCTGATTATTAAGCATGACGACACGTACTTGAGCGCGTATGGCCACAACGAATCTCTCGTTGTGGCAGAGGGGGAAAAGGTGTCAGCGGGGCAGTTGATTGCTCGTAAAGGTGATTCGGGCACCAATCGGATCAAGCTTCACTTCGAAATCCGGCGCAAAGGTAAGCCAGTCGATCCCGTATCCGTGCTGGGGAAGCGCTAAAACTAGCGCTCCAGTAGAGCCAGTTTATTGGGTTTTCCAGCCCACTCTTCAGACTCTGGCATGGCATCTTTCATTTCTGTGATGTTGGGCCAAATCTCTGCGAGCTCGGCGTTGAGCTCTAAGAATACCTGCTGGCTTTCTGGCAGCTCATCTTCACTAAAGATCGCGTCGACTGGGCACTCAGGCTCACAGAGGGCGCAGTCGATACACTCGTCGGGATGAATCACTAGAAAATTAGGACCCTCATAAAAGCAGTCCACAGGGCACACTTCAACACAATCCGTGTGTTTGCAGTTGATGCAGTCTTCACCGACAACAAAGGTCATGTGTCTCTCCTAGCGCCTAAATTTTGAACGAGCGCGATTCTAACTGCTCAATCTTATGATGAGAAGTGATTTTATGGAACAAGCTTAGACTTAAGTTGACTGAGCGCGACGAGGGCCTCGATCGGTGTCATGGTATTGGGGTCGAGTTGCTCCAAAGCCTCTTTGAGAGGGTCGCTCGCATCTGGCTGAAAGAGCTCGGCCTGAATGGCTGGTCTCACGCTCAGTGGCTGGCTCTGGCTGGAGTGCTCTAATTCGATGAGTTTCTCTCGAGCTGCGCTGATGACGGTGCTGGGCAAGCC
>Ga0136655_1000958_pt1 | contig 13235 bp, 13 predicted proteins | sample CPBDNA_2_FD_94863 | JGI IMG/M metagenome (GOLD analysis project Ga0136655, IMG submission 94863) | Freshwater to marine salinity gradient microbial communities from Chesapeake Bay, USA - CPBay_Spr_15_0.8_DNA (version 2) | ecosystem: Environmental > Aquatic > Marine > Coastal | place: USA...
CTCGTTTAAAGCAGTTAAAAGAGAAATTCCAAGCAGCAAAAGTATTCTAAGCGCCATGGCGAGCACCAAGCCAATGTTTGTTGCTTTCTTTCTATCTCCTTCTGCAAGTTTTCCTGCAGCAATGGAAATAAAAATAATATTATCAATTCCTAAAACAATTTCTAAAAAAGTAAGGGTGAGTAGCGCAACCCAAGCGTCTGGGCTTAAAAAGATTTCAAACATGACTATTTTATTTTTACAGCAGTTCCACGCGCTTTTTGGGCACTACCTACCTGACCGTATTCAAAAGTGTAACGGTCTTCCGAGGTGGTCAGTATTTTAATTAAAAGAGGGGTTTCTTCAGCAGTATTTACCGGATGTAGATTTTTGAGAATGTATTCACAATCATTGACCCATTTAATGCTACTACTGTCAATTTTACCATTGAAGTTTTCCACTTCTAAGGTGTCGTTTCTGAAAAAAGAAGTGGTGGTGCTTTCTCCATTGATTTCAGCTGTAAATTCAAAGCTGCCCGTTTTAAAGTCAGTACAATTTCTTTGAGGAGGGTTACAAGCTATTAGTACAAATGCCAATATTGTATTATATATAAGTTTCATGGTTTAAAAATAAGCAGAAATGCGATTAATCCGTGTTTTTATAGGCTTTAAAATTTCCATTTTTATAGCAAATAATAATAGATTCAATTTCTACTGGGTGGTTGCTTTGAATAGATTGAATCAAAGCATCATTAGATTGGTTTGAATGCACTTTAGGTTTTGTCTCATTGTTGCTCTTGTTTGTATTTATATTTTCAGAGTCTAAGACCATATCTTTTTTTGGTTGAAAATTATCAGATAGGGTAGCAGGGAAATTTCCTAGACCGTTGAGTAGCCAATATAAATTTACTTCTGGAAATTGTTTAATTAGCTTAAGGACAAAATCTAGAGAGGGCTTGTTTCTTCCGGATAATAAATGTGAAATACTGGACCTTTGTACGTCAATTTTATCTGCTAATGTAGCGGCAGAGAGCTGATAATAATCAATGATTATTTGCAATCTTTTTATGAAATCTGGACTGTTTATCATTGTAACTTCAATATTTTAATAACAATAGTATTGTTGCTTTATTAAGGTTATTTTAACATTATTAATAGTATTATTACTTTAGATAAAGTATTTTAAATCATTGATATTAAGTAATTTAATGCCGTATCATACTATTACTGATTGGATTATTGACAAATGTAATTAAAAATCTGTTTCATACACCCTAGATTTGTGACAAATGTAAATTATTGTTCGTTACAATTGTAATTATTCTTATTGTTACATTTGTAATTAATAACTGTATTTTGATAGATTCTTTTTCTCACCTCAATTATAAAAACCCTCTCATAGAAGGGCGCTATGTGTCTCCAATTGACCTAAAACCTATCACAAACCTTTGGGATAGTTTTGTTGTTAAAGGCCTTAGTGGTGTGTCTGTAAATGGAAATTCTATTCCTGTTTATCGTTTTGGGTCTGGAGATAAAACTATTTTAATGTGGTCTCAGATGCATGGTAACGAGTCCACCACAACCAAAGGCTTAGTAGATTTTATTGGTTTTTTGACCGCTGCTTCACAAACATCCAATCACATGCTTAAGCAGTGTACGCTCATTGTTATACCAATCCTTAATCCGGACGGAGCAGTTGCATATACAAGGGTAAATCAGAATCAGGTAGATTTAAATAGAGATTTCCAAGATTTTTCTCAGCCAGAAAGTGTTTTTTTAAAATCAGTATTTGATCGTGTAGCCCCAGATTTTTGTTTTAACCTGCACGACCAAAGAACTATTTTCAGTGTTGGATCACCTGCAAAGCCAGCCACAATGTCATTTCTAGCACCAGCAGCAGACAAGGATTGCACTTTAACGCCATCTAGAGCAATAGCGATGAAACTCATAGCGGTGATGAATGAGACATTGCAACAAATGATCCCGGATCAAATAGGCAGGTTCGACGACGCTTTTAACAACCAATGCGTTGGTGATTATTTTCAAGAACTTGGAGTGCCAACGATACTTTTTGAAGCAGGACATTATCCAGAAGATTATCAAAGAGAAGTTAGCCGAGCATTGGTTTTTCACGCCTTGTTTTCAGCAGTAAATTCTATAGCGGGTGACTCATATATTAATTATCCATTAGATGCCTATTTTGATATTCCAGAAAATCAAAAAAACTTTTTAGACATAGGTGTTATTCACCCCCACTTAGTCAATAAGCTTATTCCTCAAGACAGTGTAGTAGCAATACAATACAAAGAAGTGTTAGAAGCAAGCGAAATTAGATTTGTTCCAGAATTCCACTCAATAACGCGAGACAATAAATTGTCTTTCCATAAGATTGTTGACTTATCCATACTTGAATCTGACCTCCAAGCTTCTGTTCTTCAAAATATTAAGGATATTGTGGCAGCTATATGTGTCTAAATTGTTAAGAGTATTGCATTTTTATTAAAAAAATGCGTATTTTATTGAATTATATCTATTTCTGTATTATTTTTGCAGAATAATTTAAGACCCTACTTATGAGTAAGATAAAGTTAGATGAAATTGACCACCAGATTCTAGACATGTTAATAGACAATACTAGAACTCCTTTTACTGATATTGCGAAAAAATTACTTATTTCTGCAGGTACGGTTCATGTTCGTGTAAAAAAAATGGAAGAAGGCGGTATTATACTAGGATCTTCACTTACGGTTGATTATGAAAAGTTAGGCTATGCATTTATTGCCTATGTGGGAATCTTTTTAGAAAAAACACACCAGACTAAATTTGTTTTAGAACGATTGAATCTTATTCCAAATGTTACTGTAGCTCATATTACCACAGGTAAATTCAATATCTTTTGTAAGATTAGAGCAAAAGACACCAACCATGCAAAAAATATCATTTTTAGAATAGATGATATAGATGGAATTAGCAGAACGGAAACAATGATTTCTTTGGAAGAGAGCATTAATGATAAAAAACGTTTAATGCATACTATATTCAATGAATTGTAATGTCTTCACTAGGGAAGATTACAATTTCAGATTTAAACTCCGAAGACTACAATCCTTTTTATAAGTCTTATATAGATTACAATGGGGACAGTACGCTTTTAGAAAGCTTGTCCAATGGTTTGCTTCAAATAGACCATTTGTTTTTGACACTCACTGAATCGAATCTTAAAGTTGCTTATGCCCCTTTAAAATGGACTATTGCTGAAGTGCTCATTCATTTGGCAGACACCGAAAGAATTTTTCAGTACAGGTCTTTGTGTTTTTCAAGAGGCGATAATACAGCCCTTCCTGGTTTTGACGAAAATGCATACGTACCCAATTCTAATGCCACAAACAGGACTTTAATCTCTATTAAAGAAGAGCTTATTGATCTTAGAAAATCCACCCTTTCTCTTTTCAAAAGTTTTTCACCTGAGCAGCTCAAGGCCAAAGGTTTGGCAAGTGGTTCTGAGATGGGTGTTGCTGCTTCAGGATTTATTTTATCAGGACATTTAACGCATCATTTCAATATTATTGAAACGCGTTATTTGAAAAAATAAACCGTCTAATTAGCTGTAATTATTTTACTTGTTTGTTTTTTGGTATGAAGGAATTAGATGAAACATCAAATAACGGCAACTAGGGCAAAAGCTACATAGTGTTTACTGACACAATAGCTATTATAGCCACAATAACAACTAAAAATTTGTTTGGTCGTTTAGATAAAATACAAAAGCTTCTCTAATAATCTCTTCTGGAACCAATACATCTATAACTGGATTTCCTATTTTGGAAAGCAGTGCGAATTTTATCTCTCCGTGACTGTTTTTCTTATCAAATTTTAAATAATCAAGGCATTGATTTATATCCTTGTCTATGAAATGCACTTTACTAAAATGGGCGTTAAACACCTTCTTAATTTCTAATACTGCGTCAAGCGCTAGACCAGAAGTCTTATGGGAAACAAAGGCTTCTAAAATCATTCCAATCGCAATAGCTTCACCGTGGAGCAGGGTTTTTATGTCATTGTTTTCAAGGCAATAAGATTCTATGGCGTGTCCTAGGGTATGTCCAAAATTTAAGACCTTTCTTTTGTGTTGTTCTGTAGGATCTTCAATGACAACAGCCGCTTTAATTTCAACAGATGTTTTTATTAGCGCAGACAAATCTCTATAATGGTTTGTTTTAGATAAGATTTCCCAATAGGCAGGATCTTGGATTAGTCCGTGCTTAAGCATTTCTGCAAACCCACTTCTCAATTGTCTCTCTTCTAGGGTATTTAAAAATTCAGGTAAAATAAGCACCATTTCAGGTTCAACAATAACCCCAATCTGATTTTTTAAAGCCCCAAGATCTATACCAGTTTTACCTCCTACAGAAGCGTCTACCATAGATAAAAGTGTGGTAGGCACGTTAATAAACTGTATACCTCTTTTAAAAGTAGCTGCAATAAAGCCACCCATGTCCGTCAGAACACCACCCCCTAAATTAATCATTAAGCTTTTCCTATCTGCACCTAATTCAGAAAGTACGCTCCAAACCTGAGTACAGGTTTCAATGTTTTTATTCTCTTCTCCAGACTCTAATTCAATAATTTCTATTGCTGCATCTGTCTCTACTTTGGGAAGGAACAATGGCAAACAGTGCTCATGTGTGTTTTCATCTACAATTATAAAAACGTTAGAGTAATCTGTTTTACTTAGGTGAACATTCATTTTTTCAATGGCAATGTCGGAAAAATGAACCATTGAATTAGGGGTTTTTATGGACTTCATAATATGGGCTATTGGTACAAAATAAAGATAAAAAATCACTACAGATTATAAATTCTGTACTTATATTTGATCACTTGACAAATTGTTATAAATGAAGCGAATTTTTGAGGATACTGCAACTGCTTTTTCAGTAAAGTCAGACACAGCATTAGAACGTGCTTATTTTTTATTTAAACTGATTTCTAAGGAGCCTTTGGTTAAGATTGGAACCGCAGTAACTAATTTTGCACTAAAGGCCAATTTACCCGTGGAGCGTTTAATTCGTGCAACTGTATTTGACCATTTTTGTGGTGGTGTAAATGAACGCGATTGTGAGCCAGTAATGGAGGCTATGTATGCAAAAAATGTTTTTTCTGTATTAGACTATTCCGTAGAAGGTAAGTCAAATGATGCTTATTTTGATCAGGTCCAACATAAAATAGAATCACTTATTGTTTTTGCGACCACTAAAAAACACATTCCTTTTGTGGTTTTTAAGCCTACGGCATTGGGCCGCATATCCCTTTATGAAAAGCTAGTATTAAATGCGCCTCTTTCAGATCAGGAAAAACAAGACTGGTCTAAGGTTAAGGCAAGATTTAGGTCTATTTGCCAAGCTGCCAGTCATTGTAATATTCCACTCCTTATTGATGGAGAAGAAAGTTGGATGCAAGATGCTGCAGATCAGTTGGTTTGTGAAATGATGCAAGAGTTCAATAAAGATAAAGTTTTAATATACAACACTTTACAAGCATATAGATGGGATAGACTAGCCTATATTGAAGCATTAAATGATTACGCTATTGCCCATGATTTTAAAATTGGAATTAAAGTAGTTAGGGGCGCTTACATGGAAAAAGAGCGTCTTAGGGCTGCTGAAAAGGGTTACAAAAGTCCAATCTGCGAGACTAAGAAAGCTACAGATGAAAATTTCAATCAAGTGGTTAATTTCATGCTATCTCATTTAGATCGTATGGCTATTTTTTTAGGCACACACAATGAAGAAAGCACTTATTTACTGATGGCTGCAATGGAGAATAATGGTATTTCAAAAAACGACCCAAGAATATGGTTTGGTCAATTATATGGAATGAGTGATCACATCTCCTATAATTTAGCTGCCAATAATTATAATGTTTCTAAATACCTCCCTTTTGGACCCGTTAAAGATGTGATGCCTTATTTAATGAGACGTGCAGAAGAGAATACTTCTGTTGCTGGGCAAACAAACAGGGAATTAGACCTTTTGGCTGCAGAGAGAAAAAGAAGAAAAATTTAATAGCTTAATCTTCTTTAATCCACTCAAATTTTTGAACCTCTAATTTGGAGGGGCAATTTTTAACCGTTAGCATTCCTTCTTTATTGTCAATTTCAGCTTCTATGACATAGGTCCTACAAGGAATAGATTTTGTGTCGCTCAGAGAGAAGTTCACGTCTCCCTCTAGGAAAAAGTAATTAATGGTGAGGCTGTCTAAGGTTTTATCTAACAAATCTTGGTCAATACTTTCGCTAAAATACAAGGGTTTGCTCCTCATGTCTTTTAAAACCCTACAGTTGGGTAGGTAGCAAAATGAGGTCCCTGTTTCCTTGGTTTTTTTATTTAAAAAAAAAGCTAAAAAAACCAAACCAATAGATAGTCCAAACAAGAAATAACCTAATCTTTTTATGAAGGGCATACTAGAATATTAAAAAATTAATGTCGTTAAATGGTAGTTCGTACCATTCAGCCAAAGCAGCATTTGTTAAAATACCACGGTAAAGATACAAGCCATTTCTTAGACCATTATCATATCTAAGCGCATTTTCTAAACCGCCTTTTTCGGCAATCTGCAGAAGGTATGGTAGACATATATTACTGATAGAAACAGAAGCTGTTTTAGGGTATCTGGCAGGAATATTAGGGACGCAATAATGAATTACACCAAATTTTTCAATGGTTGGTTTTTGATGGGTTGTGAGTTCTGAAGTTTCAAAGCAACCTCCCTGATCAATACTCATATCTATAATTACCGCGCCTTTTTTCATATGGGACACCATAGATTCCTGCACAATAATTGGACTGTGATTTTTACCCATCTGCGCCCCAATAGCTACGTCACACCTTCTGAGTGCTTTGAGAATGTTTTTTGGCTGCAGGGTAGAAGTAAAAATAGGCACATTTAAACTGTTTTGCAGGGTCCTAAGTCTTGAGACCGATGCGTCAAAAACTTTTACAGAGGCACCAAAATTAAGGGCAGACTTTACAGCGTAACTGCCAGCAGTACCAGCACCAAAAACAACAACTTCTACAGGTGGTATTCCACTCATATTGCCAAACAAAAGTCCTTTTCCGTTATGGGAAGAAGACATTAGTTCTGCCGCTATATGAACCGCAGCAGTACCTCCAATTTGACTCAAAGATTTTAACACAGGAAAACTTCCATCTCTGTCAGTGATTAACTCAAAGCCAATAGCCGTTATTTTTTTTGCCTCCAAGGCAGTGAAATAAGCTTTCTGTTGCGTTTTCTTTTGAATGGCAGAAATAAGTACACTATTGGGTTTAATCAATTCAATTTCTAATAGGCTAGGGGGAGACACTTTTAAAACAAGTGGACATTCAAACACTTCTTTTTTGAATTTAGTCACTAATGCGCCAGCCTTTATGTAGTCTTCATCTGTAAAGCTTGAGGCGTTGCCAGCTCCAGATTCAACAAGGACTTTGTGGTTATTTGCTATTAAAGCAGACACTGCGTCTGGGGTAAGGCAAACCCTTTTTTCAAAAGCAGGATCTTCCTTAGGTACCCCAATACTCAAGTCCTCTTTTTTACTGAGAATCTCTAATCTTTCTTCTTGTGTTTTGAGTTCTTCTATGCTAAAAGGTGAGGTTGGATTCATCTTAATGTATGTATAATTGCCTTGTTGTAGGATCCAAGATACTTATTTCTAAAAAAGTAGCATTTGCAGGGAGCAAATTTTTAATTAACTCAGGCCATTCAATAAAAATCCATCCATCAAAATCAAGGTATTCTTCAATGCCAAAATCCAAAGCTTCGTCTAGGGTGTTGAGTCTGTACAAATCAAAATGATAGGCCAATGTTTTTCCAAAAGCATCCGGATATTCATTGACAATACCAAAACTAGGACTTTGGCCACTGTCAGATGCGTCTAGACTTTTTAAAATAGCTTTTATGAGTGTTGTTTTTCCTGCACCCATTGGGGCGTCAAAACAAACGATTTTTGAGGGTAATTCTTTTACTAATACTTGAGAAAGATTTTCTAAATCTGACTCTTTATAGATAATATCTAGCATTTAATCGAAAAATTGAGATCTAATGATGGATTTGAAAAATTGTAAGCCATATTGTTTAAAATTCAAATATAGGAACAGTTTTTTTAGTAATGTAATTTCTTTATTATGATCACCATAGCTTTATTGATTATTCAAACCATTAGCATCTTATACTGACGTCCTATTTGGGGGTTAAAACAACAAATGGGACAATCATTTCTTCCATGGAAATACCGCCGTGCTGGTAGGAATCCATGTATTTATCTGCGAATTTGTTAAACTCATTTGGATAAACAAAGAAAGATTTATTTTTAGCAAATATATAGGTACTTGCCAAGCTACTTTTTGGAAGACCAACGCTTTCTGGAACATCTATCTGAAAGCTAGATTTAGAGTTGCTTTGAATTCTATGGCCGTTTTTATACCTCAAATTATCAGTATGGTCCCTGTTTCCGTTTAACACACTTGGATGGTCTACTTGTATGGCACCATGATCGGTGGTGATAATTAATTGAATATTATGCTCCAAAATAAGCTTTAAAATATCTTGTAAATAAGTATTTGAAAACCAATTCATAGTAGTATCTCTATACGCTTTGTTATTGTGGGTAATCTCGTTTATAATTGGGTGTGATATTTTGGCATGAGAAAGCTGGTCTATAAAGCCAATAACCGCAAAATTAAGGGTGTTTTTTGCAATTTTTTTAAAGTCTTTTATATAATCAGAGGCTTGCTTGTTGCTATTGATTTTCGCATAAGAATGAGAAATATTTAAGCCTTTCCTTTCACAGTATTCTTTGAAAAATAAAGCCTCAAATTCATTTTTCAACCCTTCCTCAGTATCTTCTTTCCATTGTTTGGGGTATTTATTTTTAATTTCAATAGGAAGTAAGCCAGCAAAAATAGCGTTTCTAGCATATTGTGTCACTGTGGGTAAAATAGCTGTATAAAAGCCATCTTCTATGACATTAAATTGTGCTTCTAAGCTAGGTTTGATGGTTTGCCAATGATCTGCCCTTAGATTGTCTAGAACCAATACCAATGTTTTTTTTCCTTTGAGCAATGGAAAAATTTTCTTATCCAATAGTTCATGCGAAAAAATAGGGCCACCGTCATTTTGAATCCAAGATGTATAGGATCCTTCTACAAATTCAGAAAATTTCAAATTGGCATTTTGAAAATGGCCTTCGAGCATTTCTAAGAGTAATTTATTTTTGCTGTTTTCAAATTCTATCTGCCATTTTACAAGGGATTGATACAATTTATAAAAAGCTTCCATATTATTAGCCTCATAAATATCTGCTGATATTTTTAAATGACTGCTTAGAAAATCGGATTGTTTCTTATCAGTTGTAATTTGTTTTTGCTCCAATATTTTCTTAACAGATACATATACTTGATTGGGAAGGACTGGCTTGACCAGAAAATCAACAACCTTATTGGATAAGGCCTCTTTTAAAGTGTATTCCTCTTGGTTGTTGGTGACCATAATTACTGGAATATTAATCCCCTTCTCTTCAATAGCAACTAGGGTCTCTAAACCAGATATACCAGGCATGTTTTCATCTAATAAAACAAGACTCACCTCATTTTCCTCTAGGTAAGCTAAGCCTTCTCTAGCATTGTTGCATCCAATGACATCGTAGCCTTTTTGATTTAAAAAAAGGAAGTGTGGTTTTAGAAAATCCACCTCATCATCTACCCATAAAATACATTGTTTATTCATTAAGTGTGTATATTTGTTTAAAACAATCTGGCTTTTGAAAATCAATTTAAAACAATACGTATTCAACGACCCAATTTACGGTTTTATCAGGATTAATGATCCCCTAATTTTGGAACTTATTGAAACGCCTTATTTTCAAAGACTTAGAAGAATAGCACAAGTAGGTTTGTCTTCTTTAGTGTACCCTGGCGCACACCACACAAGGTTTCATCATGCCTTAGGATGTGTACATCTAATGCAGCAATCTATCAGTGTGTTGCAATCTAAAGGAGTCGCAATAAGTGCTGCTGAATCAAGGGCTTTGCAAATCGCTATTTTGTTACACGACATTGGTCATGGTCCTTTTTCTCATGCCATGGAGCACAGTATAATACCAAACATCAGTCATGAAACCCTTTCCCTAAAGTTCATGCATATTTTAAATGATCAATTTAAAGGGGCTTTGTCTTTGGCCATTAGTATTTTTAGAGGGGAAAGCGAAAGATTGTTTTTTAATCAACTTGTTTCTAGTCAGTTAGATGTAGACAGACTTGACTATCTTAAAAGAGATAGCTTTTATACAGGTGTAGCTGAAGGAAATATTAATTCCGAACGATTGATCAGTATGCTTAACGTGGTTGATCAGACACTTGTAATTGAAGAAAAAGGGCTATATTCTGTAGAAAAATACCTCATGGCAAGACGTTTTATGTACTGGCAAGTATACTTACATAAAACTGGTATTGCTGCTGAAGCCATTTTGATTAAGATTTTTGAAAGGGCAAAGACCTTACTTAAACAAGGAGTACTATTGCAAGCCAGCGATGCATTAATGTATTTTTTAAATCAGAGTGATGACATACAATTGTCGGAGCAAACTATGGAGCAATTTTCTAAACTAGACGACACTGATATTTATGCAGCCATAAAAACTTGGAGCGATCATAATGATGTTGTTTTGTCCCATTTGTGTGTTATGATATTGAACAGGAGTTTATTAAAAATTAAAATTAAAGACACCCCCTTTTCTGAAACGAAAATAGCATCAAAAACAAAATTACTGGAGGCAGCAGGTTACAGTAAAGAGACATGGCCGTATTTTGTGTTCTCAGGAACCTTTTCTAATCTGGCTTATAATCCTTTAAATACGCCTATTTATATGGTCAAAAAATCAGGTAAAAAAGTCAATATTGCCACCCAATTAGCGCCTTCGTTTTTCGAAGCATTGACCCACAAAGTAGAGAAGTATTATATATGCTATCCTAAAAAAGACTTTTAAGTATTATTTCTTACTTTTGCACTATGAAATTTACAGCGCGCCAAATTGCTACGATCCTAGAAGGTGAAGTAGAAGGCAATCCAGACGTGGAGGTTCAAACGGTCTCTAAAATAGAGGAGGGAGAAAAAGGAAGTTTGACCTTTTTATCTAACCAGAAATACACGCCTTATATATACAAAACAAATGCGTCAATCACTATAGTGAATGATAGCTTTGTTCCTGAAAAAGAGTTGAGGACTACATTGATTAGAGTTCCAGACGCCTATGCTGCTTTTTCTAAATTACTTTCTTATTATGACAGCATAAAGAAAACCAAATCAGGGATTGAGTCTCCAAGCTACATCAATGAGGCCGCTAAATATGGTAATAACTTATACCTTGGTGCTTTTTCATATGTTGGCGCTCACACAAAAATAGGTGACAACGTGAACATTCACCCCAATGTTTATATTGCAGAAAACGTTACTATTGGTAATGAGGTGACTATTTTTCCTGGAGCGAGAATATGTTCAGACACTGTGATTGGTAATTACTGTGTCATTCATCCCAACGCAGTGATTGGTTCAGATGGCTTTGGTTTTGCGCCGCAAGAAGATGGTAGTTACAGCAAGATTCCACAAATTGGACATGTTATTATAGAAGACCATGTAGATGTTGGCGCAGGTACAACAATAGACAGGGCCACAATAGGTGTAACTGTTATTAGAGAAGGGGTTAAATTAGACAATCAAATTCAGATCGCACACAATGTAGAAGTGGGCGCACACACAGTCATTGCGGCACAGACGGGAATTGCAGGCTCCACTAAAATTGGAAAGCACTGCATGATTGGGGGACAAGTGGGTATTGTAGGACACATTACCATTGGTGATTATGTAAAAGTTCAAGCCCAATCAGGCGTTGGAAGAAATGTAAAATCCAAGGAAATCTTGCAAGGATCACCTGCATTTGGTTATCAAGATTTTAATAAATCTTATGTTCATTTTAAAAATTTGCCAAAAACCATTCATAAACTAGATACAAAAGATTATTTGTAATGTTAGAAAAAACAGTTGCACAAACTACCATTGCCAAAGAAGTAAGTCTTACAGGGGTAGGGCTACACACAGGAGCAGAAGTGACCATGACTTTTAAACCAGCCATGGAAAACACAGGCTATAGGTTTAAAAGAGTAGATTTAGAGGAAACGCCAACGATTCAAGCAGAGGCACAATATGTTGTCAATACCCAAAGGGGTACAAATTTAGAAAAAAACGGAGTTAGTATTCAAACCTCAGAGCACGTTCTCGCTGCATTAGTAGGTTTGGAAATAGATAATGTACTCATAGAATTAAATGCAGCAGAACCTCCAATCATGGATGGTTCTTCAAAATTTTTCATTGCTGCTTTAGAAGAGGCAGGCATAAAAACCCTAGAGGCCCTTAGAGAAGAATTTGTAGTCACAGAAGTAATTACTTTTACCGATGATAATTCAGGATCTGAAATTACCTTAATCCCTGCAGATCACTATCAAGTGACTGCTATGGTAGATTTTGGGACTAAAGTTTTGGGCACTCAGAATGCTACATTAAATCATATTTCGGAATTTAAAAGCGAGATTTCAGAAGCGAGAACATTTAGCTTTCTTCACGAATTAGAAACTTTATTAGACCACGGTTTAATCAAAGGAGGAGATTTAAATAATGCCATTGTTTATGTAGATAAAGAAATCTCACCAGAAACAATGGCTAAGCTTGAAAAAGCTTTTAATAAGTCTAAATTATCCGTGAAACCTAACGGAATTCTAGATAACCTTACTTTAAACCAGCCCAATGAGGCTGCAAGACATAAGTTGTTAGATGTGATTGGTGACTTGGCTTTAGCTGGCACGCGCATTAGAGGTAAGGTCATAGCAACAAAACCAGGGCATTTTGTCAACACCCAATTTGCAAAGAAACTCTGTGCGATGATTAAAACTGAAAAAAGGAATCAAATTCCTAAATACGATTTGAATGCTGCTCCATTAATGGACATTCACCAGATCATGGATATGTTGCCGCACAGACCACCATTCTTGCTTATAGACCGTATTATTGAGCTTTCAGACACCCATGTTGTAGGAATGAAAAATGTTACAATGAATGAAAATTTCTTTGTAGGGCATTTTCCGGGAGCTCCTGTAATGCCTGGAGTATTGCAAGTAGAAGCGATGGCTCAATGTGGTGGGATTTTAGTATTAAGTA
>Ga0136655_1000960_pt1 | contig 13188 bp, 12 predicted proteins | sample CPBDNA_2_FD_94863 | JGI IMG/M metagenome (GOLD analysis project Ga0136655, IMG submission 94863) | Freshwater to marine salinity gradient microbial communities from Chesapeake Bay, USA - CPBay_Spr_15_0.8_DNA (version 2) | ecosystem: Environmental > Aquatic > Marine > Coastal | place: USA...
CCTGAATATCCACCGCCTGGTAGAACCAGTACTGCCTGACCATTTGCATTTTCAGGCTGAAACAAAGTAAGGATTGGAACAGCCGTTTTTCGAAAAAAGCGGATACCATCAGGTCTGGTTTCTATTTCCTCCTTACTTTCCACGGGCAGGGAATAAGGTATGTTTCCAGTATATAATGGAAATTCCATTTGACCTGAAAGCGATCCGTGAGAGAGTAAACTACCAATCATAAATAAAAATAGGGGCCTTATAAACATGGTTTATTCAATTTGCGTATTTATATTCATGAAAAATACGAAAAATGCGGCACCAAATCCTATTATTACTATATTTTATTTTCACTATTTTATTTCCAAACCAAAGCACAGGACAGGATAAAGAACCATTTTTAGTTGTTTTAGGTGTTGCACAAGATGGAGGTTTTCCTCAGGCAGGCTGCAAAAAATCGTGTTGTGAAAAAAGTTGGATTAATCTAAAAAAAAGGGAATATGTGAGTTGTGTCGCCTGGGTTGACCCAATTCGCAAGAAATACTGGTTGTTTGATGCCACGCCTGATATGCCTGAACAAATGCATTATTTATCTGAGAAATATAACGTCGAACTGGCTGGTATTTTTCTAACGCATGCGCACATAGGTCATTATACCGGACTCACGCATTTGGGTAGAGAAGTGATGGGAACGAAAAATATTCCCGTTTTTGCGCTTCCGCGTATGCACAAATATTTATCTGAACATGGGCCCTGGAAGCAATTAGTGGAATTAAAAAATATTCAATTAATCCCTCTGGATGCTGATGTACCCATTCAAATAGCCGATTGGTTTGAAGTAACAGCTATTAAAGTACCTCATAGGGATGAATTTTCTGAAACAGCCGGTTTTGTAGTTAAAGGCCACGTAAAATCTTTCTTTTATTTACCCGACATCGATAAATGGGAAAAATGGGATCGTTCCATTGAAAAATATATTAACGAAACGGATTACTCTTTTTTAGATGGCACTTTTTATAATGCATTAGAATTACCGGGTCGCAATATGTCCGAAATACCCCACCCTTTTATCATTGAAAGTATGGAAAGATGGAAAGATTTATCCCTTATCGAAAAAAATAAAATCCACTTTATTCATTTGAATCATACCAACCCACTTCTACAAAAAAATCACCCCTACCAAAAAAATCTTCTTATGACCGGATATAACATCGCAAAAATGGGGAATATTTTTTATGATCGATGATGGAGAGGATGATTTGGCATTGACAGGTATTTGTTGAATAATGGAGATTTGGCATTGACAGGCAAGAGACATGTGAATACGCTGGATTCATGAAACAAGTAAGAGTGTGATACCCCTTAGGGATACCCAATGGACATAATCCCGGAGGGATTACACGTCTATAGCTTTTTGTGAAACATCTCCAATGGCAAAATGCGATCATTGCATGTGAAACATCCCCATCTCATAACGCGATCATGATTAATCAACTGTTCGGATTGTCGTTGATTCCTGGATCCAGCAACCCACATAAAATCTTTCACCGGTTTTCAGTCCACGAATAAAGACATCTTCTTTATTGGGCATAAAGCGGGAATATTGATTAATCATTTTGTTTGCTTCAGCGGCAAAAGAAGGATCTATATTTCTGGCTTTCACCCAGGCATCTATAGCTACCCAAACGACCACCTGACTTTCCCAACCTCTGCCGGGACCACAAAGAGGGCCACTGGAGGCATACATTCTGCCAATCAGGATGTAAGGCTCTCCCCAGTTTGGTCTTGCTGCGGCGGCCTCTAAAGCCAATTGTCTAGCCTTCGTAAAATTTTTCTTATGAACATAATAAACCTTAGCAGCTAAAAGTATGAGCTCGCCCTTTTTTTTCACATCCTCCACTTCCTTTGAGGCTTTTAGAAAACCCTCAATAGCACAGGAGTAATCAGCATCTCTGAGACAAATAAAGGCTAGTTCTGCGGGGCCCTTTTCCGGGGCACATTTCTCATTTCCCTTTTGAATTAAGGCGGCAAATTTTTCTTCTACATCGGAACATCCTGCAAATTTTAACCGGCTATAAACTTCTCTGATAACTTCACAATCTTCGGAAGCGGCTAAAAACTGCGGATAATATTTATCCATAAAATAATTACAATCATAAAAGCCTTTCACTGTTTCGAAAACCTCCATTCTGAGCGGCAAATACTCTTCGATAACTTTCCATCGCACGCAGGAAGATCCTTCGCATTCCGCTAAACCCTTTTTTAGTCTGTTAGACAAAGCTAACGAATACTTTCTGGCCTCTTCCAAAGGTATTTCATTTGAAAAATACAAATCGACCAGCAGAGAAGTGAGCGGATTCAGCACGAAATCGGGAACTTCCTCCCCATCAATATCCCATGCTTTTTTAAAAAGATCATAAATTTCCTTTTTTGAAGCCCGGTTTTTGTAAGTAAAAAACAAATCGAAACCTTTCCGGGCGGGGACATAACCGCCGGCTGGATAGCATTCTTCGATTCTATCATACAAAGCAAATATTTTATTTATCCACTCTTCCTTTTTCAGAGAATCCTTCTCTAATTCTAAAAAATGTTCATAAAAGCGAATGCCATCTGCCAGAACCGTATTTCTTTTTCCATCAGCTGCTGGTGCCTGTTCATAAACTTTCACCCAATATTCATACGCCTGATTCCAATCGGTATCTTTTAAAAAATCTCTATAAAGGACAAAACTTCGCAATGCCTCCTGAGGATTCTCAGATTGATCAAAAGTAGCACAGAATCCTTTTGGTCTTTCCACCATAGGCAAAGAATCAGTGACTGGCAAATTTTCTGTAGTTGTTACCACCTTCATTTTAGGTGAGCAACTCAAAAAGGCTGTTAACAGTAACAGATTAGAAAAAAAGATAAGGAACTTCATAGGAAAAAATTTAAAAGTAAAGGCCTTGTCCCGAAAGAGGAACAAGGCCTTCCGGCAAACCTATCCACTGGTTTGAAATTAATTATATCTAAGCGTAACCGTTTCGCCTATCCAACAACCTGTTGATACTCTGGCACCTTCCGCCATACCTCTCATGTGCGCCTCATCCTTTGGGGGAATAGATGCACCATAAAGGGATATTTTTTTAGAAGCCTCTGCGGCAACCTCCGCGTCGATATTTCTTGCCTGGGCATATTTTTCTATGGCAGCGAGTACGGCTAAGCCTCTTGAATAACCATCTGTACCACAATTCCTACTGGTAGTAGCGTACATATCGCCAATTAAGAGATATGGCCTACCCCAATTTGATTTCAACGAAGCAGCTTTACGCGCATTTTCTCTTGACGGACCGTAAGATTTCAATTGACGGAACTGTATAGAGGCAATACCGAGGTAATAATCTGCTTTTTTGCTATCATCTGTTTCACTGGCAATAGCTTCCTGGTATTTAGCAATAGCCTGGCTATAATTTCCTTCTTCATAAAACTTTCTTGCGGCCATTCCTGGATTTTTGGCTAGAAAATCCTCCTGCATCGCTGCATTCATATCAGCCGCTTTAGCCTCGTACTTAGTCTTTAACTCCACCATGATAGAATCGGTATCAGCGCAACCTTGTGTTTTCAATTTATTGAAAGTGTAGCGTATGGTTGCTAAATCTTCTGGATTTTCCTGATAAAGAGGGACTAATTTTGCCTTGAAATATTCACAATCGAATATTTGACCTTCAACTTCAGCGAGAGGCACTTCCATTCTTGCATAGGAAGCTTCGTAGTATTGACCGTATTTCTCATTATTCGAAATATTGAAATCAGCAATTTCCTGTGATTTCTCCACTAAGAATCGCGCATCCGCCTGGGTCATCAAATTATTTTTAAACATATAATTTACCACCAAACCAATAGGCTCCAAAATAATATATTCAGAAGCATTACCCGCTTTTTCAATAGCATTTTTGAACGCTGCCGCCGTTTCTGCACTGTATCCATAGGAAGGCATGTAGAACATATCAAAAGCCTTTCTGCTTAAAGCGTAGCCTATTTCCTTAGGATAACAAACCGCCATTTGGTCATAGAGAGAAAGAATAAGTTTTTCAGCGGCCAATTTAGCCGCATCATCTGTTGATTTCTCTTTTTTAGCCTTCATTATTTCTACGCCATCCACGTAGTGATTCGCTCTTTGTCCATCAGCCATTGGAGCAATTTCGAAAGCTTTTTGCCAATTCTCGTAGATAATACCAAACGATACATCATCTAATTTAGCCAAATCAGCGGCTGTTTTACCCTTCACCATCTGCCTGTAAAGCACGTGTGCCTCTTTAGCTTCCGTTTCTCTGGGGTTTCCAACCCAAGAATTACACTGGGCATTAGCATTATTAAACAAAGTGAGCAAGAGGAGTAGTGGAAGAACTCCATGAGATAGAACCTTCATAATTAGTTAAATTTACGTTTGTAAAACCAGGTGTTGTCGTTTAATGAAAATCCAGCTGTTAATTGGATATAAGTCTCTCTTAGTGCTTCCTTCAGTCCAAAACGACCTACTTCCAGAGATAAATCTACGAAAGAGGGAGTTTGCCGGGGAACCACTATGGGCAGACCTAATCCCATAGTAAAGCCATATTGAAGTAGAGATTTTCCATTTACTGTTCGGGGGTCTGTTCCATAAAATGCGCCTAATCTGTAACTCATACGCCTGCTATATTTATTATAAGAAGCATATTCTGGAATTAATTCACCTCCAAATCTAAAGAAATAATTATCAAATAATTTATCTGATTTTGCTGTTAACTCATAATTAGACCATTTTCCAACAGTGTATTCTGCACTGATTCTAAGTTTATTAAACCGTTCAAAAGTAAGGCCCATACCAAATTCCATGGGAAGTTGCCCTGTTTGAATATTATCAAATTCTCTTAAAATGGTATCAATTATAGTAGTGGTAAGAAATAATTCTCTCCTGTAAAAACGACTGGCATTGGTCTGTACAGAACCTCCCATGGTATAAGTACCTGAAATAAGGAGCCTTTTATAATCTGAGATTGATTTATCCTTATCTTTTTTCTTTCCAAAATCAATGGCTGCCTGGAATCCTGCTTTTAATCTAAGCCCGCTTAAGCTAATATCGTCCGCTAATTCCGTTCCATAAGCTATAGAAGAGGAATCTAATTGTAAACGCCTAGAATTTGTTATTTTACCAAACAAATAGGCTGTTTCCAGGCCTAAAGCAATATTTTTATACCTAAAGCCATTAGACCAGGCGAGTTTATAAGTGCCTCCCGTACCTTTTAATGAATTGGTTGCTGTACCGAATCCAGGATTTTCAATGGTAGATTTTACGTCGTAACCAACATAAGTGTATGGAACCAGCGTAAAAGCCATACCAATACCCGATGTGGGTTGTTGTCTTTCCAACGATTCATTGATAGGGTTTCGCAAGGGAAAACCAAGACTTAGATACTGTATATTTCCACTCCAGGCGTCATCCCTCTCGCCTTTCCCATTATCCAACACATTATATTTAGAAAAAATACCTCCTTCAAAAGCTGTGACCCTTAAGAAACCAAGGGAAGCAGGATTTTGTGGATTGAGGTGAGTAGGGTCGTTATAACCAACACCAATTCCCCCCATACCTGCTGCAGCGGCAAAATATCCCGGGTAATAATTCCCTATACCTAACCTGGAATAGGGCGAATTATATTTAGGAATAATACTCGACGTGGACTGCCCAGCTAGCTGCAGAGCTCCCAGGAACGATAGTCCGACGACTAGAAGCCACACTTTATTGTTTAATTTAGCCATTTGAGCCACTACGTTTATTTTATTTAAAGATGCTAATAACTGCAATATAGTTGGTTTAAAGAATTAATGTCTAAAGTGTCTAATTCCCGTTATAACCATTGCCATATTATTTGCATCACAAAAATCTATACTTTCCTGATCTTTGACCGACCCACCCGGTTGAATAACCGCCTTTATTCCAGCCCGTTTAGCTACTTCCACACAATCGGGAAAGGGAAAAAAAGCATCTGAAGCCATCACTGCACCCTGCAGATCAAAACCATATTTTTTTGCCTTGTCCACCGCTTGTTCCATCGCGTCAATTCTCGATGTCTGACCACAACCCATACCCAAAAGCTGATTATCTTTAGCCAGCACAATAACGTTTGATTTCAGGTGTTTGCAACATTTTGCGGCGAACATCAAATCTTTCCACTGATTCTCCGTAGGTTCCAATAAGGTAGCTACTTTACAAATCTCCCTTCCTTCCGTTAGAACGTCATTTTCCTGAACAATCACGCCATTTAACAAAGATTTAACACTAATGTTTTGAATTTTAAGTTTTTTCAACTTTAATAAAATTCTGTTTTTCTTTTTACTCAAAAAATTTAATGCGTCTTCAGCAAAGTCTGGTGCAATTAAAACTTCGTAAAAAAGCTGATCTATCTCCGCCGCGGTAGTCATATCAATGGGTACGTTTGATATAAAAATACCCCCGAAAGCAGAAACGGGATCTGCAGCTAAGGCAGCCAGCCATGCCTCCTTAATGGTAGATCTGGTGGCCACACCGCAAGGATTGGTATGTTTTAGAATGATCATCGTTGGCCCATCCTTTTCAAACTCAGAAATCAACCCAACGGCAGCGTCTATATCTGTTAAATTATTGAACGATAGTTCCTTTCCTGCTAATTTTTCGAACATATCATCAAAATCACCGTAAAAAACGGCTTTTTGGTGTGGATTTTCACCGTAACGAAGGTTCACCCTATTATTTTCAGTAAGTCGCAAAGATTCCGAAAAGGTTTCATCCCCTTGAAAATAGGCATAAATCGCTGCATCATAATGTGAAGTCACACCAAAAGCAGCCATGGCAAATGATAAACGCTCATCAAGAGTGGTTGACCCGGCATTTTTTTCTAATGCCTCTACTAAGGGTTTATAGGATAACTTTGATGGAATAACCACCACATCATTGAAATTTTTAGCAGCGGCTCTAATCAAAGAAATTCCCCCAATGTCAATTTTTTCAATGATTTCTGCTTCGCCTGCACCTGAAGCAACCGTTTCCTCGAACGGATATAAATCGACCACCACTACATCGAAAGGAGGAATATCCATTTCATTTAATTCCGTTAAATGTCCCTCTTCACGTCGGGCAAGAATGCCACCAAAAACTTTTGGATGAAGTGTTTTAACTCTTCCGTCAAGAATAGAAGGATATCCTGTTAGTGATTCAACCGTTACAACTGGAATGCCCAGATTTTCCAAATAGGCCTGAGTACCCCCCGTTGAATATATTTCTACACCATAATGATGCAGCAACTTAGCCAATGGTTCTAAACCATCTTTTGAGTAAACGGAGATTAATGCACGAGAAATTGGAATTAAAGACATAATGCTTGTTATAAAAAGAAAATTTTCGCAAACTTAGTTATAAAATTGAATTAATTGATAAATATTGTGGAAACAAAATTTCGGATATTACCATAAGCGACAAACATTATAGCATTCCTTTATTAAAACAATTTCTACAACGCGGTTCATACAGCTGTTTTTCGCCCACCAGCACCTTATCGTCCACGTCAACCAGCCGATAAGAATGGGAGGCCAACTGACCGCAATGGGGACAAATGGCATGCACCTTAGTAATGTATTCAGCGGTAGCTAAAAGGGCGGGGATAGGTTCAAAAGGAACGCCTTTATAATCCATATCTAAGCCGGCAACAATCACTCTAATACCTCTGTTTGCCAATTCCCTACAGACTAAAACAAGGTCACTGTCAAAAAACTGAGCCTCATCGATACCTACGACCTCCTTTTCCTCCACTAAAGAAAGAATATCCATAGACCGTTGAACGACAACAGAGGGAATTTGATTTGCATCATGAGAGACTACTTCATTGATAGCGTATCGATTGTCTGTAGCAGGCTTAAAAATTTCAACCTTAAGATTTGCTATCCGTGCCCTTTTCAAACGCCTGATTAACTCCTCTGTTTTGCCTGAAAACATTCCTCCACATATTACTTCAATCCATCCCTTAGGATTACCTGTAATGTAGGGCTCAATAAACATATTATTCTTTTTTGATTAAAATATTAGTCAAATGATAAATTTTATTAATTTTCATTGTCTAATTTCCATTTGGGAAGTTAAAATTAGATATTTGTGCGTTATAAACAAATCAACTTTAGGATAGATGTAAAGAATATTTGCTAAAGTCAACCTGAAAATGTATCATGGACAAGGAAAAAGCACGCGTGTTGATACACAAAATAAATGCGCTTTATAAAAATATCGATGCGAACACACCTGGCGTTTCTCCCCTGGAAAGAGACCTGATGCTAAGCTATTTAAGGCAGTTTTACGAAACCATCGCCTTGAGCCAAAGTCAAAATAAAGCACCCGTAAAGGAGGTGCAGCCTGTTTTAGAGGTGCCACCTTTGAAAGAAGAACAACCCATAAAAGAGGTTCAGTCGTTGAACGAAGAAAAAAGAGAGACGGGTTTATTGGGTCGGGAGCGAGGGGTAGCTAATTTTGAACCCGATAAAAAAGTATCCGAAACAGTAGCTCCACCTTTGACCCCTCAACCTGCTGAACCCTTATCAGATAAAGAGTTAGACCATTTGTTTATATGGCAAGAACCCAGTAATTTAGCCGAAAGATTGGCTAGTCAAGCCATTTCAAATTTAAGTTTTTCAACGTTTAGTATGAATGAACGTCTTTTGTACATCAACGATTTATTTGGAAAAAATAATGCGGAAATGGAAGAGGCCATAAAAACGTTAAATAACTTTACTCATTTCGATCAGGCAAAAGTTTTTTTACTAAACATTGGCCGTCAACACGATTGGCAGAAAGAGGAAAGAAAAGAAGCTGCAAAATCATTTATCAATACGGTTCGCCGACGATTCTTATAATTAAGCATAATTTAGCACTATGAAAAAAATTGGAGTATTTACTTCAGGAGGTGATGCACCTGGCATGAACGCTTGTATTCGTGCCGTGGTTAGGTCCGCATTAAAAAGAGGCCTCGAAGTGGCAGGTATCTATCGAGGTTATCAGGGTCTCATTGAGGGTGACATAAAAAACATGGATTCACACGCTGTTTCTTCTATTATTAATACGGGAGGAACTATTTTGAGATCAGCCAGAAGTAAAGATTTTATGACCCCCGAAGGGAGAAAACTGGCTTATCAAAATCTTAAAAATGCAGATATCGACGGCATTGTGGCTATCGGTGGAGACGGAACTTTTACAGGGGCAGATATTTTCATGAAGGAATTTCCAGATATTAAAATAGTAGGTTGTCCAGGTACTATCGATAACGATTTAGCGGGAACGGATCATACCATCGGTTTCGATACCGCTATTAATACGGCGATGGAAGCCATTGACAAAATTAAAGATACTGCCAATGCCCACGACCGATTATTCTTTGTCGAAGTGATGGGTCGCGATGCTGGTTATATTGCCATGGCCGCAGGTATTGCCACTGGTGCTGAAGCTGTATTGATCCCAGAGCATAAGACAGATCTGGACGATTTGGTTAAAGTGCTGCAAAATGCGCACAATAGAAAAAAGAACTCAAGTATTGTGGTTGTTGCCGAAGGAGAGGAGGCGGGTGGAGCTTATCAAATTGCTGATTATGTAAAATCTAAACTGGATATTTTTGAAATAAAAGTATCCATATTAGGGCATATTCAACGAGGAGGCAGCCCCACTTGTTTAGAAAGAGTAAGAGCCAGCACAATGGGTGTTGCCGCCACAGATGCACTCCTCGAGGGTAGATCGGGCGTAATGATTGGTATCATAAATAACGAAGTTGCTTACACCCCTTTTGAAAAGGCTATTAAAAAAGCAGGAGATATTTCACCTAAGTATTTAGATCTTATCAAAGATTTAAATTGATAATTAATGCCTGTTGATGAAGTCTAAAAAATCAAATTCATTTTTTCAAAGTCTGAAAATAGCTACCCTGACGGTTTCCATCCTTTGGTTAGTTCATTTGATTACCTTCCTGACTTTCATTGATTTAGGTAATTGGGGTATATTTCCAAGAACTGATTTTGGCATAAAAGGCATATTATTTAGTCCGTGGATTCACGGTAACTGGTCTCACTTGATGTCAAATACGCCGCCCCTTTTTGCCCTTATGACCCTTATTTTATTTTTCTACAGGAGAATATCCTTTCCCGCTTTATTCCTTATATATTTCCTTACGGGCAGCCTCGTTTGGTTATTCGGAAGACAGGTATTTCACATCGGGGCCAGTGGAGTCATTTACGGATTGGTAGCGTTTGTTTTTTGGTTAGGCATTTTTAGACGAAATATCCGCTCTATCGCTCTGGCCATTCTGGTTGGCTTTTATTACGGGTCGATGATCATTGGTATTTTCCCTGGGCAGGAAGGTATCTCATGGGAAAGCCACTTGTTGGGCGCTATATCAGGAATGATAACTGCCTTTCTTTTTAAAAATACAGAGGAAGAGGAAGATTATAAAGAACGGCAAAGAAAAAAGCTTTTTGAAAAGCAGGAAAAAGAATTCTTCTTACCCAGAGAAACCTTTGAGCGTCCCTCACAGAAAGATGGTTGGTTTCAAAATAACACTTAATTTATCCAAGATAATTAGGTGACAATAAATTGCCCCTAACTATCCTGGAAGTATCAATTTATGCCCTAAAAATAGCATAGCGTTCCTTGTATAATTTTTGCAATTTTTTTCTTGCAAAAAATATTCTACTCTTAATGGTTCCGAGTGGAGAACCAAGTTCCTCAGCAATTTCCTCATATTTGTACCCATCAAATGCCATTAAGAATGGTCTTTTGAAATCTTCTGGTAAACCTTCAACCAATACCATTAATTCACTGAATATAATTTCTGTTTCCCCTGCGTTAGGCTCATTTACTTCATTTGAATCCAAATAATAAGAATTGGGGGTTTGATCCACAATCATATTTCTTCGAATCTTTTTACGGTAGTTATTTATAAAAATATTCCGCATTATGGTAACTGCCCACGCCTTAAAGTTGGTGCCCTCATTGAATTTATCTGCATGCATAATAATTCGCAGGGCGGTATCCTGATACAAATCTTCTGCATCACTAGACGAGCCCGTTAATTTGAGTGCAAAGGCACGCAGGGAAGAACGAATAGCACCTAACTGAATCTGAATGGAAGAATTGGCAACTATTGTTTCTGTCATTTTTTTTATTTTCATGCAAATTTAGTCCAAAAACGTATTGAATGCAAATATATTTTTCAGTAATCTTTTAAACTGTCCAATTTATCGACATAAAATGACTTTTTTCTGACAAATGAATTAAAAATGTAAATTTTATTGTCATTCTTTAAACAATTAATTCCTTTCCTTTGTATTTGAATATGAACATTCATCTTTTGATACCTTTTACTTACGATTTTACCTTATGATTGAACCACAGGATAACGATGTAATGAACGCTACTTTTCTGGCTTTAAATCTCCGTTTGCTGAGGAAAAAGTATCAATGGAGTCAAGAAGAATTTGCCAACCGTGTTGGTCTAAACAGAGGGAACATTGCCTCTTATGAAAATGGCTCAACGGAGCCAAAAATATATAGTCTTTTAAAGATGTCCGAGCTGTTTCAAGTAAGCATTAAGGAACTCGTCTTTGAAGACCTCTCTAAAGGTTTACAAAAGGAAAATACTATTTTGCCAGCTACCTTACCTGATATTGAAAATTTCTTATTTCGCGCCAAAGAATTAGAAGCTGTTTTTAAAGGTTTGCACACTTGTTGTATGTTCAAAACCAAACAGTGGGGCGAAGAAGTTCCCCGCGATGTGCACATTCTGGTCATGCACTTCGAAGAACTTTATCAAGCGGCACAAACGATGCTGAAAGATCATCAAAATCTAATTAGTAAAGTCCATAATTGCCCTCATAACGAAGAATAAAAAAAGGTTACAGATAAACTTAATTATCTGCAACCTTTGATGAAGATTAAATACTACATCGATAAGACCTTAACTCTTTTATGGATTAGGAAGAGCAGCGTGCACTCTGGCGTTTATATTATAATGGCCATATTTTACATAACAGTACCCTCTGTATGGTCCCCAATCGGCACCCCATGAATTCTTTACAATCCATGCTCCTTTTGCATCACACCATCCTACGATGGTAACAGCATGATTAATAGTTGCCCCGGAAGAAGAAACCAGTTCGGATGAACCATTTGGATAGGCATCCATAACATCTCCACCATAACCAGTCCAACCTCTTGCATAAACAGCCGTAGTTACAGCTCCATAAGTCGCGATAGCTGCTTTTACTACATCATCGGAAGGATATGATGTTCCAATTCGAACCCAACCTGCCAGACTCATAGATTTTGGATTACTAACACAAGCTGCTTCCGCAGTAGTTCCCGCATTGCTGTAAGGATAAGCAGATTCACTTGCCGCGCCTGTGCATAACATGTAATCTAATGCCCTATATTCCCAACCACCTGAACAGCTACCTGCATTTTCACCCGAACAATTTAGGCCGCAGCTCAAAAGATCCTGTTCAGAAACATCTTTAGCGCTGCCGTAAGTCAATTTATATCCGTGTTCATAAGCTGCACCTGCGGCAAATGCCCAGCAACTCCCGCAATTACCCTGATCTTTTACTGGACTTAGAATACTGGTATTCAGTGAACAGCCAGATGCGCCTAATAGAATTTTTTTCCAATCTATCGTAATGATATCTATAAGCCAGGCTGGATTCCACCTGATTCCCTTAGCTTCAAAAGACTTTTTGATAGATGGCAGTTTTGCCAGATTCGACTCCATATTTTTTTTAAGTAGCACTGGAGAAATGTCTTCCTTCATCAAACTTGCCAAACTGGTCAATGGGTAATTCATGCATCTGTTTGGGCTAAATCGGTAGGATTTTCTCTTTAGCTGTTCATATTCCTTTTTTTCACTGGCTAATAATGTCTTTCCGGCAGAAGATAAAGAGCCTTCGATCTTTACCAGATCTCTTTGAGTAGTAAAGCTAGCTAAAGGATCTTGTGCATTCAACATGGTTTTGGTACCCATTAAAAGCAGAATGCTCCAAATAATAGATTTTTTCATTTTCATGTTTTTTAGAATTTAAAATGATTTCTAAATGGATATAGCTTAAGCAGCTCCATTTGTTCCACTTAAATTTAAAAAACTTGATTAGGATTTTTTAGAATTTTTAGTTTACGTCTTTGGTATGTTCC
>Ga0136655_1000961_pt1 | contig 13187 bp, 10 predicted proteins | sample CPBDNA_2_FD_94863 | JGI IMG/M metagenome (GOLD analysis project Ga0136655, IMG submission 94863) | Freshwater to marine salinity gradient microbial communities from Chesapeake Bay, USA - CPBay_Spr_15_0.8_DNA (version 2) | ecosystem: Environmental > Aquatic > Marine > Coastal | place: USA...
AAGCCCGTTCAACCAATTGGTCCGTCAAATATTCCACATAATAGGAACCTCCCCAAGGATCTACGGTTGCAGTTACTCCAGTTTCTTCTTGAAGCACCAGTTGGGTATTTCTAGCAATTCTGGCAGAAAAGTCAGTCGGCAAAGCGATGGCTTCATCCAGTGAATTCGTATGTAAAGACTGGGTATGTCCCATCACGGCTGCCAGTGCTTCAACGGCTGTTCGGGTGACATTATTGAAAGGATCCTGCTCCGTAAGCGACCAACCTGAAGTTTGGCAATGGGCACGAAGCATCAATGATTTATCTGACTTGGGATCAAACTGCTTCACGATTTTTGCCCAAAGCAATCTTCCTGCCCGCATTTTGGCTATTTCCATAAAGTAATTCATACCAATAGCCCAAAAAAATGAGATTCTCGGTGCAAAATCATCGATATCTAAACCTGCTTTGATTCCAGTCCTCAAGTATTCCAAACCATCGGCAAGGGTATAAGCCAACTCAATATCTGCCGTGGCTCCAGCTTCTTGCATGTGGTAGCCCGAGATAGAAATTGAATTGAATTTGGGCATTTTCTGGGCCGTAAATTCAAAGATATCTGCAATGATTCGCATGGAAGGCAGCGGAGGATAGATGTAGGTATTGCGAACCATAAACTCTTTCAGAATATCATTCTGAATTGTACCACTCAACTGTTCAGGTGAAACTCCCTGTTCTTCTGCCGCTACGATATAAAAGGCTAAAATTGGAATAACCGCCCCATTCATCGTCATCGAAACGGACATATCATCAAGTGGAATCTGATCAAAAAGGATCTTCATATCCTCTACCGAATCTATCGCGACACCTGCCTTACCGACGTCCCCGACCACTCGAGGATGATCGGAATCATAACCTCTGTGGGTGGCCAAATCAAAAGCTACTGAAAGTCCCTTCTGGCCTCCTGCAAGGTTTTTCCGATAAAAGGCATTGGATTCTTCAGCTGTAGAAAATCCAGCATATTGCCTTATAGTCCAAGGCCGCTGCACATACATGGTGCTGTAGGGACCGCGGAGATAGGGAGCTTTCCCAGCGATGAATTTCAAATGGCCGGTATGGGCAACAGATTCTTGATTCAGTATAGGCGGAACATTGATTTGCTCTGCAGTCTCCCATTCTGATTCCTCCGAAGAATCAAGCTTGTTTTTGGCAGCACTTTTCCAATTTTTAAAGTCTGGTCTCATAGCTGATTCGATTTTTCACTTTCTACTAAATAGCTTGCGCTACTTGGCCGTAATTCGTAATCTTCAAATTCTGTTTTTGAAGGACTCAGTTTGAATGAATCTTCATTTTTGAGTTCATAGCTATTTACACCAATGAGTATTTTGTGCTTTTCGAGCACTTCTCTTTGGGTTTTAGTAGCCGTTTTTTTGATTTGAGTATGAATAGTTCGATTCATGAAATTTGCAGTCCAGCCCCCTTCATTTTCTAAAATTTCCAGTTGCTTTAGGACTAGGCTAGCGATTTCGTTTTGGAGACTTTCGAGATAATAAGAACCCGCGCCTGGATCTATCACTTTATTCAAAAAGCTTTCTTCGCTGAGAATGGTGGATACATTTCTTGAGATCCGTTTGGAAAGCACATCGGTACCTTGACCTAGAATAGGTTTTACCCAAAGGGAATTACAGCCACCCATGACAGCCGCCATGGCTTCATAAGTCTGACGAATAAGTGAGGTATTTGGATCAAGTGAAGATTTGCTCCAGTCACTGGTAGATGCTACTAGGTGAATAGCTTCGGATTCTAAATCCCCACCAAGATTTGTGATCAAATCCATCAAAAGGGATCGGATCGTTTTCATTTTAGCGATTTCCGGAAAGTGATTTTCTCCAATAGCGGTATGAAAGGCAATCTTGCTGATTGCTTGGTTTACAGAAATCCCCTGTTGAATAAAGAGGTCTAAGATTTCAATTAACTCGCCGAAGCCATAGGTTAACTCCTGGATACCGGTTCCTCCTGCATTCGAATAGCGAGCGAAATCGATGGTGATAGGATGAAAATCCGGAAAAGATTTAAAATCTGAAATCAATTCCACTGCTAAGGATATTTGTTCTCCCAGGTCGGTTTTTCCTTTGAAAAGTTCGCCCGAAGGAGACCAAAGGATTGCTCCATGGAGCATTTCCGGTGTCAGCTGCTGGGATTCTACCCAGTTTTTGACTTGGACCAGGACAGGTCGAGCTTCTCCCAATGGCAAGAAATAAAGGGGAATATATTCTGAGAAAACGCCCTTCAAAATCAAATTTAAATCCTCGGTACCATTCAGATGAAGGACCAAACCCTCTGCCCCAAGCTGTAAAACCTCTAAAATTTCGGCATTGATTAATTTTCCCTCTCCGGTACTTAGCGAAACGACGTTGGACCAGATTCGAGGTGGAAGGCCTGGAAGTTTTGATTCCGAATTGAATCGCATTGGATCAGGGGTGCTCTGTCTTTGTTCAAAACTGTAAATAGGCGCTATCTGAATCTCATCCCAAAGTGTTGATTTTAAAGTGGATTCATCGACTTTCCCTTTTAAATCCTTTTTGATTTGCTCCAGCCATTCGGCATGGCTAGATTCGGGAAAAGGATAAAATTCTGAATTTGGCATTTTGGCTTTTTTGGGTAAAAAGTTTCTTTGTGGTTCAAAAATAAAGAAATCAAGTGGAAATGCTTGGCCGGAGCTCAATGCTTTTCACCAGATCGCTTTTTATCCTTCCGGAAAAGCTAAAAAACCTACTAAATCAACTGTTTGGAAATAGTTATGGGAATTCGGGATGAAAAAAACTCTTATTTCAAGAAATTTTATAACAAAAGACCTATTGCTAGATATATGACATTTTCAAGCCGAATTTGATTTTTTATTTAATTTAATTTTCTCCAATTTTGACACCCTTGGTCCCACCACGGGTCATTGTTTTTCAGAAACCTTCTCTAATGAGTTCAGAAGCTACCGCAGTTTGGAATGAATGTTTACGTGTTGTCGAACAGCACGTCAACGAGCAGAGCTTTTCTACTTGGTTTAAACCTATTAATCCAGTCAAATTAGAAGGGACAATTCTCACGATTCAGGTCCCTAGTCAGTTTTTTTACGAATGGCTTGAGGATAACTATGTTCAAGTATTGAAACTTGCCATCAAAACTACCTTGGGACAAGGTGGAAAATTGGAATATGCAGTGGTGGTGGACAAGGGTAACTCTTCCAACCAACCCTATGTAGTCTCCTATCCACAGGGTAATTCCGGTACGAAGAAAAATCAGCCAGAGGAGCAACATAAAACGCCATTTGAGATGCAGTCGCTGAATGCGGAAGCACTTACCAATAGCAATCTTAATCCAACTTATACTTTTACTACCTACATCGAAGGAGATTGTAATCGACTAGCAAGGTCTGCCGGTTTTGCAGTAGCAACCAAGCCTGGTATTACTTCATTTAACCCACTAATGGTTTATGGTGGAGTAGGTTTGGGTAAAACACACTTGGTTCAGGCCATCGGCAACGAGATAAAAAATGGACCAGATAATAAGTTTGTTCTTTATGTCTCTTCGGAAAAGTTTGTAAATCAATTCATGGACTCCATTAAGGATGGAAATGTGAAGAGTTTTACCAATTTCTACATGCAGGTGGATGTATTGATCATTGATGATATTCAGTTTCTCGCCGGTAAAGACAGAACTCAGGAGATGTTTTTCCACATATTCAATCATCTGCATCAGAGCAAGAAACAAATTATCATGACTTCTGATTGTCCCCCGCGGGATTTGAAAGGTCTTGAAGAGCGCTTATTGTCCCGATTCAAATGGGGCTTGACGGCAGATCTTCAAATGCCTGATTTTGAGACAAGGGTGGCGATTATTCGACGAAAAATGGAATCAGAAGGAATAGTCATTCCAGACGATGTGGTAGAATATTTGGCTTATACTGTAGATACGAACGTTCGGGAATTGGAAGGAATTCTAATTTCTCTCATTGCGCATTCTTCTTTAAATAGAGTGGAAATCAGCCTTGAGCTCGGCAAAACGGTGATGAAAAACATCATCAAGGATATTGAAACCGAGGTGGGGATTGATTTTATCCAGAAGTCAGTATCCGAATATTACGGGATTAGCATTGAAGATTTAAAGGCGAAAACCAGAAAGAAAGAAATCGTAGTGGCTCGCCAAGTATCGATGTATTTCTGCAAGGAATTTACTAATCACTCTTTGAAATCAATTGGCTACCATTTTGGCGGTCGAGATCACTCCACAGTCATACATGCTATCACAACAGTGAATGATATCATGGAAACTGACTCTTCCTTCAGAAACTCAGTAAATGAATTGAAGAAGAAATTCAAAATGAGGTCTTATTGAATTCGACAGTGAGATCAAGAAATCTTTCTTGATGCTATTCTTGTAATTTTTTCTGCATCGTATTTTCAAAACGATCCAAGAATCTCAAGTATTTCGTCTGAATATTATCCAAAAATACCGCCTGAGTATCTATCTTATAAATTGGATTGTATTGAATCCTGTCAATTACCATGTCGAGCCAAGATTTGCCATCATCGATAAGGTCCGCATGAAAGGCCTCCACTGTCAGATCTCTTGAACCAGTAAAAGGACCTTTCCCTTGTTTTTTGAAATATGCGGCAAGTACCCTAAGTGCTAATTCGTGTGTCATTTCGAAATTGATGATCAATTCTCGTGATTGAGACTCGGTCAAATTTCCTTTTTTGGCGCGTTGGATAAAGACTCTTAAATCATCGAGTGCAGCTGAAAATTCATTTAGACAGTCTTCGCAGCTTTTTGGGAGGGATTTCATATTCAACTTTTTTAAGAAGGTACTAAAAATCTTTAATAAGGCATAGTTACCTCACATTATAGCTCTGCATAAAAGGCTGACCATTTGCAGTGACACCTTCAATCAATAATTTTCCGCTGAATTCCTCTAAAAACTCACCTACCTCCTTTGGGTTTATGGCTGCTTGACTATTCAGCTTGGTGATCACAAATCCATCCCTCAAGCCTAAATCCCGAAGGTAGCCTCTGGTTAGTGCGGTGATCTTTATGCCATATGGGATGCTAAGACGATCCTTTTCGATGGTATTCACAGCTTCGAGTCTTGCTCCTAAGACTGCTGAATTAAAAAACTCTCTTTTCAATACTCCTTCACCACCTTCTAAATTCTGAAGGGTGAGCAGAGTTACTTTTGTAGAACCATTCCTGTTGAAATTTACAGCGAGTTTTTGACCTGGATAATAATAGGACAGTGCTTCTTCGAAACTCCCCATTCCGGCGATTTCTTGATCTCCAAGTTTGGTGATTACATCATTTTTGGAAATTCCCGCAGTTTCAGCGGCACCTCCTTTAACAACATGAGTCACGACTACACCATTTAGCGTGTTCAGCTTCATTTCTTCTGCTAGTTCAGGAGTGATTTCGACAGCTTCGATTCCTGGGATTGCTTTTTGCACTTCTCCATATTGAATCAAGTCGTTTGCTACTTTCATCGCAATATCCACCGGTACAGCAAATCCATAGCCTGTATAAGAACCTGTTCGGGAGAGTATAGCAGTATTTATTCCCACTAGTTCCCCCTTTATATTTACAAGCGCACCACCGGAGTTCCCTGGGTTGATGGGGGCATCAGTTTGTATAAAGCTTTCCAAAGGGAAGTCTCCCCCGAGAATATTAATTTGGCGCTCTTTTGCTGACACGATTCCAGCAGTGACGGTGGAGGTCAGATTAAATGGATTGCCCACGGCCAAGACCCATTCTCCAATTTTCAAATCGCGACTGCTTCCTTGTTTGACTGCTGGCATATTTTCAGCTTCAATCTTTAAGACTGCGATATCAGTATTTTTGTCTGTGCCTACCAATTGGGCTTTGTAGGTTCTTTTTTTGTGGATGACTTCAATGGTTTCTGCTTGGTCGATTACATGATTATTAGTCACTATGTAGCCATCTGTTGAAATAATCACTCCGGAGCCAGTACTCACTTGCTGGGAAGGTCCATTTCCGAAGAAATAATCAAACATGCTGTAGCGGCGGGGGTCTGTTCCTGAGAAATTCTTAATAAATACAACCGATTCGGTGCTATTTTCAGAAGCTTCCACAAAGGAAACCAATGGGTTAGTCTGGAGCTTTGAATCTCGATCTGAGGTAAATTGACTGGTATAGGATTCTTTTTGAAATTTTCCGTTAGCGAAAACCGCTGTAGGTTCAGGATTGGCAAAAAAGAATTGAGTCCAAATCGCTGCTCCCGCAAGTCCGGCTATAAATGATAGTCCTGTAGTTTTGATGGTCGAATTCATAAGCTGTTTTTTTAATTGGACGAATGAAATGGATTTTTGATTTAGGTATTCACGTTTTTTAAGATGAAAACCCGAAGTCTTACGCTCATTTTAGGCAAAAATTATCCCATTCCGTAAAAACTGACGATTTGTACAAGGAAAAGTCTAGGCATCTTGTAATTTTGTCAGCCCGATAATAAAACCTTCTGCAAGAAGTGGAGGTTTTTAATTGATCAAAACCCAAACGCATGACAGAACCCAAGCGCGTAGCCATCCTAGGGAGTACCGGAAGTATAGGTACACAAACTTTAGAGGTGATTCGCCAACATTTTTCTGATTTTCAAGTCGAAGTACTTACTGCTCAAAACAACGCAGATCTATTGATTGAGCAAGCGTTGGAGTTTATTCCAAATGCTGTGGTGATTGGGAATGAAGCACTTTACCAGAAAGTAAAAGAAGCCTTAATTCCAAAAGACATCAAAGTTTTTGCAGGACAAAAAGCAATTGCTCAGGTAGTGGAAATGGAAACAATCGACGTGGTGTTGACTGCATTGGTCGGGTATTCCGGATTGATTCCGACCATACATGCCATAAAAGCAGGGAAGCAAATTGCCTTGGCGAACAAAGAAACGTTGGTTGTAGCAGGTGAAATCATTACTGCTTTAGCCAAAGAATATGGAGTAAATATCTTCCCGGTGGATTCAGAGCACTCCGCAATTTTTCAATGTTTGATTGGTGAATTTCACAATCCGATTGAGAAAATAATCCTCACGGCGTCCGGTGGACCTTTCCGCGGGAAAGATCGGGAGTTCTTGAAATCAGTAACCAAAGCTCAGGCGCTCAAACATCCCAACTGGGAAATGGGAGCCAAAATTACCATAGATTCAGCCTCACTGATGAACAAAGGCCTGGAGGTAATTGAAGCGAAATGGTTGTTTGGATTGAAAACTGAGCAAATCGAGGTCGTAGTCCATCCGCAAAGCATCATCCATTCACTCGTTCAATTTGAGGATGGATCGCTTAAAGCACAACTTGGCTTGCCGGATATGCGTATCCCGATTCAGTTTGCTTTGAGTTTTCCAGATCGATTGAAAAATGATTTTGAGCGTTTTGATTTCTTAAATTATCCTAATCTGACTTTTGAGCAACCGGATAAAAAAACCTTCAGGAACCTTCAATTAGCATTTGATGCGTTGGCAATGGGCGGGAATGCTCCTTGCATTTTGAACGCTTCTAATGAAATAGCCGTTGCTGCTTTTCTAAGAGAAGAAGTAGGATTCCTGGAAATGTCAGATTTGATTGCCGAAACTTTAGCAAAAGCTGAGTTTATTGCACACCCAAGTCTCGAAGACTACATCGGTACAGATTTGAGGGCAAGAGAAATAACACAAGAACTAATACAAAAGAATAAATAATGGATACTTTAATAATGGTGGGCCAATTGCTGCTGGGATTGTCGATTCTGGTGGGATTGCATGAGTTGGGTCACTTACTTACCGCCAAGATGTTTGGCATGCGAGTAGAAAAATTTTCTATCGGCTTTCCTCCAAAAATCGCTGGATTCCAGTGGGGAGAGACTGAATATTCGATTGGAGCGATTCCACTAGGTGGATTTGTAAAGATCTCAGGGATGATCGATGAATCAATGGATTCAAATCAAATGTCCGCCGAACCTCAACCTTGGGAGTTCAGATCTAAGCCAGCATGGCAACGTCTGATCGTGATGCTGGGAGGGATTATTGTCAACGTGATTACCGGTATTATCATCTTCGTTTTCTTGGTGTACCAAAATGGTGAAACTTATTTTTCTCGGGATCAGGTCATCGAAAACGGAATCGTAGCACGTGAAATAGGTCAATCAATAGGCTTCCAGACAGGAGATAAAATAATCGATATCAATGGTGAGGCATACACCTCTATCAATGATTTGAGTAGTGGTTCTGCCTTATTGAGCGAAAATGGTTTTTATACTATTGAGCGAGCTGGCAAGCAAATGCAGATCGATATTCCTCGCGGCTTTATTAATTCATTTAACAGCCAGGAAGCTTTAAATAGCTTCGTGGATATTCGTTATCCATTTCAGTTGTCAGTAATCGACGAGGGGGGTGCAGCAGCTAAAGCTGGCATTGCTCTTGAAGATAGAATCTTGGCAGTGAATGGTAATTCGGTGACTTATTTTGATGAGTTGCAGTCAGAGTTGGCTAAGCTTAAAAGTCAGGAAGCAGAAATCACACTACTTCATGGTGGCGATACGACTTCTACGCTGGTAGCCGTCACAGAAAGAGGAACGATCGATATTGCAGTGATGCCACTGATAGAGCCAGTTCGAAGAGAATATGGATTTGGAGAAGCCGTTGCAAAAGGGACAAACCGAGCTTTCAGTGTAGTAATCATAAATGCGAAAGCCTTAGGTAAAATGTTTACTGGTGAAGTTTCTACCCGAAACGTATCTGGGCCTATTGGAATGGCGAAGATCTACGGAGATACTTGGGACTGGACCAAATTCTGGGGTATTACCGGTTTGATTTCGATGATTTTAGCTTTTATGAATTTACTTCCAATACCTGCTTTGGATGGTGGACATGTGATCTTCTTGCTTTACGAAATGATCTCAGGTCGAGCTCCATCGGATAGATTCCTCGAAAATGCGCAAAAAGTAGGAATGGTTGTATTACTAGCCTTGATGGTTTTTGCGATCGGAAATGATATTCTGAAGATTTTTACGGGAGGTTAATTTCTTTTCTTATTTAAAAAAAAACCGAGCCATTTGACTCGGTTTTTTTTTTGACCTCATTTTCTGGCCCTGATTATTTTTTCAAACTATTTGCTATTCTATATGCAATTAGTTCAACTCTTTTGCTTAACTATGTTCTCTTTCCAATTAATCTATCTATGGCCAACAAAACTTTCTTGGGAATGCTCATCACATTCCTTCTTTTATGCACAACGATTCAGGCTCAAAGTGGATTTATTGATAAGATTCTTTACGACAATATTAACCCGGTAAGCGGCAGTCCCGAGGATTTTATCATGATGGATTCAGGAGAAAAAATTTTTGGTAAAGTCCAGAACAAATATGACGAAGCTACCTATCAATCCCTTGTTTTTATGGCAGATGGGGAGACAGCTACTTATAATCCTAAAGATCTAAAAGCTTTTGGATTAGCAAATTCTAGATTTTTCATAACCAAATCTGTTCCCGGAGAAGAGGAGCTTAGATTTGTCCAAGTTTTGGTATCTGGGGCATTGCAATTGAATTTTTATAACAACAGATACTTCTTAGACAATGGAACCGAATTATTAGAGCTTAAAGCATTCTATACTCAAGGTCAGATTGAAGGGAATAAAATCAAGCGCTATGTGAAAGCCTATATTAGTACGCTTAAAATTCAAATGGCGGGAACTTGCGGGACTAACCTGAACGATCAAATTGAAAAGACTAAAATGGAAGAGCTAGATTTCGTCAGACTCTTTGAGGCCTATCATGAGTGTAATGGGTTGCCTTATACTAGTCATATTAACTCCATCAGTTTTTTGAAAGTATCTCCAATTTTGATGGCGGGGATTGGCTTCGTTTCACTACAAGATCGATCAGTTGAAAAAAATCAAAAAAACGGATTGGATAATACCATTTCTTACCGCTTTCAGGGAGGGTTAAGGTTACATGACTTTCGGAAATACCCCAGGATTTCTTTGGATTTGCGGCTGGGAGTTGAACTCCTCAATACTACCTTTCAAAGCAGATTTGAATCTCCGGGAGTTGTAATCATCCAAGCTGAAGAAAACTTCCAAGAAACCAGCGTGTTCATTCCAATCTCGTTCAATTACAGTGTCTATCGAAAAAATGAAACAGATGTCTATGTAGGATTAAGTGGAGCCGCTTGGTATCGTAGTATAAGTTCTTCCTCAGGCATCATTTCAGAAGAACTTATTGGGAGTGGAAAGACAAATATTTATAATCGAGAAATAGTCACTGGTGTGGATCGACTATTCGTCCCTGGGTTAAAATTGGGGGCAAATTTCCCACTTGGTGATCGAATGAGACTTTTCACAGAAACTCAGTTTGATGTGCTTCTGGATTACTATACCACTAATATTCTTGCAAAGCGTTCTAGTTTTAGTCGAACTGGATTATCACTTCAAATAGGTATTGAGTTTTAAGAGTATGAAAAAGTATTTTATACTTTTATTGATTTGGTGTTCCTCTTGTCAAGAAGAGAGTTTTGAAATCATCTCTAGTCCGAATTTCACAGTTCCAGAGATTATAGAACTCAACGAAAATGGCGCAAAATTTAAATCTTCAATTCTCTTAGCTGGAAACGATCCAATTATTGAATACGGGTTTGCCTATGATCTAAGCCAAAAGCCCACTATTGAAAGTTCAAGGTTTATTTCAATGAAAGGCCAAGCTCCAGCTGAGTTTACCTTGGAGGCGGTAAAAGGAATGAGCAAGGGGCGAACGTATTTTGTAGCAACATTTATCAAGACTGCTTCTTCCACTTTTTATTCTGAGTCCGTCAGTTTCATCAGTGAAGGCTCAAAAAACTTTATTTTCGAAAAGATAAATTCTAAGCCTGCGGTTTACTTTGGTGATACGATAGAAATCCTTGGTGCAAACCTAGAAGAGGTAACAGAACTCCTTTTGAAAGTCAAATTTGAAGACGAGGAAGTTCCCTTTTTCGATTATTCTTTGAAAGGTTTTAAAATCCAAATCCCAAGGGAATTCAGATATGAGTATAGGATTTTTGAGCAAAATGACATTCGGATTTCCGTGCAGGTAGGAGATCAGATTTTAAATATTCCCAATACGCTTAAGTTTGAAAAACCGCAATTTGATGCAAAGAGAAATATAGATTACAGTGCTGCATGGGAGCTGAAAGGAAAGTATCTTTTCACTACTCCAACCGCCGTAAGTTATGAATCAGCTTGAAAGACAGTTTTTTTTCCTGTGGATTACAATGATGACGAAACTATCAGGTTTACACCTTCGGTTTTTTTTGCAGAGCCAAATCCAGTTTTTAAAGTCATGATCCGTACTCAAGAGTATGCTACTAATCAGCTCGAAATCAATGAAAGTGATGTATTGAGTGGACAGATTTTTGATGTAAAATCATTCAATGTCTCACAGGAGGTCCAGGCAAAAAACATCAATGCGATGATTCTGGGGGACAATTTAATATTCAATTCTAATCCTTCAGTAGCAATTAGTGCGACTCCCACTTCCTACAATAGCTTCGCTTTTTCGTTTGGCCTAGCTGGTCCAGTATCCAGTCGTTTATTTGAATTATATGTGAATAATTTTGGCGAACCTTCAACTAATCACTTTACTATTAATTACCTAAATCCTGTAATTCCTGTCTTATCGATTCCTACTGCGGTTACGTTTGATGATCGTTTAAGAGCTATAAGCTTGGATAACAAGAGCTAACTCGTCGGAGGCGGAAAGATCCTGTCTGTGGATATGAATACCAAAGAAGTAAAATTATTACGGCCCTATCCGGAAGTCCCGAATACATTACAAGGCTTTGTTTCTTCTTACAAGGGCAAAATTTACTTCACCCATTTTTCAGAGTTAACCAATGGTAATCTGGATAATTTCTATGAATTTGATCCTAATAATAATTCCCTAAAGCAACTGGCGAAATTTCCGGGTGGAGGACAACTGATCGGTAAATTTGTAGTAGAGGATAAGCTTTTTGTAGAGGTACAGAATTTCAATAATGGAGGAGCTCAATATTCAAGATACAGCTATGATTTTGCCAAAAACTCCTGGAATGAAGTAGGAACAGGTGCTTTTTTTGTAAACAGATATGCTGATTTTGAGTATGCAGGGAAACTATATGTTTTGGGAATTGGCCTCGATGCCAGCGCTACTTTGCGGTTTGGTTTATTTTCTTGGAATACATCCAGTCAACAATTTGAACTCGAAAACGCTTTAAGTAATGAAGATAATCCACAAAAGGAATTCTCAATAGCGGTGAAGGGAGGGTTTGCATATTATCACATGGATGGGCAAACCATTCAATTTGACCTTTCAACAAGGAAAATAAGTAAACGATCCACACTTTATCCATTGGAAGCTAATTCCTTAAGTGTTTCCAATGGAGAGCTTGTGATCACTGGAAAAATAAACAAACAGCTGGTGTATAGAATTGATCCAGAATATTTTGAGTAATTGCTTAAATATTACCCGAAAAAAGGAGTAAACTGCCAATCTGACTAAATCCTCGTTTGGCATAGCCCTTGCCATTTTAGGGAGAACCTTCATTTATGGATGGTTCTTCTTTTATTTTAGTATTTAAACGACAGCATGTCTGTCAATCTGTCTATATGAATCAATTCGAAAATTCTGTGTTTCAAAATTTGATGGTTGGTGAATTTTCCGGAGAGGGAGACCTTATTCAGCTAATCACTGACGAAGATGGCGAAGATCAGGGCAAAGAGATGTATGAGGAAGAAATTCCCATTTTATCCGTAAGAAACACAGTGCTTTTTCCTGGAGTTGTGATCCCGATTACTGTTGGAAGGCAGCGTTCGATCCGGTTGGTAAAAAAGGCCCAGAAGGGGAATAAACTAATTGGTGTGTGTGCACAGATCAATGCCAATAATGATGATCCAGCCTGGGAGGACATTTACCAAGTAGGCACCATTGCCAAAATCATTAAAATGATCGTCTTGCCTGATGGAAATACAACCATCATAATCCAAGGCAAGAAGCGATTCAAAATCAAAGAACAGGTCACCGATGACCCCTATTTCATGGCTAAGGTGGAATATCTGGAGGAAAATTTCCCTAAGAGTTCAAAGAAGATTCAAGCCTTGGAAGAGTCGTTAAAAGACTCTGCTACGCGAATTCTTCACCTGAATCCGGAGATTCCTCGAGAGGCACAGGTAGCCTTGG
>Ga0136655_1000963_pt1 | contig 13178 bp, 10 predicted proteins | sample CPBDNA_2_FD_94863 | JGI IMG/M metagenome (GOLD analysis project Ga0136655, IMG submission 94863) | Freshwater to marine salinity gradient microbial communities from Chesapeake Bay, USA - CPBay_Spr_15_0.8_DNA (version 2) | ecosystem: Environmental > Aquatic > Marine > Coastal | place: USA...
CGTAAATGTTTCTTAGAATTGAAGCATTGCATTTACAGTGACTGCTTTTGATTATGTTGCATCTTTTAGGGCAGAAAAATCCTTCTTTGACTATCTTTATAGCGATAGTAGTTGTACTTGAAGTTACTTTCCCTAATCATGAGAACTGTATTCAAATCCCTATGCACACATCTCATGTTAAATAGAACAAGCAGAAAGCCAAAAAAAAACTAATGATACAAGAGCTTAAAGAATATTACGGTTCACAGTTTGAACTACCCCTTATAGAAGAAATTAATAAGGTCGCTACCTTTATGGAAGTTCCTGCCGGGCAAGACTTAATGAAGCCAGGTCAATATATCAAATCCATGCCTTTATTACTTTCGGGAAGTATAAAGATTATGCGACCCGATAAGGAAGGCAATGAACTATTACTTTATCATCTAGAACGAGGCAATACTTGCGCCATGACCATGACCTGTTGTGTAGGAAATACTAAAAGTGAAATACACGCAGTAACAGAGACTCCTGTAAAACTACTGATGATTCCTGTAGCTAAAATGGAAGAATGGTCGAGTAAGTATAAAACCTGGCGCAACTTTGTTTTTGCTAGCTACCATACGCGCATGATGGAACTCCTGGAGAGTTTGGATAATATAGCCTTCAATAATATGGATGAGCGCTTGGAAAACTACCTTAAGGACAAAATAAAAATATTAAACAGCAAGCATATATATACCACTCATAAAGATATTGCTGCCGACTTGCACACAAGCCGTGTTGTAATTTCAAGATTACTTAAAAAAATGGAACAGATAGGTAAAATAGCATTGCATCGCAGTTTTATTGAGGTCTTGTAACTTTTGTTACGAAGCATTCCTTTTTTAGAGATTACCTTTAAACCTATAAACTTCTTTGATGGAAAGTATAGAAATACTAGGATATATAGGAGCCCTTTTCATAGGACTTGTTCTAGGACTGATAGGTGGTGGAGGCTCCATACTTACGGTTCCTATTTTAGTGTATGCTCTGGCTTTTAATCCTGTTCTAGCAACCGCTTACTCTCTTTTTGTAGTGGGAGTGACATCATTAGTGGGCACTATTAAAAATATGATGAGAGGAATGATAGACTTTAAAACAGCTATTATTTTTGCCATTCCTGCATTTATAGCGGTATACCTCACCAGAGCTTATTTAATTCCTTCGATTCCTAAAGAACTTTTTGAGCTGGGAGACTTTCTGGTAACCAAAAACATTGCTATAATGCTCTTTTTTGCATTTATCATGCTGCTGGCATCTATATCGATGATACGCAACAAACGCGAGGAGCCTGAAGAAGAAAGCAGTATTACCTACAATTATCCACTCATCATTATAGAAGGTCTTGTAGTAGGAGTCATTACAGGAATTGTAGGTGCTGGCGGAGGTTTTTTAATCATTCCTGCCCTAGTATTACTCGCCAAATTACCAATGAAAAAAGCAGTAGCCACCTCCCTATTTATCATCGCTATTAAATCCCTAATAGGCTTTTTGGGTGACATAAAGAACTTAGAAATAGACTGGACCTTTTTACTTTCATTCACTTCAGTTTCTATTGTTGGAATCTTTGCAGGGATATGGCTCAATAAATTTATTGACGGTAAAAAGCTTAAGCAGGCTTTTGGGTGGTTTGTCCTTATCATGAGCTTCTATATTATTTATAAAGAGCTCATTACGTAACATTAGTTACCGATAAATAGGCTAATATGCACTACCTTTCTATCATTAAATTTGCTTTTTGTGTTGTGTTTCGCTTTCGCGAAAGTGAAAAAACACTCCAGCTTGAGATTGAGATTGATATTGATTAAAATAAAGAAAAATGAAAATAGAACAAATTTATACAGGTTGCTTGTCACAAGGTGCTTATTATATTGAAAGTAATGGAGAAGTGGCAATTATTGACCCATTGAGAGAGGTCACTCCGTATCTCGAAAGAGCAAAAAAGGATGCAGCAGAAATCAAATACATTTTCGAAACCCATTTCCATGCCGATTTCGTTAGTGGTCACGTGACCCTTTCCCAAAAGACTGGTGCTCCTATAGTTTTTGGCCCAAATGCAAACCCAACTTTTAAAGCGATTATTGCAAAGGATGAACAAGAGTTCTCACTAGGCAATGTGACGATCATAGCGCTTCATACACCAGGACATACTATGGAAAGCACCACTTATTTATTGAGAGATGAGCAAGGTAACGACCGTGCTATCTTTAGTGGTGATACCTTGTTTTTAGGAGATGTGGGCCGACCAGATTTAGCTCAGAAAATGGGTGTGGTAACTAAAGAAGACTTGGCAGGATTTCTTTATGACAGCTTGCGCAATAAAATAATGCCTCTTTCAGATGATGTTATTGTATATCCTGCACACGGTGCTGGATCGGCTTGTGGTAAAAACATGATGAAGGAAACTGTAGACACCTTGGGCAATCAAAAACAAATGAATTATGCCTTAAGAGCAGACATGACCAAAGAAGAATTCATTGAAGAAGTCACACATGGATTGGTAGCTCCTCCACAATATTTCCCTCTCAACGTCCAAATGAATAAGGAGGGTTATGAAGACGTAGATCAAATACTCAAAAGAGGAACACAAGCTCTTTCACCCAAAGCTTTTGAAGCAGCCGCTAACGAAACTGGCGCTATTGTTTTAGACGTACGCTCTCAAGATGAGTTTGCTCAAGGACATATTCCTAGGTCTATTTTTATTGGCCTTGACGGTAGTTTTGCCCCTTGGGTAGGAACTCTTATTGCCGATGTAAAACAACCCTTACTCCTAGTTACTGCTCCAGGTCGTGAGAAGGAAACCCTTACACGACTTTCTCGAGTAGGCTTTGATCAAAGTATAGGCTATTTGGATGGTGGTTTTGAGTCCTGGAAAAATGCTGCGATGCAATACGATACGGTAGCTTCTATAACAGCTAGCCAATTTGAGAAAGAAGAAAAAGAAAGGCATTTGCCAGTATTTGACGTACGTAATGAGAGTGAATACTTTTCGGAACATGTGGTAAATGCAAAAAACACCCCTCTTGAGTTTCTCAATGACTATTTAACTTCTTTTCCTGAGGAAAGCTTTTTTGTGCATTGCGCTGGTGGATATAGAAGTATGATAGCAGCCTCTATCTTAAAGAGTCGAGGTATTCATAATTTGATCAATGTGAAAGGAGGTTTTTCTGCTATTAAAGAAACTCACATCCAGGTAACTAATTACATCTGTCCATCGAAACTTGAAACGGATAAATAATCTCATTTCTTTGACAACAGTGAAAATAACGGCAAATTATGATGCGCATTTGTAGCTATCAGACTTAACTATTGTTGAGATACCTCATTTATAAAATTACTCCACCTAATAGCTAACACACTTAAAAGGAGTCTTTTAAAGCAACCTGTTTAGTGCTGCAAAAAAGGCACAGTTAGGGTAAAATAGTTGTTGCTTCCAAATTTTAAACTAAGCCTTTCTGAAATCGATTTTGACCCTTTAGTCATTAAAATTTTACCTTATTTCAAAAGCTTTCAAATCAAAAACATGTTGCCTATGTACTTTTTGAAAAATTAACCAAGGATAGTATAGACGCAAAAGCATTGAAAAACACCTTAGAAGAGTAAGCTTTCAAAGCCAGAAAATAGCTGCTCTTACCTCTGTAAAAGTTACAGTAGTGACATCTCTATTCTATTATGGGTTAAGCATTGATTGATAAAGCATCTCTTGGGCTCAACTTTTTACAAGATCTTCTCGCCAACTGCTACTCCTGATGCTACTGAAGTTAATCGGCTCATAAAACCTGTAAATAGGAGTGTTACACTTTTAATACATGTTACAAGATTAGCAGCTGACTTTTTTATTCATCTTGTGTGACAAAGGTCACATAAAACTTTAATTAGGCAGGCTACTTTTGTCTATCAATTTATAAGAATGAAGAAAAATATAATTTTCATAATACTCAGTTTTGCAACTTTACTGCAAGTATTAGCGCAAGAAACAATACTTATTTCTAAAGAAGAAGTTGCTCTAAAAGTTATTGAAAACAACAACTCTATTAAAATTTCTCAACAGGAATTTATGGAGGCAAAAGCTGATTTCAATCAGACCAAGGCGGTGTTTTTACCCAATATAACTGCGAGTCATACAGGTATTATCACGACCAATCCACTGATGGCATTTGGATCTAAACTGAATCAAGGAATTTTAACCCAAAATGATTTTAATCCAGACTTGTTAAACAATCCAGACCGTGTTCAAAACTTTGCTACGGTAGTAGAGGTACAGCAACCATTGATCAACCTTGACGGATTGTATCAACGCAAAGCAGCTCGAGCATCTATGGAAGCCATGTCACTAAAAAGTCAACGCACCGAAGAATACTTCTCATTTGAAGTAGAGAAAGCATACATGCAATTGCAATTGGCTTACAAAGGAGTAGCTGTATTAGAAAAAGCAGAAAAAGCATCCAGAGCAACTTTAAAACTAGCTCAAGACAGATTTAAACAGGGTTATTTACAACGTGCTGATGTACTTAATATTGAGGTGCGAGTTACAGAAGTTCAAAATCAGCTACAAAACGCACATAGCAATGTTCAAAACACCTCTAACTACCTGTCCTTTTTAATGAATGATGAAGGTTATGTGGTATATCAACCTAGTGATCGTCTTGCTGTGCAAACCATCACGGTTAAAGAACATGACTTTTCAGAAAACAGATCAGATATCAGAGCGATGCATCTGGCTACAACTGCTTACGAAGCTGCAAACAAAGCAGATCAAATGGCTTTTCTACCTCGATTGAATGCCTTTGGATCTTACGAATTATATGATGACAACCTTTTTCAAGCTAGTGCCAATGGTTATATAGTTGGAGCACAATTGAGTTGGGATCTTTTTAAAGGATCTCAACGCATAGGTCAAACCCAAAAAAGTAAAGCCACGCTAGAGAAATCAAAGCTTGAATATGAGCAGTATATATCACAAAGCAAACTCGAGCTCCAAAAAGCACTGCGCATGCTTACCGATGCAGGTAACAGATTAAAACTATCTGAACTCGCTTTAGAACAGTCTCAGGAATCATTGCGCATACGCACCAATAGATTTAAAGAAGGTCTTGAGAAAACTTCAGACTTATTGGGTGCCGAAACACAATTTGCCCAAAAACAGATGGAATACTATCAAACCATTTTTGAATTCAATTATGCGCAAGCCTACCTCGCCTTTTTAACTAAAACAACCTGATGACCATCAACAAGCCTATATGACCTCTAGATACTGCCTCACTATAAAACAAAAAAAAATGAAAAACATATATATCATAAGCAGCCTACTTATTGCTTCACTCGCCACAAGCTGTGATGACAAAAAAGCTTCAACCATAGAAAACTCTGCAGAAGCAATTCCTGTCACAGTGCAAGCTGTTACAGATAATACCAACAGTTCTATTCTAGCTGTAAGCGGTAAAGTACAAGCTGAAAACAGCGCCCAATTAAGCACACGTATGATGGGTTATGTCAATAGCGTTGCTGCAAATGTTGGTGATCAAGTGAATGAAGGTCAATTATTAATGTCCATCAACAACACCGATCTACAAGCCAAAAAAGCCCAAATTAATGCAGGTATTTCAGAAGCTACCGCCGCCTTTAACAATGCTCAAAAAGACTACAATCGCTTTAAAAACTTGTTTGCTGAAAATAGCGCATCACAAAAAGAATTGGATGACATGACAGCCCAGTTTAATATGGCAAAAGCACGATTAGAAAGTGCCAAGCAACTGAAAAATGAAATCAATGCACAACTTGCTTATACCAATATAACCGCACCTTTTAGCGGTGTGATTACCAGTAAAAATGTAAAAAAAGGCGATATGGCAAGTCCAGGGCAACCGCTTATTTCCATAGAAGTTCCGGGTAATTTTGAAGTCATGGCCCTAGTTCCAGAGAGCGAAATATCCCAAATCAAATCAGGTACTCAAGTAAACGTCATGATCAGCTCTATAGATGAAACACTTACAGGAAGCGTAAAAGAGGTGAGCACGTCTGCTCAGCAAACCGGCGGTCAGTACTTAGTAAAAATTGCCTTAGATAAAACAGAGGTACCCGTACTATCAGGAATGTTTGCTACAGTAAATTTCCCTTTAGAGAGAAAGGCTACCAACAACAGCATGTTCATCCCTAGATCGGCACTGGTTACCAATGGGCAGCTCTCTGGAGTTTACACGGTAAGCGAGAGCAATACAGCCCTGTTAAGATGGTTGCGATTGGGTAGAAATGTAGGTGATCAGGTAGAGGTGCTATCTGGCCTTAATGTGAATGAGAGCTTTATTCTCACTGCAAACGGCAAACTTTTCAACGGGGCGAAAGTGTCCATACAATAACTTAATACTGCGTGAAGCATAGCTGTCAACCTCTTTTTTAGTAATGTTCCGCTTTCGCGAAAAGTGCCAAAAAAAGATAGACAGCTCTCGATAGAAATCGGAATGCCTTTTAAAACGCTCAAAAAATATACCTAATGAAAGAAGGATTAGCCGGCAAAGTTGCCAAAGTCTTTATGAATTCCAAGCTGACAGTGCTTTTAATGATCGTATTTATGGTCGTAGGTGTGTACAGTTCGTTTTTAATACCCCGAGAAGAAGAACCACAAATAGACGTCCCAATGGCCGATATTTTTGTCGGATACCCTGGCGCCAACCCTACAGAGGTAGAATCTCGCGCAATCAAACCTTTGGAACAACTCATTTCCAACATCAAAGGAGTGGAATATGTCTATTCTACTTCTATGAAAGAACAAGGAATGGTGATTGTTCAATTTTATGTAGGAGAAGATATTGAACGTAGTTTTGTAAAGCTCTACAACGAAATCAATAAACATATGGATCAGATGCCAGAAGGTGTTAGCATGCCACTGGTAAAAACACGTGCCATAGATGATGTTCCCATGTTAGGACTAACCCTATGGAGTGAAAACTATAACGGTTTTCAATTGGGACAAATGGCGCAAGAACTAAAAGCGGAAATTGAAAAAGTAAACGATGTTGCCATTACCCATAAAATAGGCGGCAGTGAACGTCAGTTGCGCGTAGTACTGGACAAGAATAAACTAGCTGCCAGCGGTCTGGATTTTATGTCGGTCTCTAAAATGATCAAGGCAAATAATGCCCAGTTGAACTCCGGTACTTTTGATCGAAATGATACCGAATTTACTGTCAACACAGGAAAATTCCTGACGAGTGCAACCGATGTGGAAAACCTGGTGGTCGGTGTACAACAAAATCAACCGATTTATTTAAAGCAAGTAGCTCAAATCATAGATGGCCCACAAGTACCTCAGAGTTATGTGAGTTTAGGTTTTGGTCAAGGAAGTGACAAAAAAACAGAGTACCTATCTGAATATCCTGCGGTGACTTTATCTGTTGCAAAACGCAAAGGTGCCGATGCTATGAAAATTGCAGATATTATTATAGATCGAGTAGCGCATTTACGCAAGACTTTGATACCTGACGATGTTCATGTAGAAATCACAAGGAATTATGGTGAAACAGCTTCTCAAAAAGTATCTGAACTGCTCCTGCACCTCATCGGGTCTATCTTTGCCGTTACATTTGTAGTCATGCTGGCTATGGGCTGGCGCGGTGGATTGGTAGTATTTTTATCAGTACCTGTCACCTTTGCATTGACCCTATTAAGCTATTATGCGCTGGACTATACTTTGAACAGAATCACGCTTTTTGCATTAGTTTTTGTGACAGGTATCGTGGTGGACGACTCCATCATTATTGCAGAGAACATGCACCGGCATTTTAAAATGAAACGTCTACCCTTTAAGGATGCCGCACTATACGCCATTAACGAAGTTGGAAACCCTACCATACTCGCCACGTTTACGGTGATCGCATCGGTATTACCTATGGCATTTGTATCTGGACTAATGGGGCCTTATATGGCTCCTATGCCTATAGGAGCTTCTATTGCTATGATATTATCTCTCTTTGTAGCACTGACCATTACCCCTTACTTGGGATATATTTTATTAAGAGAAAAAGAGAAAAAAGGAGCTGTTAAAAAAGCAGAAAAACCACTAGAAGAAACTTTGATTTACAGATGGTATGATAAGTTTCAACGTCCCTTGATGGAAAGTCGCTCCAAACGCTGGTTGTTCTTAGGGGGTACCTTCGTGATTCTACTAGCTACTATGGGCTTGTTTTTTACCAATTCTGTCGCTGTAAAAATGCTTCCATTTGATAACAAAAACGAATTTCAAGTAATCATTGATATGCCCGAAGGAACTACTTTGGAGCGCACTGCTGTGGTTACTCAAGAAATTGCTCAATACTTGTCCTCAAGACCTGAAGTAGTGAACTACCAAAACTATATAGGTACCTCTGCACCTATTACTTTTAACGGATTGGTCCGTCACTATGATTTACGTGGTGGTAGTAATATGGCAGACATTCAAGTCAACCTTATTGATAAAGGGGAACGTGATGCACAAAGTCATGACATAGCAAGCCTATTAAGACCTGACATTAAAAAAATTGCAGCAAAATACAATGCCAATGTCAAACTAGTAGAAGTTCCACCAGGACCGCCTGTTTTATCTACTATTGTTGCTGAGGTCTATGGACCAAATTACGAGGGGCAAATAGCAGTAGCTAATGAGGTTAAAAATATCTTGAAAAACACAGATGATGTGGTGGATATAGACTGGATGGTTGAAGACGACCAAACAGAATATCAATTCACTATTAACAAAGAAAAAGCAATGTTATATGGAGTAGCTCCTCAACAAATTGCTCAAACCATGAATTTAGCTTTGTCTAACCGCCCTATCACATCGCTCTACGATGAAGATGCGGTGCAACAAATAGGAATTGTCTTGGCTCTGGAAGAAAAAGAAAAGTCCACCGTGCAAGATATTTCACAATTACGCGTCACATCAAATCAAGGGGATATGATACCTATTGCCGATTTGGTAGATATTTCAAAAACCATAAGTGCTAAAAGCATCTATCGTAAGAATCAAAAACGAGTAGTCTACGTCATGGCCGATATGGCTGGCGAACTAGAAAGTCCTGCCTATGCTATATTAGGAATGGAAGAAAAGTTAAAAGCCATACCTATGCCAGAAGGCTATGCAATTAATGAAATGTACTTGGGACAACCGGACTTTGAAGATGATTACACCGTGAAGTGGGATGGTGAATGGCAAATTACATTAGAAGTATTTAGAGATTTAGGTATCGCCTTCTTGGGTGCTATCATTTTGATCTATATTTTAATTGTAGGATGGTTTCAAAATTTCAAAGCGCCTATAGTGATGATGGTAGCCATACCTTTATCCTTAATCGGTATTATTTTAGGTCACTGGTTAATGGGAGCTTTCTTTACCGCTACCTCATTTATTGGGATGATTGCTTTGGCAGGAATTATGGTCAGGAACTCGGTCTTGCTGATTGACTTTATCAATTTACGAACTGACGAAGGCGTGCCTTTAAAACAAGCCGCTATTGAAGCTGGAGCGGTGCGTACGACACCTATTCTATTAACAGCTGGAACCGTGGTTATTGGGGCTTTTGTCATATTATTTGACCCTATTTTCCAAGGCCTGGCCATCTCCTTAATGGGTGGAACTATTGTTTCTACAGTGCTCACCTTATTGGTAGTGCCACTGGTGTATTACATGATAGAAAAGAAAAATATTAAATAACAATTGGCAAAGTCGAGTTTTGTGGCTGGGCTGGAACTATCAAATCAGATAAAACGATGAAATTAATCATAGTCACAACAGCAGAGGAGTTTAAAAGTGATGTATTGAAACTCTTTAAAAATGCACAGATAGAAAACCTGAGCACTTCTCCTATTGGAGGTTATAAAAATAAAGCGAATTTATTAAGTGCTTCTAACTGGTTTACTGGTTTAGATTCTGGAACAAAGTCCTGTATGTTTTTCTCTTTTACAGATGATGAGCATATTGATATTTTGTTTCGGTTGGTAGAAGAATTTAATTCCACATTAGAAACGAACAATCCCGTTAAGGCAGTGGTGGTTCCCATAGAAAGATTTATATAAATAATAAAACAAGAATTATGTTAAACAAATATTTTAGAGTAATCGTAGGTACTATGGTTTTATTGAGCGTTGTACTAACGGTTTATGTCAACCCAAATTGGATGTGGTTTACGGTTTTTATAGGAGTAAATTTGATACAATCTGCTTTTACCAAGTGGTGCTTATTAGAAACCATCTTGATGAAATTGGGTGTAAAAAAAGAAGCGGCTAGCTGTGCTGTTCCATCTTCTAAGGAATAGGCACTAAAGGTAAATAAGCAAAAAACCACGCTGTTTTTATAGCGTGGTTTCTTTTATTGGATTCCTTTTATAGGGTTCTAAGCTTTTGCTATGTGGCTAATTGATTTTTTCAATCACACTGCCACAGGTCAACATCGCATCTCCATAATACGGGTTTTTTATGTCTTTTTCGGTACTCAACCACACAGCACCTTTGTTGTTGTTGGCCATAGGGCATTTCTGAACGTATATGGGAGTTGCTCCGTCTATATTCATCGCGATAACTACCATGTTTTCATTAAGTACAACAAAATGATCTCGCTGATTTTCTAGGTCTTCATTTTTGGCAATGGCATCGAGCATTTCTATACTTTTATTAATATGAGATTGCTCCATTTGCCCTAAACTTCCTATAGCTATAGATTTTAATGATTTTGATGTCGCTTTCGCGAAAGCGGAAACCTGCTCAGAATCACTTTTTACAAAGGCATTTTTCATTTGTAAATAAGATTGTAGCACCTTTTTAAAGTCCTTTTGAAAGCTCGCCGAAAATTTCATTTTCATTTCAGACAAGGGCATCTCAGAAACCTCTTGCTTCCCTTGGTTCATCATGGAGTTTTTACCTTGTAATTGAGCAGCTGCGTCCACCGTGAACGTACCGTTGGTAACAATCTCATCACCCTTTTGAAGACCGGAAGTAATGGTGTAATTTTCACCACTACGACTACCAATCGTCACTTCACGCATTTCAAAAACAGGTTCGTTGGGATTTGTTTTAATGTAAACCACAGAGCGTTCTCCCGTCCACATCACAGCACTTGCAGGAACTCTAAGTGATTCTTCGTTTTTATTTATTTCCCCTTTCAATTTACCAGTAACAAACATTCCTGGCTTAAAAATATCCTCTGTATTTTGAAGTGTTGCTCTTAGGCTAATCGTGCGAGTAGCATTGTTAAGCACAGGATCTATAAAAGATACGCTGGCATCAAATTCCTTATTAGCATATGCGTTAGTGGTTACTTTTAGTTGTTGCCCTACTTTAAGACTAGCTAGTTGACTTTCATAAGCGTCAAATTCTGCCCAAACCGAATTCAGGTTATTTAGTTTTAAAATGGGTTGTCCTTGTTTTAAATAATCACCTTCTGCAGCCATGACTTGCACTACTGTTCCTGAAACCGTTGCGTAAACTGGGAAGTTATCCCTTACCATCCCTGAAGACTCTACAGCGTTAATTTGACTTTCTGATAGTTTCCAATTCTTTAATTTATTTCTTACCGCTTGATACAATCCTGGTTGAGATTCTTTTAAAGAAGCTGCTGTAATTAATTCTTGTTGAGCTGCTACCAGTTGAGGTGCATATATCGTGGCTAATAATTGTCCCCGACTTACTTGCTGGCCTTCGTAACTTATATTCAGTTGTTCCAAACGACCATCAAAATAACTGGACTGAACAGCATTATTTTCTTCGTTAGCAGCAATCTTCCCAGATAGCGACATCATTCCCTCATCATCAGAAGCCACACTGCTACCTACCTTAATGGTTTGAATATTAGCGAGTGCCATGGCATTTTTGGTCATTTTGATTTCATTTGCCGCAAGACCTTCTGCACTTGATTGTACTGGAATAAGCTCCATACCGCAAATAGGACAATCCCCAGGCGCTGAAGTCATAATTTGTGGATGCATGGAGCAGGTCCACATTTGTTCAGCTGTTTCACTAGAATGATCGTGAGTGTCAGAACCCGCTGTACTGGAATTACTCTCAGCATTATGGTTTCCAAATAAGAGCCACCCGGCCAACAAGCCTGTGACTACTGCAATTCCTATATATAAAATATTCTTTTTCATAATTTTTAATTTTCATTGGTCAGCACAAACCTGCGCCAGGGATTGAGGCGGCATCCTTTTTTGTGGCTTTTTAGCCATTAAAAAGATAGAGCCGAAAGCGCGCTCGGGCGCCATAATACTATTGTTTATCATGATCAGGTCCTTTATTCATTTCTTTAATTACTACCACCCTACTTTTTTAATTTTATAATCGTTGGCGAACTGGTGAACCAAAGTAAAAAGCCACTTAACACGGTAATCAATCCCAATAGAGAAAATATTCTAAGGACAAGAGTGTTAAAATCATCACGTCCTTGATAGTCCATGGTATGTGTCATCCATAAAAAATCAAACCAACGCCAATCCCGATGGCGAACTGTTTGAAAAGCTCCATTGTCTATAGCTACATAAGCTTTAAGATTTTCATCGGTCTTATAGGAGATCTCATAAGCTGGCAAAGGCCTGCCACGGTATTCATGATGATCATCTACGCTTTCAATACGTTGTATGTGATCCAACTCTAAGTCTGAGAGCATGTAGCGCGCTGCTACTTTGATGGCCTCATCTGCGGTTAGTTCATTTTTCTTTGCCCCTGTACGGGCATTATAAAGTACTGCTTCATTAATCCAGTAATAAGGTGAACTTGCGATATCTAGCAATTCCAAAGATCGAATAGGCTCTTGGATCTTCAACTCAGAGCTTCCCAACAAATTCGAGAATGCAGTTTGATTTGGCACTTCCTTTTTGAATTGGTCGCCATGTATCTCATCAATATCTGTCCAGCTAAAATACATACCACTAATGGTCCACATTAAAAACTGAATCCCTAAAAAGATACCTAAATACCGATGTGCTTTTCTAATCTTAAGTGCTGTTTTTCTTTTTACCATGTTACTTTACTTCAAAAGGAAATTCGATATTGATCTTTTCCCAACTCAAAGCTATTATACCTGAGCTGTCGCTGGTCTTGGTCACTTTGTATTCTAAATGTTCCTGAATATCTTCATTGGTTTGAGGAGTGATCTTCAATCGCACTACATCATCTTTTTCATCGTATTCATCCTTGCC
>Ga0136655_1000965_pt1 | contig 13169 bp, 5 predicted proteins | sample CPBDNA_2_FD_94863 | JGI IMG/M metagenome (GOLD analysis project Ga0136655, IMG submission 94863) | Freshwater to marine salinity gradient microbial communities from Chesapeake Bay, USA - CPBay_Spr_15_0.8_DNA (version 2) | ecosystem: Environmental > Aquatic > Marine > Coastal | place: USA...
GCCAAAGCCAAAAATGGTTTCAAGGTCACGGCCGGTCAGGTCAGTCATCATCATCACCGACCACTCTGCGGTTGAAAATGGACTGGGTTTTGGTGGGGCACACATCATGGAATGAACAGAAGTCACATTGCTTGCCCACGATGGGAATAAAGTTCTCGGTGCGAATTATTTCCGCGGCCTGCCCCAAACGTTCGCCGATCCACGTTCCCTCGAGATTGGAAGTTGCGACGTTTACGGTCTCTTCTAAGGACACCTCTGCGGCATCAAATTCACCGAAATTAATGGCCTCCTGCAATTGCACCTTGGGATCACCTGTAGCGGTGTCCACGCGCAGTTGCACGAGTGCGGCCCCTCCTGCCGGCAACTCAGGTTGCTGGTCCTGCAAGAGCACTTGATAAACACCCAATTGGCCAAACTCCGGGATCTCAGAATTTGCTGGGGGACTCTTAACATTTTTGAGGTCAATGGCCCACAAACCGCCATCAGCATCGCGCTCAATGCGGTCCACGTAACCTGTCAAAGCTATCTGTTCTATTGATCCTGACGGCGTGTTGACCGAAACAAGTGAGTTGAGAGCACCCTCTGCTTGAATGAATGCTCTCTCGTTCTCATTGTGGTACTTCAAGAACCGCGCTGCTGCCGCCCGGGCCTGGATCAACTCACTGGCCGATTGCCATGGGGATTCGTACTCAACGCTATGCCAGGCCGAGTTGATCAATTCATTCATGGCTTCTGAATCGGCGGGCACCTGCCCCTTGGCAACATACTCGGCGACGGCATGAACAATGCTGCCAAATGCAGCGCTGGCCGAACGTGAAGACTGCGCCTTGACTTCCTTTTCCAAGAACCATTTCAAAGGACATGCAATCAACGAGTCAAGGGAACTGCCGGACATGTGCAGCGGTTGATCAACCGGACGTATCGGTGTCGTTGACTCAGTGACGGGTGCGAGCCCCCACCAATTTTCGGGCCCAACGTGAGAGCCCATCGAGGCGAGCACCGAACCGGCACTAACGCGCAAGCCTTGGGAACTTTGCGGATCAGCCAGTGTCGTGCGAAGCTCAGCGGCCAAACCCGACCAAGTGGCACGACTACGCGGGAAGCCCGTAAATGTGACTTCAGGGATACTGGCACTTGCAAGGTCATGAATGAATCGACTGGGTTGATCGCCGCCTTCGGCGCCTTGATCAATACAGGTGAATACAACCTGATGAATGGCCCTGCTGGCTGCGACATAAAAAAGATTGCGTTCCTCACGCATCAGGGCAACAGCATTAGCCCCGGCACCGACACCTTCAGGGGTGATTTCATCAGGATGCAGAACACTGCCACGTGCAACCAGATTGGGCCAAATGCCTTCTTCCAAACCTGTGATCCACACCCGCTCCCATTGCTGCCCTTTACTCTGATGAACGGTCATGACCTGAACGGCGTCTGCCCTTAAACCGCGCGCTGCGACGGGCTCGGCCGGAATACTTTGGGCGGCAAGTGAGTGGAGAAAACCGGACAACCCTGCATTAACTCGGGATGCATAGCGCTCCGCAGTGTCGAACAAAGCCATGATCGCATCGAGATCATGATGGGCATGCGGGTTATGTGCCAAAGCGCTCGCGCGCAGCCGCTCGGGCCACCCGTGCGCATATTTAGGTCCACCCGTCCATGCCAGCCACAAAAGATCGGGAACACTCTCTCTCGCTGATACATGTTTACGAATCGCTGCAATGAGACCCTGCATCCGCGCAATTCTGGCTGCGATATCAGAATCCATGGAACTTCCGCGACCAGCTAACGACGCAGGGATATCCGCAGGTGCACCATCAACGATCAGTTGTCGAATCGCCTCACGACTGGACTGAGATCGATCGATAGATCGCAATGCGCGACCGAGCTGGCGCAGGTCACGGGCATCGAGACCGCACATGGGACCAACCAAGAGATCGTGCACCGCTTGTGATGTCGCCTTCGAAGGGTTGGTCGCGATCCACAAAATGTTGAGCAGCTCACTGACCGCGGGTTCGTCTTTGAGCGCGATGTCATCAGTAGCAACGACAACGGGCACCCCCTCACGCGACAGAGCGCGAGTAATTGCTGGGATATCAGAACTCGCCCGCCCGATCACAGCCATATTGCGCCAGCCGACCCCGTGCTCGATATGGGCCGAACGAATCTCCTGCGCGAGAAAAGCTGCACGCGCATTGCGGTTGCCATACCGTTGAATCACCGCAGTGTCAGGAGTGAGGTCGGCTGATTTGGTGACTGCAATAGTTGGCCCCTGCGGGTATACACATTGCGCAGCCATAGAAATGGTGGTTCCGTTGCGCCACGACTTGTGCAACTCAATTTGTGTAGTCGCGGAAAAATCATGTGCAAAACGATCGAGTAGCGATGTTTGGGCGCCGCGGAAAGTAAAAACACTTTCATCTGGATTACCAGCCGCGACAAATTCGCTCACGCCAGCTCCATTGTTGCCTACAGCAACTAATTCCTGGAGAAGTGCATAGGACAGTGGTGGAACCTCTTGGAGTTCATCGATGAATATGTGTGTTAGCGACCTCAAGGCTGGGGAATCGGCAGCCAATGCTCGCGCTCGAATAACGAGTTCTTGGTAATCAATGGTGTTTTCCAAGTTCATGAGGTCAGACTCATGTGAGGCAACGAGTCCGGCGGCCACCCACTCGGGACGCTCTTCGAACTCACCGATTCGCACAAGATCAGCACCGGACATGCCCAACTCTTTGAGCCTGGCAATAACGGCTCGCATTTCCCTGGCAAATGTTGAGGTGCCAGATGCGGCAATTAGCGACTCGGGCCAGGCAACAGCGGCGTCCTCGCGAAGTCCGAGAATGATCTCTCGGATTCGGGCATCCTCCTCAGCGCCCGATAGCAGGACATAGGGGTCACTGGACCCAGGACCGTGGGGTTGCGAACTCGTGAGTAGCGAAAACGCCAGCGAGTGAAATGTTGCCACCAACGGCAGAGTGGCACCCTCGACCAGAGGTGCGAGTGCCTCCCTGAACTCACGCACGGCACGTTTGCCGAAAGTCAGGACCAGAATCGACTCGGGAGCGACTCCAGCGGTTATTCGAGCGGCAACGCACCTGACCAGCGTGCGGGTCTTGCCCGAACCTGCCGCCCCGAGGACAAGGAGGGGGCCGGCGGAGTGCCCGAGGACAGCCTCCTGCGCGGGATCGGCACCACATGCCCCAGCAAATGGCCCCGCTGAGCGCCCCGTGACCTCAAGTTCCCACCGCATGGTGCATGAATACCACCTTTGTATGACACGATCACCCTGTGACTCCCGATCCGAACCAACAAATCCGGACTGAGTACACAATTGCCGGGCCAATGCCCTATCTGGCGGATGACACTGCCCCTAAGCCTGATGCCAGCACAGATCCCAACACAGAACCCAATTCAGAGCCCAATACAGGCGTCGATCAGATGACCAATGGTGTTGTGGTGATCGACGATGGAGTTGTTCGTAAACGCATCAGGCGCCCACTCGACCTGGTCCGATTCGCGGTAGCGGTCGCCGTGGCCGCCGGAACCATCGCCTTGGGATGGTTCGCCACCAGCACGACGGCCGGCCTCGATAGCGACCTTGAGTCGGGTGTTTCCCTGATCCCATCGGTCGTGGTGCTTATGCTCAATATTGTCGGTGGTATCGGCACCCTGGGACTTCCCGTCGCGGGCGCCATCAACCTGATTATTCGAAAAAGAGTCCGGCAACTTTTTGACTCGCTCGTGGCCATGTTCCTCGCCGTTTCACTCCTTTTTCTAATTGCCTATGTAATTGGCAGTCTGAACAACACCCAGTTATTGGTTGCGCTCGCCGGTTCCACGAGTTCAACCAGTGGCGCGACCGCACCGATCTTGGGTGGCATCATCGCTTTCATCACGGTTGCTCGCCTCATGGGACGTAGACCGTGGAATGTCATATCTGCGGTGATTGTTGCCTCGTTGATCATTGTCACCGTACTGAGCGCCGGGATCGCACTTGCAGGAATTGGATTGTCTTTGTCAGTCGGGTGGGCGGTCGGCCTGCTCACCCGGTACGCCCTAGGCACAAGCACCACACGCCCCCGAGGCACCGAAGTTGCTGCTGCGCTCTCCCGAGGCGGCTTCCCACTTGTCGAACTTCGATTTTCCAACCTCACCGCACGTGGCCGGCGCTACGAGGCAAGCACTCGCAGTGGCGATACTTTGCGTGTCACAGTTTTTGACCGAGACCTTGAAGGCGCCGGCTTGGTCAATGCAATCTGGACGAGTTTGCGTCTGCGCGATGAACCCGGCAAAGGTGCTTTCAACATGCGTCGCGCAGTGGATCATGCGGCATTAATTGCCTATGCCGCTGAAAATTCCGGTGCCCCAATCCCGCGCCTACTACTCACGACCGAGGTCGGACCCGATTCATGTGCTCTGGTGTACCAACGAGTACCGGGCCAAACCCTGGAAAGGCTCGCTGCAACCGGCGACATTTCCAATGACGACTTGAATTCGGCTTGGCGTGCATTGCGCACACTTCATGAGCATCAAATGAGCCATCGGGCACTCTCGGCGCGACACCTATTACGCGCAGACAGCGGCGGGGTCTGGTTGCTGGGCATGGAACAGGGCGCCATCGCGGTCAGCGACGTTGCACAGCGACTTGATCTCGCAGAACTCCTGTGTTCCCTCGCCATGCTTACCAGTGTGGAGCGCGCCGTTGAATCGGGACGAAAAGTTCTTGGCAGCCAAGGCCTGGCGCGTGCACTTCCTGCATTGCAACCAGTTGCACTTTCCGCGTCAACTCGAAAGGCACTGCGCAAACACAAAGGAATGATCATCTCGCTGCGCGATGCGATCGTTGAAATGCGCCCAGATGCCGATACCGAGCAGATTCAATTACAACGAATCAAGCCACGCACCCTGATCATGATTGTGGTCGGCACGATTGCCGGTTACGTTCTACTCTCCCAACTGACATCCGTTGACCTTGCCACCTTGTTCAGCACGGCAAATTGGTGGTGGATGTTGGCAGCTTTGATTTTCAGCTTGATCACTTATGCCGGCGCCACGTGGTCACTGTCTGGCTTTGTACCCGAAAAGCTTTCATTCATGCGTACTCTGCTCGCACAGGTGGCTGGAGACTTCGCCACCCTCGTATCGCCACCAACATTAGGTGCGATCGCCATCAACGTGCGCTTTCTGCAAAAGTCAGGGCTGCACCCCGCTCTAGCAGCAGCAAGCGTTGGCGTCGCTCAAGTTGCAGCTTTCATCACCCATATCGGGCTGCTCTTTGGATTTGGCATTGCCGCAGGAACGCAGGCCGACTTCACATTTGACCCGCCAATGTGGGCGGTCATAGGTGTGGCGGCCGTCGCCGTTGCGCTACTCGCACTCCTTGCCGTACCCGCGGTGCGCAGGGAAATAATTAAGCGAATCGGACCACTGGTCAAGGAAGTAATTCCACGATTAGTGACCGTGGCTCAACGCCCCGGCAAACTAATCGAAGGAATCGGTGGCATCCTGCTGCTGAATCTGGCATATGTCGGCGTCCTTTTTGCCTGTGTCGAGGCATTTGGCGGAAGTCTGACCATCGCCGTTGTTGCGGTCGTGTACCTAGCGGGTGCCACGATCGGTCAAGCCGCACCCACACCTGGCGGACTTGGTGCCGTCGAAGCTGCGCTGGCAGCAGGTCTCACCGCCGCCGGACTCGATGCTGGGCTAGCGGTCTCTGCCGTGCTGCTCTACCGCATGTTTACTTTCTGGATACCCACGATCCCCGGTTACTGGGCATTCAACTATCTCACAAAAAAGGGTGCGCTCTAGTTTCCTGATGACCATTCGACGTAACCGCCAGGAAAATGCTTAATTCGCGTGAACCCCGAATTGGTAAGCATTCGAATTAATGCCCCTGATCGATCTCCTGACTTGCAATAGACGATCACATCACGCTCGAGGAATGATTCACGCACAGCGCTGTCATCCCACTCGGCAACTGGCACATGAATCGCCCCTGGAATCATGCCAACCGACACTTCATCGGAATCGCGAATATCAATCAGTGCAAAATCAATAAGTCCAGCATCACGCTCGGCCAATAATGCTTCAAGCTCACTTTGGCGCAAGGACAAATCACTCGCCGAGCACCACAAGGTGTAGTCGATTAGCTCGGTCACACTCGGTTGGTCGCCGCACACCGCGCACAGCGTGTTCCTCCTGATGGGGACCTTGCTCAAGGATGCACTCAGTGAGTCATAGATACCCATGACCCCCGCAAGCGGTTCACCTACTCCCACAATGAGTTTCAGCGCCTCGACGGCTTGCATGGAGCCGATCACTCCACACATTGCGCCGAGCACGCCCGCGTCACTGCAACTGGGAACGCTGCCCGGCGTTGGGGGCTCAGGGAATACGCACCTGTAGCAGGGGCCTTGATCGAGTCCAAACACTGAGATTTGGCCATCAAATCTCAGTATGGAAGCCCAAACGCAAGGAATTCCCTCAAGGATGCAGGCATCGTTAATTAAATAGCGAGTTGCAAAGTTGTCGGTTGCGTCTATCACGATGTCATAACCCGCGATGATCGCGCGAGCATTGCTTGAGGTGAGAAGCTGATTGTGTGCCTCAACGTTGACCGTTGAGTTCAACTCCTGCACTCTTCGCGCAGCTTCGTGCGCTTTTGGCAACCCGAGAGCGGCCTCAGAGAATATGACCTGGCGCTGCAAATTTGTGAGGTCGACAACATCAAAATCTACAATTCCAATTTTTCCCACACCCGCTGCGGCCAAGTACATCAGTGCAGGTGAACCTAGGCCGCCAGAGCCAACAACAAGAACAGAAGCCGCTGATATTCGCTCTTGACCAATGCTTCCAATCTCAGGGATACGCCTATGCCTGCTGTACCGATCGCTGCGCATCACTTCACCACCGTCATTTCGCCACCATCAATTCGCCTGCGCCACGAGGTTGCGCAGCACTCGTAAGCCTACGGAGAGAGTGGCCAAATCCAATTCATCAACGCTGAAAATTTCATCGAGGGTGCTTCGAGTACGCGAGATGCCCTCAATGCGGGATAGTTCCCATTCATGTACTCGACTCGAGACACTTCCCTCACCTGTGGTGGTAATTACTTTGCTGGTTAATTCCGCGATGACCGCATAGAGATCCGTTCGCATTGCCTGTCGTGCTAGCGCCGTCCACCGATCTCCGCGCTCTAATTGAGTGATACTGACGAGCAATTTGTCCACGTCGAAACGTTCCGACAGCGTGAAGTACATCTCAATGACATTGGGCATGCTCATGCTCGTTGCAGAGGAAATTTCTGCGATGTCCAGCAGACTAAACACGTCCAGTCCGCTGGCGGCAGAACGTGCCAAGTCTTCTGGCGCACCAGCGTCAATGAATCGTTGTGCCATTCGCAGGAAGCGTTCAGACTCCTGGCCTTTGAGAGCACTCGAAATAACTTGCGAGTATTCGTTCACAAGTGCGCCATATGCATCAATTTCATTAACTATGTCAATACCTGCGCCGCGATTCTGCAGGAACCAGCGCACAGCACGGTCCAAGAGTCTGCGCACTTCAAGGTGAAGTGCGATCCGAGCGCTAACCGGCACGGTGGTCGGCAACGAGGTAATCCACTCCCAAGTCTTTCTGATGCCAAAAATCTCCAGCGATGCAAGGGCCGCCTTGACCACTTCAACGGTGTTCGCACCAGTTTCTTCTAATGCTCTAAATACAAATGAGATCCCACCGATGTTGATGAGGTCGTTGGCAATAACTGTGTTCGCGATAGGGCCTCGCAATGGGTGGCTGAAAATTTGTGCATCAAACTCAGGTGAGAGCCTTTCAGGGAAATAGTTCACCACAATGTGTTCACACCAAGGGTTGAGGCCAAGATCTGTTGCATTCAACTCTTGCAAGACTTGGATTTTCGCATATGCCAAAAGCACCGCTAGCTCAGGAGAAGTCAAACCAACCCCCGCAGCTTTTCGAGTGGCAAACTCTTCGTCATCGGGCAAAAACTCGAGTGCGCGATTTAGCAACCCCAATCGTTCCAACTCTTTAATCATTCGCTGGTGCACGTTGAGCAAACGAATGGCTCCTGCTCGCGCATTGGAAAGGACAACATTTTGATCAAAATTGTCGCGTAATACATGGGAGGCAACGGAATCAGTCATTTCATGGAGCAATGAGTTGCGCTGCTCAATGGACATTTCACCAGAAGCAATGAGGGGCGCGAAAAGGATTTTCACATTGACCTCATGGTCAGAGGTGTCGACACCTGCAGAATTATCAATAGCATCCGTGTTGATGCGCACTCCCCTGCGAGCAGCTTCAACTCTGCCAAGTTGGGTGAAACCAAGGTTTCCACCTTCACCCACAACCTGGGCTCGCAAATCTGTCCCATTGATGCGAATAGCGTCATTATTTTTGTCACCCACGTCAACATTCGTTTCAGTGCTTGCCTTGACGTAGGTGCCGATCCCGCCATTCCACAATAACTGCGCGGGGGCCTTCAAGATTGCCGTTATGAGCTGGTCCGGAGTGCATGATTGCTGAGCATCTTCGATATCGAGAGCATCGCGAATTTCTTGGGTCAAGCTAATCGACTTGGCATTTCGGGCGAAAACTCCGCCTCCGGCCGAGATCAACTCTGGGTTGTAATCGATCCACGACGACCCTTGCAATCCGAACAGTCGCGAGCGTTCCTCGAAACTTGTTATTGCGTCGGGATTGGGATCAATGAAAATATTTCTGTGATCAAAGGCAGCGAGCAAACGAATATGACGGCTCAGAAGCATGCCATTGCCAAACACATCACCACTCATGTCTCCGATGCCGATAACGGTGAAGTTTTCTGACTGTACGTCTATGTCCATTTCAAGGAAATGACGCTTTACCGACTCCCATGCTCCTTTGGCCGTGATCCCCATGCCTTTGTGGTCATATCCTGCAGATCCACCGGATGCGAAGGCGTCCCCCAGCCAGAAACCCTCATCAATCGCAATTGCATTAGCGATGTCAGAGAACGTTGCCGTGCCTTTATCGGCCGCCACCACCAAGTAGGTGTCATCAGAGTCATGACGAACTACCCGCGCGGGTGGAACAACGACTCCATCAACCAAATTATCGGTGACTGACAACAGCGCCCTGATGAAGTCTTGGTAGGCAGCAATACCTGTATGGAGCCACGCGTCACGATCAACAGCAGGGTCAGGTAGTTTTTTGGCGAAGAAGCCGCCTTTCGCGCCCACGGGAACGATGACCGCGTTCTTTACTTCTTGTGCTTTTACCAACCCAAGGATTTCAGTGCGGAAGTCTTCCCGCCGATCGCTCCAGCGAAGCCCTCCACGGGCCACAGCACCAAAACGCAGGTGCACACCTTCGACATGTGGTGAGTACACCCAAACTTCATGGGCGGGGCGCGGCAACGGAGTCTCGGCAATCAACACAGGTTCAAGTTTGAACGCAATTGTTGTTCCGTTTTGATAGAAATTCGTTCTGGTCGTAGCTGAAATCATTTCCCAGAACAAACGCAGAATTCGATCATGATCCAGGGACGGCACCCGCGTCAAACAATCTTCAAATTGCTCACTGGCACTCACGCACTCCGCATCCCTGTCACCACGGAAATCAGGATCAAAACGCACGCGGAAATATTCAATGAGCAGTCGAGCCACCACACTATTCCCCAGAAGGACTGATTCGATGTAGCCCTGCCCAAAGGTCGAACCAATCTGTCGCATGTACCGTGCGTATGCCCTGATAATCGTGCAATCTCGCCATGTCAAACCAGCGGTGATAATTAACGAGTTGAAAAAGTCCGTTTCCATGTCCTCATGCCACGATGCGCGAAATGCATCTTGAAAACGCTCAAAGAGAGTATCGGGGCTATAGATTTCACCTTGAGGCAAAACAATGCCAAAGTCTAAAATCCAAGCGGTCGATTGATCTTTACGTTCAATTTCATAGGGATGTTCGTCAAGCACATCAACGCCTAAGCGCTCCAGAATGGGCAAGATCCGCGTCAACGACATGGCAGCTCCCGCGCGAATAACCTTGAACCTCAGTTCACGGGAATCCGTGACAAACGGGGCATACAGACTCAGCGCCAAGGAATCCGGCTGCAGCACCTCGAGCGTTAACGTGTCAGCCACGCCAATAGTGGGATCAAAATCTTCTTTGTACGACTCGGGAAAAGCATCCAAATAGGCAGGAATGAGATTCGTATCTCCTGATTCGACAAGCAGGGCTTGGTATTCATCCTGCCAACTTCGGGTTGCTTCAGCCAGCCTGCTTTCAAGCTCTTTGACGTCTATTTGAGGAATGTCCTCACCGGCCTCTACGTGCACCACATAGTGCAGTCGGGCGAGAACCGATTCGGTGACACGTGCTGAGTAATCAACGCTGACTCCCCCAAATGTGTCACGCAAGATTGCCTCAAGGCGCAATCGCACCGTGGTCGTGTATCGATCCCTCGGGAAATAGACCAGGGCTGATATAAAACGACCATATGGGTCGTATCTCAGGTACAGCCTGGTTTGCCTGCGCTCCTGCAATGCAAGCACAGAGCGCGCAACATCTTCCAACTCGGGGATAGTTGCTTGAAATAATTCGTCTCTGGGGTACGTGTCAATGAACTGCTCTAGGTCCTTTGCACTATGCGAACCTTGAACATAGTCAAGATCACGCTCTATTGTTCGGTACTTTTCGCGCAAGACTGGAATATCGGCCACGCTATCGGTATACGCCCTGGCGGCATATAGCCCTAAGAATCTTCTCTCTCCGATGACATCGCCGCTTGCATCAAATGTCTTTACCCCGACGTAGTCAAGATAGGCAGGTCGGTGGACAGTTGAACGGGAATTCGCTTTGCTCAGCACAAGCAATTCTTTGTCCCGCGCTTTGGCCCGTACAGCGGGAGTCAAAATACCAAAACTTTTCGATGGAACCTTGTTTTCTGCTGAATCACGCAATATGCCAAGTCCCGTTTGCGGAATCGGTTCCAGAGCATCTTCACCCTCAACCATGATCAAGCGATACTCGCGGTACCCGATGAAAGTGAAGCTGTCTTGTGTTAACCAGTCCAAAAGTGACACGGCCTCATCCAATTCGGCAGTGTTGATCCCTTGTGGTGCATGACGACGCAGGTCTCCGGATATCTCCACCGCTTTTGTGCGCATGGCCGCCCAGTCTTCGACTGCTTTCTTTACATCGGAAAGCACATTCTTAACACCGTTAACTAGCGTGGATAGGTCATCTGTGACGAAGTCTCTATCCACGTGGATATGCATCCACGATTCGGCGATCATCCCGGAACGAATTTCGTCAACGTCCAGATCATGAACCTGCGTCAGCACTCCACCCACCCTCGATACGGCAAGTTGAGGATGCGCAACGAGTTGAATATCTCGCCCTTGGCGAGAGAGCTCCGCGGTCACCGAATCCACCAGGAACGGCATGTCATCGGTGACTATTTCAACGACCGAATAATGGGCTGATTCAGGAGTCCAAGCCCTGACCTTGACTTCGCCGACCATGCGTACGGTGGCCCAGTCAATAAGATCAGCAGTTACTTCTGGGTCGGAAAGTGCGAATTCCACACCGCGATACAGTCTTCGGAGGACTATCGCCAGAGTCGATTGATCCGGGGATTGTTCAACATCCGTGCTCACTCCCCTACGGTAGTACCCAATCAGGCGAATTTTTCTCCCCTCACCAAATCCCGCCCAGTAATCAGGAGTGGAACCACCATGGCAACAGACTTCACCCATACCCAGCACTTTCCAGCGCCCCCCGAGGCCCTCATGAGCCTTTTGGCCACCGAGGAATTCATCATTTCCAAATGTGAGGCAACAGGTTCGCTTTCTGCCGAGGCTCGAATCGATGGCATGCTCCCCGGACCCATCACATTGATCAGCATCAGAGTGCTACCAGCAGATCTCCCAGCACCTGCCAAATCACTGGTCGGTGAAACCATCACTGTCACAGAGACCCAAAATTGGTCCGAAGCGGATTCAACTGGTCATCGAACGGCCACCGTGAGCGTTGAATTCTCTGGTCCCATGAAGTTCGAGGGGCGCCTGCAACTTGACCGTGCCGGCGACAATGAATCGAGCATCACGACAACAGGAAAGTTCACCGCAAATGTGCCATTTATTGGTGGCAAAATTGAAAAAGTGGCGGCCGAACAAACTTCGCGGTACCTCAACGCCGAGGAGAAAGTTGCTCGTGAGCAATTGGGCTAAATCAGCTGCTTTCCCATGTCGCGAGACTCGTGCGCAAAGAAGTGGCTAACACATTGCGGCGACGTGAGGCGTCCATCAAATTTGCTCCAATCGCATTGAGGTCCTCAGGCGTGGGGCTAGCAAAAAATACACGGGCACCATGGCTCTTGACCAAAGCAATTTCATCAACCGCGGTCTTGGTCACTTGACCTCGCCAACGCCGTTCTAATTTTGCCCCAATTCCAGATGGATTATCTGATGCAGTTGCTGCCATCGGTGCCAAAACGTAGATTTCGTCGCATCCAGATTCCACCACCACGTCAACACTCGTCGCAGAAATTGCACCGCCGTCGACATAGGTGCGCCCATCAATGTGAATTGGGGTGAACCACCCGGGTATCGCGCACGATGCCATGACGGCATCCGCCAACGACACCACCGGCGAGCCTGATCGGCCGAAGACAATCCGTTTACCCGACTGATAATCCATAGCAACGATCCACAATTCTTTGCCACCTTCTGTTTCAACCCAGCCACCGAGTGGCGCCACCGCATCCACCAAATGACCCACTCGCTCCAAACTCTTGCCACCTTCCGGCAACAGCCCCGAGAGCACGGCGGTTACAGGCATTCTGCCTCCCGACCCGAATAAACCAGCTCGAAGTAGTCCCGGTGAACCGGGCAGCCATCGCAGGGGTGAACCGGGCCGATCCCCGCCTGTGGCTCGAACTGGATCCCAGCTGTATCCCATCAGCGGACCACTCATGACTTTTTCGCTGTTGTAGTGGGTGACCAGTTCTTCGGTACTCACACCACATGCCACCAATGCGGTCAATACGGACCCTGCAGAAGTCCCTACCAGTAGGTCGGCCTCAGCAGCCCGAAACCCGAACGTCTCTTCAAGTGCCTTAAGGGCACCAACTGCCCACGTTCCACCTAAAACGCCGCCGCCACCAA
>Ga0136655_1000968_pt1 | contig 13139 bp, 10 predicted proteins | sample CPBDNA_2_FD_94863 | JGI IMG/M metagenome (GOLD analysis project Ga0136655, IMG submission 94863) | Freshwater to marine salinity gradient microbial communities from Chesapeake Bay, USA - CPBay_Spr_15_0.8_DNA (version 2) | ecosystem: Environmental > Aquatic > Marine > Coastal | place: USA...
CGCGACCAATTGGTCAGACAAAGTCAGTGTCGCGACGTGCTCATCAGTACGAGCCTGTGGATCGGTGAAGTTGGCGTTGATCCATGACTCATCAACGAATGGCAGCCCTGGCGCCAGGTCACGGCTGACAACCCTTGAGGGCGTGTGCCGGGCCAGCAGTTGCTCAACGACTTGCCCTGACACTTCGCGAGTCACAGATCCACTATGACGGCCGCTGGCGGTAACATGCAAAATAGTATTCTGATTCACGATATTTCCTTGACGAAATGTATTCAGATAGTCGGTTTCATTCTACACAGGGCTTGGCGCCCCTTCGCTTTTTGACATGCCTTCGTCCGCAGACACGTACCCGGGCCGTTGGCCACCAGGAGCAGGAAGCCACCAAGCAGCTCGACATCGTTAAGTCAGGCGTCAGCAAGCGCTTAGCGGTACTGGAGAAACGCCCGCTGCTGACTCGTACCACGCGGACCCACACGCTCACATAAACGGGCCGCAGCTACTAGCAGCAATGCGTCCGGATCATCGACCAGGTGACCTAGGAAGAATCGGGCCTGCGCCAACAAAACTGCGAGTTGACCGGCCTTATCAGTGTTTACTGTGGTAAAACGCCCTACTGGCAGCTGCCAGCCTGAACTGTATTCAGTGGCGCGGTCAGCGCCCCAAGGAGCTTGTACTCGACATACCGGCCGAGGATCAAGCACCCGATCCGATCAGTGACCGCCAAGGCTGCCACCGAGACCCAGCAAACTCAGCGTCAGTTGCATCTAGGCGAGCACAAACCCTTCGTAGTTATGACTCGCCACCTCCTCACACTTCTCAGCATACACCGGCAAGCCCCCAACATAAGGCATAAACACTCGCGGCTTACCTGGCACGTTAGCGCCCAGATACCACGAGTTGCAAGATGGATACAGGGTCATGTCAGCGATCTCATTGACATGAGCCACCCACGCATCTTCGGCCTTAAGGTCAGCTTCTATGGTCGCCAGACCACGCTTACGCATGTTCAATATGCAGTCAGTGACCCAGTTAACATGCTGCTCTATGGAGCAAATCATATTGCTCAGCACCGACGGGCTCTGCGGGCCAGAGATGGTAAACAAATTTGGGAAACCGGCGGAGCCCAAACCCAGATAGGTTCGTGGGCCTGCAGCCCATTTGTCTTTCAGCGCTAAACCATCGCGGCCGCGAATATCAATGCGGGTAAGCGAACCAGTCATGGCATCAAAGCCCGTGGCGAAGATCAAACAATCAAACTCATATTCCTTGCCGCCAGTCACCAAACCCTTGGGGGTCACCCGCTCGATGGGATGGTCCTTGACGCTGACCAAGGTCACGTTATCGCGGTTATAGGTCTCGAAGTAATTGATATCCACACACAATCGTTTACAGCCAATAACCTGTTGCGGACACAACAGGTCAGCAACGGCGGGGTCCTTGACCGTAGCCCGAATCTTACTGCGAACGAAGTCGGCAGCAAACTCGTTGCTTTCCGGTGCCATTAACAGATCACCAAAGGCGGCCAAAAAACCAAACCCGCCGATCTGCCACTTGCGTTCAAAATTCTCGGCCCGCTCAGCTTCGCTGGCCTCAAACACCGAGCCGTCGTTGCGTTCCGTACGAGAACCAAAACCACCCGCTTCGAGGTTGTTCGCCGCTCGCAGCTCCGAGTAATGGGCTTTGACCTCGGCCACATATTCCGGCTCAAGCTGGCGGTTATGAGCTGGAATTGAAAAGTTTGGCGTCCGCTGGAATACGGTCAAGTGAGCGGCCTGCTTTGCCAGCTGGGGAATTGACTGAACGGCAGAAGAACCCGTACCGATGATCGCAATTCGCTTGCCGGTGAAATCCACACCCTGGTGTGGCCAAAGACCCGTGTGAAACCATTCACCCTGGTAGGTGTCCAGGCCTTCGAATTTCGGCAAGTTAGTGGATGACAGACAACCGGTAGCCATCACGCAAAAGCGAGCAGATAACGCTTCACCAGTATCGGTCTTCACTTGCCAGCGATTGACGGCCTCATCAAACACTGCCTCGGTCACTCGCGTTTCAAATTGGATATTCTTGCGCAAATCAAATCGATCAGCGACATGGTTGGCATAGGCCAGAATTTCCGGTTGCGGAGCATAGCGCTCTTGCCATTCCCATTCCTGTTGCAGCTCCTCAGAAAACTGATAGGAATATTCCATGCTCTCGATGTCGCAACGGGCACCGGGATAACGGTTCCAGTACCAAGTACCGCCGACGCCATCGCCAGCCTCGATCACCTGTACATTCATTCCCGCACTGCGAAGCCGATGCAGCATATACATGCCAGCAAAACCTGCACCGACGATCACTGCGTCAACTTCTCTTGCTGCTGTCCTCAATTGTCTTCCTCCTATTTGAAGATACTAAAACCACGCCGAATATCACACAAATCAGCAGAACAAACCAGTCCCCGACTCGCCAGATTGCCACCCATTGACCCAAAACAAGCGCCGTCCAAGGGGACATGCAATTGATGCCAATTGCGCTATGATGGAGGCTGAGCGGGGCTAGACCAAAAAACTTAGCACGCCACCCGACATTGTAAAAGGCTTCTGGGTTTATGAAAAATGACGCTGTAAAAACTGCCGCAAGCAGGAAAAACATCCTATTTATCACCGCCGATCAATGGCGCGGTGAATGCCTCTCGACCCTAGGTCACAAGGTTCAAACACCGAATCTCGACAAGCTCGCCAGTCAAGGTGTCTTGTTTCCCCAACACTATGCCAACGCGGTGCCATGCGCGCCCTCCCGGGCTAGCCTTCACACGGGCATGTATCTGCAGAATCATCGAGCCGGCACCAATGGCACTCCATTGGATGCCCGCCATACCAACTGGGCTCTGGAACTGCGCCAACAAGGTTATGATCCCGTGCTCTTCGGCTACACGGACACGGCTAACGATCCCCGCCAATTTGATGCTGACGACCCCATTCTGCGCAGTTACGAAGGTCCATTACCCGGCATCAAACCCGCTGTCATGATGGGTACCTACCCAGACGCTTGGGCCGACTGGCTGACGACTAAGGGTTACGAGATTCCAACCCCAAATTTTAATTTGTACACCACTCGAACCGCGGGCCTCGAATATGAGGCTGGCGGCACCGAACCTCTGCCCCTGGCTATTCCCGCGGAGCATCACGACACCTGGTTTATGGTCGACCAGGTCATCGACTATGTGGATGCCAACCTGGATGCAGACCCTTTTTGCGTACACTTGTCTTTATTGCGCCCGCACCCGCCCTGGGTTGCGCCGGCACCCTATAACACCCTGTATTCACCGGATACTCTGAAAGATTTCAACCGCGCAGAATCCGCTGCAGTTGAGGCTGAACAACACCCTTTCCTTAGTCACTTTCTCAATCGTCCCTATTATGGCGCGCCCGATGATGAGAAAAAACAAACTCGATTGAAGTCAGCTTATTTTGGCTTGATGTCGGAGGTCGACGCGAACCTTGGCCGACTGTTTGAGCATCTCAAGGATCAAGGTCTCTGGGACAACACCCTAATCGTTTTCACTTCTGATCACGGCGAACAAATGGGCGATCATTGGTTACTGGGGAAATTGGGCTACTTCAACGAGTCCTACCACATTCCGTTGATCATCTATGATCCGAGCGCGGCAGCCGACGCTAGTCGTGGTCAGGTGATCAGTGGATTCACTGAAAATATCGATATTATGCCCACACTACTCGAATGGGCTGGCGCCGAAATTCCACAGCAATGTGACGGCCGGTCATTATTATCGGGGATTCGGCATGGCACTTTTCCTGCAAACTGGCGTACTGAGGCGCACTGGGAGTATGACTTCAGGGACATTTTGAACGGCACCGCCATGGAAGCAGAGCTGGGACTGACGCCTCATCAGTGCACCCTGAATGTCATTCGAGATAATGACTACAAGTACGTGCACTTCACGCACCTGCCACCCTTATTCTTCGATTTAAAGCAGGACCCGGCTGAGTTGCATAACCTGGCTGGCGACCCCAGTTACCTGCCTAAAGTACTTGAGTATGCCCAGAAGATGCTGTCCTGGCGGATGAATCATGACGAACAGACGCTAACCCACCTGACACTCACCGAGGACGGTGTGGTATCGAGAAAGGCAGAACGCTACTAGCGCCGGCTAACATCTCATCAAGCGAGCCTGAGCGTCCGCTTTTAGTCCTCTGACACCAAGGAAGGTTCCGGGTCAGTTTTTGCGGGTGTTTTTCGAGCAGCCACTTTGGCTTTTGGCTTTGCTTTGGCCTTGGCTTTAGCCTTGCCTTTAGGTTTGGCTTTGGCCTTTGCCTTGGGCTTACGCACTGGCGCTGCTTCTTCTACCCACTTGCCATCAACGAAATCTGCACGCCAGCCAGTAGGCTTGTCGTCGACTTCGGTCATAACGAAATGTTCTTTGGTCTTGCGGCCAAATTTAATCAGGCTGCGATTACCCTCAGGGTCTTGTGCCGGCGCCCGCATTAAAAAACCATACTTGGGGTCAATCTCATTTTGGTGAGGCAGCAACTCATCCAGATAAGGTGCTCGGGTTTCGCGATTTTTAGGAAACTGGCTGGCGGCAAGAAAAATACCGGCGGCACCATCTCGCAAGACATAGGTATCATCAACTTTTCGACACTGCAGCTCCGGCATCTGCACCGGATCCATCTTCGGTGGTGCAGCTTCGCCGCTGCGCAACAGTTTACGAGTGTTTTTACACTCTTCACTGGTACAACCGAAATACTTGCCGAACCGACCGGTCTTCAACTGCATCTCGGCGCCGCACTTATCGCACTCCAACACGGGGCCATCATAGCCCTTGATCTTAAACAAACCACGCTCGACTTCAGAACCATCACAGTCCGGGTTATTACCACACACGTGCAGTTTGCGTTCACTGTCAATCAGGTAGCTGTCCATCGCGGTCTGACAACGGCCACAACGATGCTTGGTCATGAGAATACGAGACTCTTCTTCCTCATCACCATTGACACTCACCACCTCATCACCTGAAATCAGGTTAATGGTTTGTTTACACCGCTCTTTGGGCGGCAGGTTGTAGCCTGAACAGCCCAGGAAAACCCCGGTACTGGCGGTCCGAATCTGCATCTCGCGGCCACACAGAGGGCAGGGAATATCGGTCATGGTGGGGTCGTTAGCACGCATGCCCCCGTCTTCACCACTGGCCTTTTCCACTTTGCCACTGAAATCCTGGTAGAACTCTGATAACACTTTTTTCCAATCTCGCTGGCCACCAGACACCTGATCAAGCTCTTCTTCCAATTCTGCGGTGAAGCCATAATCCAGCAGGTTGGGGAAATTTTCCACCAGCCGCGAAGTCACCACATCACCAATTTTATTGGCGTAGAACCGTTTATTTTGTAGGTTGACGTAGCCTCGATCCTGAATCGTGGTAATAATCGCCGCATAGGTGGACGGCCGACCAATGCCCTTTTTCTCCAATTCTCTCACCAGGCTCGCCTCGCCAAATCGGGGTGGCGGCTTGGTAAAGTGTTGTACCGGATCGAGTTCCGTCAGGGATAACACCTGGCCGACCTGATACTCAGGCAAGACAGCCTCTTCTTCTTTGCGGCTGGCTGGTGGTTGCACGCGCGTAAAACCATCAAAGCGCAGAATCCGACCTCTGACTCGCAAATCCATCTCACCCGCGACGACCACAACGGCAGTACTCGTGTATTCCGCATTGGGCATCTGGCAGGCCACAAACTGACGCCAGATCAATTCGTACAGGCGCTCAGCATCTCGCTCCATGCCGGCTATGGAGGTGGTCTTGACAGTCACATCCGACGGACGAATCGCCTCATGCGCTTCCTGGGCACCAGTCTTGCTGCTGTAGACTCTGGGTACTTCTGGCAAGTACCGCTTGCCATACTCAGATTCAATCCAGTCTCGGCAATTGGCCACCGCGTCGTTGCTCAAGTTGGTGGAATCCGTTCGCATATAGGTAATGTAGCCCGCTTCATACAATCGCTGAGCCAGCATCATGGTTTTCTTGACACCAAAGCCGAGGCGCGTACTGGCCGCCTGCTGCAGGGTCGAGGTTATAAACGGCGCTGAAGGGCGAGTCTGAGTCGGCCGATCTTCGCGACTCTTGACGGTGTAGGTCGCGACCCGCAATTTCGCCAGCGCTGCATCCACTTGCGCCTGACTGGAAGGCCGAAAGGCTTCACCCGCCTCTTTAGTGACCTGAAATTTAACAACCTCATTGGCGGGTTTGCCGGCTTCACTCAAATCGGCAAACAGCTCCCAATATTCCTCGGGAATAAAGGCCCGAATTTCTTTCTCGCGTTCGACGATGAGTCGAACCGCCACCGATTGAACTCGGCCAGCAGACAGTCCACGAGCGACTTTGGCCCACAACAGAGGTGATACCATAAAGCCCACGACTCTATCCAAAAAGCGCCGGGCCTGCTGAGCATTGACCATCGCCATATCGATCTCACCAGGATGCTCGAAGGCTTCCTGGATGGCTTTTTTCGTAATTTCGTTGAAGACGACTCGTCGATAGCGACTTTCATCGCCACCGATCGCTTCACGCAGATGCCACGCAATGGCCTCGCCCTCGCGGTCAAGGTCAGTCGCTAGGAATATCTGGTCTGCATCCTTGGCTAAACGCCGCAACTCGCTAACGACCTTTTCCTTGCCCGGCAGAATCTCGTAGTTTGCCGCCCATTCATGCTCAGGGTCGACGCCCATTCGCGCAATTAACTGGGTCCGAGCCTTCTGTTTCTTATAGGCTTCTTTCTTGTCAGCCGGCATTTTACGCGTCTTTGCCGCCTCGGCAGCACGCGCCTTGGGATCAGCGTTACCATTGCCACTGGTGGGTAAATCGCGGATATGACCAACGCTCGACTTCACAATAAAGTCGTTGCCTAGGTATTTATTTATGGTCTTGGCCTTAGCCGGAGACTCAACGATAACTAGCGATTTTCCCATAACTTCCTTGATAGCAGCCGGGCAGGCCGTGAAAATGCCGACATATATAATGTGTTACCTGGCGCAGGTCAACCCATAACTAAATTGATTCTGGCGCCGATGTCTTACTAGCTTAGCCTGCTATCGCGTGCTGCTGTCAACCTTTGTCGCCTTAACGGGCCTCATCCGAAGCTGAACTGCCATCTTCGAGCGAGTCCGGAATCGCAGCACAATCTGTAAGAAAATCAACCACTTTTGCTAATTCCACAACGCCACCACGTTCCTTCCAATAGACTGAAATAATATTTTTTCGTTCCTCCACCCTAACAACATCGTCGGGCAGACCGGCAATTGCCCTATGCAAATATTCACGCAGGGCTGCAGGCAGGGACGCTGGCGCCGTATTTTCCCAGCACCAACCAGCGGGTAGATCACTGTCATCGGAGCCTGCTGCTCGTTTCAGCCTGCGTTCCAACGCCCAGTCACAGGCCACGTGCCGCCGCTGACCAGGGCGCAGGTGCGGCAGCCGATAGGCAATCAATGCCAGTACCCGCTCCAGCGGCTTACCCGTATTACTTAGATACTCCTCGGGATTCGGATCAGGGTCATCGATTCGTGTCAGGTTGACACTGATACCAGCCTTCATGGCGGTTTGGCGCTTCTGCATCTGCTCCTTCTGCCGCTTTGACGGCAAGACAGCGAGAATGGGTCCAATGATGATCAAAAGAACGATAAGGATGATAACGTAGGCCATAATATCCCTGCCTGAGAGTAAAAGCGCAGGCTATACGACCATTGCTGTTGAGGTAAACCAGTTTACTGTGTAAATTTGCGGAAGCACGCAACATAATAGTAGAAACCATCCGAGGCTTGCCTTATGAGCGAATACAGACACATATTGGTCGCGGTTGATTTGACAGAAGAATCCCGCCAAGTTACGCAACGCGCATGCGCCTTGAAGCAGGCCTTTGCCGCCGACCTGAGCTGCGTTCATGTAATTGAACCCTTGAGTCTTGCCTATGGGGGCGATATTCCGATGGATCTGTCGACTATCCAAGACCAGATTCAGGATACCGCTAAATCGCATCTCGCTGAGTTTGCCCAGAGCTTATCGATTTCACCAGAAAATCAGCATTTGATTTTCGGTCGACCGGAAACTGAAATTCATGCGCTGGCCAAAGAAATCGGCGCTGACCTGATTGTCGTCGGTAGCCACGGTCGCACAGGTCTCGCCTTACTGCTCGGTTCGACCGCCAACGGGGTTCTGCATGGGGCGACCTGTGACGTTCTGGCCGTTCGCGTCGGCATCTAATCAAAGATCTACTGCATCATGGATGGCAAAATGGATGGCGAGATAGATGGCAAGCCTGCTGCGTCAGAGGCTCTAGAATCTGTCAGGTGGCACCGACCCTGTTCGATGCCGCAGTCGTCATTCTGAAACAGCTTGTTGTGACAATCTCACTGCGGATCAACCTCATCTTTGGCCTCATCTTTGGCCTAATGCTGGCGAGCCCGAACCCGGCACAGGCTGAAGCCAACAACGTAGCGGCGCCCAGTGTGATCGAACAGCGAAGCGACTATCTGGAAGCCATATCTGCCATCAAGTCGCGCCAAAAAAATAAATATCGACGGCTGCGCGCCAACCTGACGCATTACCCCCTGTATCCGTATCTCGAATACACTGACAAAATCTATAGCCTGATCCGCCAGAACAACGACTCAATTCAGGGTTTTATCGATCAATGGGCCGATACGCCACTGGCGGATCAGTTGCGCCAGAACTGGCTTTATTATCTTGCCAAGCATCATCGCTGGAATGAGTTTCTGGCCATGTACGACCAGACCAGTACCACCAGTATCAATGCCTGCTTCTACGGGTATGCGCTCTACAAGGCTGACCGACTACCCGAGGCCTACAGTCAAGCTCAAACGCTCTGGCTTGTGAGTCGGTCGCAGCCAGAAGAATGTGACCCGCTCTTTAAAGTCTGGCGTGACGCGGACTTGCTCACCGATGATATGGCATGGCAACGATTGCAACTTGCGATGGCCGACAACAAGATTACCTTGGCCCGCTACCTGTTACGTTTTATTGGCAGGGCTGATAAAAGCCTGGCCAGAAGCTACATTGATGTTCACCGCAGACCCGAGCTGATTCGTCAGACTCGGCGCTTTAGCACTGACAATCGCCGTCAGCGGCAAATCATTCTGCATGGCATCAAGCGCCTGGCGCGGCGTGATGCCATCGCCGCGCTGGCAACCATGCAGGACTATCAGGCTAGCCACGAATTCGACACCGCAGAGATTGAAAGCACACTGACTAGCATCGGTATCCGCCTGAGCCGAGCTGGCGACCCCGATGCGCAGCTCGACAGCCTGCCGGTTACCCTCACTGACCAGACCCAACTGCTTGAGGCACGCATCCGCCTCGCCCTGCAACAACTCGATTGGGGTCAGGCGTTGGTGCTGATCAATCGCCTTGAACCCGCCAGCCAGCAGACCACACGCTGGCAGTATTGGCGAGCACGCATTCTGGCGGGCTCCAGCGACTCGCGGGACCGCGCCTCAGCGAACCAAATTTACACCCAAATCTCGAGTCAACGAGACTTCTACAGCTTTCTTGCCGCGGACATTGTCGGCAGTCCCTATGATTATGAAGACCAGCCCACACCGATCAGCGATGAGGAAGTTTCTAATCTGCAGGCCATGCCTGGAATGCGGCGCGCCGAAGAACTCTTTGCCCTGAATGAACTCAGCAGCGCTCGACGGGAATGGCGATTTACGACCCGAGAATTCTCCCCTCGCGAGCAGCAGATCGCTGCCCGAGTGACCCAGGGCTGGGGGCAGTACCACCAGTCGATTCGAGCCATGATTGATGCCAAAGCCTGGGACGACCTGGCGATTCGATTTCCTTTGGCGTACCACGACAGCTTCAAACTTAATACGCAGGCTCAGAATATCTCCTTACCCTGGGGTATCGCCATTGCCCGTCAGGAAAGTGCTTTTATGCCCGACGCTCAATCAGGCGCCGGCGCCATGGGTTTGATGCAACTGATGCCGGCGACAGCTAAACAAACCGCTCAACGCCATGGCGTAAAATATACTTCTCGACAACAGCTCATTGACCCAGAAACCAATATCCAACTTGGCACCGCGTACCTCAGCAGTATGCTCCAGCTGTTCAACAACAACCGCATCCTGGCTTCTGCCGCCTATAACGCTGGCCCCACTCGAGTTCGAGGCTGGCTGAACCCTGAACTGCCACTGGACATCTGGATCGAGACAATACCGTTCAAGGAGACCCGCAACTATGTGCAGAATGTTCTGATGTTTACCAGTATCTATGCCCGACGCCTGAATCAGACTTTACCGATGATTGACCCGAGTGAGTGGCGTGATTTTTACCAACCGGAAGTGTCAACACCAGCGTCGGGGTCAACGCCCGGCAAGTCCTAAACCAGCGACCTCCCCAAACGTCGAGTCTCGGGTATACTGGCCCCTCCTTGATGGCCGAAGACAGGCATAGATAATCCCCATGAGCACGCCGACCCAGAACGAGACAGATCAAACGCCCCGCTCGGCACCTTTAATCGATATTGGCGCGAACCTGACTCACGAGTCTTTTGCCACAGATTTCGCCGACGTTCTGAGCCGCGCCCAACTGGCTGGCGTTAACCAGATCCTTGTCACCGGCGCATCACTGCAGGGCAGTATCGATGCCCTGGCGCTGGCTCAGCAACAGCCAGGCTATCTATGGGCCACCGCGGGCATTCACCCTCATCACGCCGACGAGGCTGATCCAGCCGCCATCGCTCAACTGCGCACTTTGGCAGCCCAACCTGAGATCAAGGCGATCGGCGAGACCGGCCTGGATTTCTTTCGCGATATTTGCCCTCGGCACCAACAAATCCATGCCTTTGAGGCCCACATTGAACTGGCTATTGATACCGGCCTGCCCATGTTCCTCCATGAACGAGAATCCAGCCAGGCGTTCCTTGAGGTATTGAGACCTTATCGGGATCAACTGAGCCAGGTGGTGGTCCATTGTTTTACGGGTGAGGCCGCAGCGCTGTATCACTATCTGGATCTGGACTGCCATATCGGTATCACCGGCTGGATCTGTGATGAACGACGTGGCGCGCACCTGATCCCATTGGTTAGCGACATCCCTGAAAATCGACTGCTGATTGAGACAGACGCGCCCTATCTGCTGCCACGTAACATCAAACCCAAGCCCAAAGGTCGCCGCAACGAACCAGTACACTTGCCTTATGTGTGCCAGGCAGTGGCCACGGCCACGGGCAAATCCTATGCAGACATCGCTCGCACCACGACCACCAACGCTCGGGAATTTTTTCGCCTATGATGCTTACCCTTTATACGACCCTCGGTTGTCATTTATGTGAGCAGGCATTAGGGTTGCTCCAGCAGGTTCAGGCCCAGGGACGCACGATGACAATTCAGGAGGTGGAGATCAGCGACTCAGAACACCTGATGACCTTGTACGGCATTCGCATCCCGGTGATTAAAACCGATCGTGCCGAAGCCGAGTTGGGCTGGCCATTTGACGCCCACGAGCTGACTCAATTTCTCGACAGTGTCGACTAGGTCATCGAAATAGATCTCGAGCAACAACGTCTGATCAATCAGCCTCGAAGACAGACTTGAACTAAAAACCACAGACCAAGACATTTAGACAAACACACTGCCACATAGAAATGCCTCAAGCAGCTTCGACGACCGACTCCACAAAGAACAAGAGGACCCCGCACATGATCAAAGAATATGGCACCTGGAAATCACCCATCACCTCAGACTTGATCGTCGCTGAGATGATCGGCGTCGGCAGCCCCGCATTATTTGCTGGCGCCCAATACTGGGTTGAAGCCAGACCACGAGAAGCCGGGCGCAACGTCATCGTACGACGAACCCAGGACGGCCGCACCACGGACATGACACCAGCCCCCTTTAATGTTCGCACCCGAGTTCACGAGTATGGTGGCGGCGCCTGGTGGCAACATGCCCAGACCCCCTATTCCTGCCATTTTGCTGATCAGCAAATCTATCAAGTCGCCAGCCTGGCTGAGACCCCAGCGCCACCCCGGCAACTCACTCATACGCCCCACCTGCGGTTTGCCGATGGCATTGTTGATGCCAGCCGACATCGCCTGATTTGTGTGGTGGAAGACCACAGTCAGGCACCAGCCGAACCCGAAAACTACCTGGCGGCGGTGGATTTAAGCAGTGGCTCCGTGACACCCTTAAGCCGTGGCCACGACTTCTATGCTGCGCCCGCATTAAGCGCCGATGGCACAAAGCTCGCCTGGATCACCTGGAACCATCCGGATATGCCCTGGGATGGCACCGAACTCTGGCAGGCAGCCGTGCCGGATCCAAGTAACGATGCGCACGGCCTACTGGTTGCAGAGAAGATCGCCGGCAGTCGGACGGAAGCGGTTCAGCAACCCCGCTATGCGGCGAATGGCCAATTACACTTTATTTCCGATCGCAGTGGTTGGTGGAACCTGTATCGCTACTCGGCTAACGGCGAGGCGACTAACCTGTGGCCCATGAGTGCCGAGTTTGGTCAGCCCCAATGGGTCTTTGGCCCCACCAATTATCAGTTCGTCGGCACTGATATACTCTGCTGCTATTCGAGCAATTGCGTCAGTCAACTGGCGCTGCTGCATGCCGACGGCAGTCATCAATTGTTGGACCAGCCCTACACCGATATCGGCGGCATTCACCTCAGCGATGACCAGCGCCTTTGTACTTTTGTTGGTGCGTCAGCCACCACCTTCAGCGCTGTCATCTGCCTTGACTTGGCCAGCGGTCAAACCACTCGAGTCAAGTCATCCTGCGACCTGGAACTAGACCCTGGCTATTACGCTCTGCCCCAGGCTATCGACTTTCCCTCAACCGACGGTGATATCGCCCACGGCTTTTACTACCCACCCACTAACAAGGATTTTCAGTCGCCAGAAGATAGCGCTCCACCACTGGTGGTTGAACTCCACGGCGGACCCACCAGCGCCACCCATTCCGGGCTCAACCTGCGCAAGCAGTATTGGACCAGTCGGGGCTTTGCGGTGCTGGATGTGAACTACCGCGGCTCCACCGGCTACGGCCGCGCCTATCGCGACAAGCTCAAACACCAATGGGGTATTGTCGACGTTGATGATACTGTCTTTGGTGCTCAG
>Ga0136655_1000971_pt1 | contig 13124 bp, 14 predicted proteins | sample CPBDNA_2_FD_94863 | JGI IMG/M metagenome (GOLD analysis project Ga0136655, IMG submission 94863) | Freshwater to marine salinity gradient microbial communities from Chesapeake Bay, USA - CPBay_Spr_15_0.8_DNA (version 2) | ecosystem: Environmental > Aquatic > Marine > Coastal | place: USA...
ATTAAAAGCTTGTTCAAGGGTTTGCAGAGCCGAGCTGGCTGCAGACTGAGACATATGCAGCTGCTCGGCGGCTTTGGATATATTTTCATAGCGGGCAATACTGAGGAATATCTGTAATTGTCGAAGGCTGTATTTCATATTGGATACCTGTTGCTCATTAGCACTAGCATTACCGTTATCGGTTAAATCGATTATGGTAAACATAATATCCTGTTTTACTTGTATAGTTAAAGGCTCTAGTATCCGAAGGGTTAATCTCAAGATAGGAAATCTTTTATGGCTGAGCAAAAAGCAACAAATGTCACCTGGCACGATGGCGATATTACCATCGATGATCGCAGTGCTCTGCTGGGACAAAAGGGTGCAACCCTCTGGTTTACTGGGCTCTCAGGCAGTGGTAAAAGTACCGTTGCAGTAGCACTGGAAAAAGCCCTGTTTGAGCGCGGCAAGCTCAGCTATAGACTGGACGGCGACAATATCCGCTTAGGTATCAATAGAAACCTTGGCTTTTCCGCTGAAGACCGCACAGAAAATATTCGCCGTATTGGTGAAATTGCCAAACTGTTTGTCGATTCCGGCGTTATTGCACTGTCGAGCTTTATCAGTCCCTATCGTGCCGATCGCGATCAGGTTCGTGCGCTGCACCTAGAATCAGACTTTGCCTTTATTGAGATATTTGTCGACTGTGCTCTTTCAGAGGCAGAGAAACGCGACCCCAAGGGTCTCTACAAAAAGGCTCGCGCTGGAGAAATTAAGAATTTTACCGGGATTGATGATCCCTACGAAGCGCCGAATAGCCCGGAGATCCATTTGCACACGGATCAGATGACACTTGAGCAAGAAGTGGCTTTGATTATTACGTATCTTGAAGATAATGGTTTTATTGCTTAGTTCTTACTCTTTATACTTGCACAACCCTTAACAACCCGCATTCACCAAGAAAATAATGGAGAAGTACCTTTTGACCAAGCCCATTTTAATTAAGCCCCATGGATCAGACCAGTTAAACCCCCTGTTAGTTGACGATGCCCAGCGCCAGGCGCTGTTACAAGAAGCAGAATCTCTGCCTTCACTGCTGCTCAATTCAGCGGCTGCCGCCAATGCGGTTATGCTCGGTGCCGGATATTTTAATCCCCTGAGCGGCTATATGAATCTTGCCGATGCACTGAGTGTCTCCGCATCCCTGCACACCACTGAGGGCCTGTTTTGGCCTGTACCCGTAATCAATTTGACCAAGGATATCTCGGCTATCAGCGGCGCCAGCCGTATTGCCCTGAGAGACCCCAATACTGAAGGTCATCCGGTTATTGCATTGATGGATGTGGCGGCCATTGAAGAGGTTAGTTCTGAGCAGATTCAATCTATGGCGGCGGATATTTTTGGTACTTTGGATCCTCAACACCCGGGCGTTGCCACCTTTAATAATCTGGGTAATCACCTTGTTTCTGGTGATATCCAGGTGTTGAACCTGAGCTACTTTCAGGCTGATTTTCCCGATACTTTCCGCACAGCCACTGAAATTCGCGAAGAAATTGCTCAGCGCGGCTGGAACAAGGTTGTGGCCTTCCAAACTCGCAACCCAATGCACCGTGCCCACGAAGAGCTCTGCCATATGGCCATGGAGCGTTTAGGCGCTGATGGCATTGTTGTGCATATGCTGCTGGGCAAACTCAAGCAGGGTGATATTCCAGCTTCTGTGCGCGATGACTGTATCCGCAAGATGGTTGAGCTGTACTTCCCCGAGAACACCGTGATGGTTACAGGTTATGGCTTCGATATGCTCTATGCCGGACCCCGCGAGGCGGTGCTGCATGCCGTATTCCGCCAGAATATGGGTTGTACCCATCTGATTGTAGGCCGCGATCACGCTGGTGTTGGCGATTATTATGGTGCCTTCGATGCTCAGACTATCTTTGCGGAGAAAGTGCCTGCCGGTTCATTGGAGATTGAAATCTTTAATGCGGATCACACGGCATTTTCGAAGAAGCTTGAGCGGGTTGTAATGATGAACGAAGCTGAAGATCACACCAAAGATGATTTTATTCTGCTGTCTGGCACCAAGGTTCGTCAGATGCTGGGTGATGGTATAGCGCCGCCACCTGAGTTCTCTCGTCCTGAAGTGGCGAAGATTTTGATGGACTATTATCAGCTTGAAAACGCCTAGCATTTATAGGCTAATGATTAAGCGCTAAGACAAAACCCGCTATTGATTTCAATAGCGGGTTTTTTAATTTTTAGGGGCTGAGAAGCAGCTGATTTCCTGCTGCTGCTCGCGGATAAGCTCAAAGTATTCGTAGTATTTTTTCTGTGTGCAGTAATTATAGGCAAGTGCCTCCACTGCGGCTCTAAAGTCCTCGCTGTCACGCCCCAGAACCTGCTGTGCGAGGCTCAATACCTTCTTTAATGCAGCTTCTTCCCCCGGCCAGTTTTCAGTCAAACCCTCCAGTGCATAGAGCTGCTTGTAGCGCTCCATCAATTGATAGGCATCGTTGGTGCGGCTCTTTTCAAGCCCGATGATTTCCATTAGCAGAGGAATAGCTTCGGCGTATCTCTCATTAAAAATCAGATACTTGTAGTAGTAATCCCGGGCACTATTGGTAGTGGAGTGAGTTGGACCCAATACGCGTGAAGACAACTTATAAGCACCTTCAATCTGTCTCTTATCCGGATTGAAAGCGTGAATTTTTTCATAGCTTTGATTGATATTTTTCAGGATCAGAATGCAGCTTGCGGCCTGCTCCGAATAAAGTGCATGACACTGAGGCAGAGCCTCTTGGCTGCGCTCTATAGCTTTTTCCCAGCGCTTGCGACGGATATCTTTGTCGATTTTGAGAACGGTTTTATCAAACTTTCTCTCAGACCAACGCTTCGCATCTCCCTCAGCTGCATAACCTTGAGCTGTAAAGCCCAGAGTCAGTAGTATGAGAAACGTGATTGTCGATACAGATTTAAATAATAAATGATTAATGCGGAAGCAAAAGTTCATGGTTTAGCCCCCCAACTAAAAATGCCATATACCTCAGTATAGATGATGATTTTGGCTTTGCAGGAGAATAGACCTAGACAGCCTCCAAACTCTCTGGAGGCTGCGGTGATGAAGGAATAGAGGAATTAGAGTGTCATGCCACCGTCGACCACAATACACTCGCCATTGGTATAGCTGGATGCATCAGAGACTAAATAGAGCACTGTACCGGCCATTTCACTGGGCTCTGCATGGCGCTTCATGGGGATCTGCGCAATGGCTGACTGATAGATCTTATCGTCGGTAAACAGCGCACCGGCAAACTGAGTTTTGGTGAAACCCGGGAGTAGAGCATTGACCCTAATACCCAAGCCGCCACACTCTTTGGCGAATGATTTGGTCATATTCACCACTGCGGCTTTGGTGATTGAGTAGATACCCTGCATGGCGCCGGGCTGCAGTGCGTTAATCGATGCAGTGTTAACGATTGAACCGCCACCATTGTCGCGCATCAGCTTGCCAGCCTCGATAGACATAAAGAAATAGCCGCGAATATTCACATCAACGGTCTTGGTATAAGCGCCGAGATCAGTGTCGAGAATATGCCCAAAGTAGGGGTTGGTGGCAGCGTTATTGACTAGGATGTCGAGCTTGCCGAACTTGCTTCTGATCGTCGCAAAGGCCTCTTCAATCTGTTCCATGCTGCCCACATGACAGGCCAAGGCTTCGGCACTGCCGCCGTCAGCCGTGATTTGATCAGCAACTGCCTGGCAACCATCCAGTTTGCGACTGGAGACGATTACATGAGCGCCTTGTTCGGCGAGTAGTTTGGCAATTGCTTCGCCAATACCACGGCTGGCGCCAGTGACTAGGGCGATTTTTCCGCTTAGATCAAAAAGATTTGTAGCCATTTTAAATTCCTAAAATAATTGTTTTTTTAAATTGTTTTTTTAAACTTTTTTTACAAGAAATTCTTCAGACGCTCAGAGATCAGGCTATCTGCCTCGGCCATAATACGGTCGATTAATTCCTGCACTGTTGGCTTGTCATAGATTAAGCCGGCGACCATGCCGCAAGACCAAGCCCCCACATCCATATCACCATTCTGCATAACCCTTGGGTAAACACCGGCAACTTCTGCCGCTATATCTTCAAATTTAATATCACTGCCCAGTGCGGCTTCTTTTTCCAGTAGGCGTTCAACGCCGGGATTGTTAAGTACTCGCTCAGTGTTGCGCAGGGGTCGCATCACCAAACGGGTATCCAGCTCACTGGCGTCCAAGATAGCCTGCTTAACATTTTCATGTACCGGAGCTTCTTCAGTGACAATAAAGCGCGTCCCCATATTCATACCTTCAGCACCCATGGCCAGTGCCGCAACCAGGCTGCGACCATCGGCCATACCGCCAGAAGCGACAAAGGGAATGGTCAGTTCATCGGCAGCGCGGGGCAGCAGAATAAAGTTGGGTATATCGTCTTCGCCCGGGTGACCGCCGCACTCGAAGCCATCCACAGAGACCGCATCGCAGCCAATTGCCTGAGCTTTTAGGGCATGGCGAACGGAGGTGCATTTATGAATGACTTTGATATTATTTTCTTTCAGGATTGGTAGCCACTGAGCGGGATTATTGCCAGCAGTTTCAACCACTTTGACCCCACCATCAATAATTGCCTGGATTAAGCCTGGGTAATCTGGAGGCGTTACCGAGGGCAAAAAGGTCAAATTGACGCCAAAGGGCTTGTCAGTCATGGCGCGACAGCGAGCAATTTCGTTGGCGAGCTTTTCCGGCGTGCCCTGAGTCAGGCCGGTGATAATACCGAGACCACCGGCATTGGAAACGGCTGCGGCCAATTCAGCGAAGCCCACATGATGCATGCCGCCCTGAATAATCGGATGCTCGATGCCGAGCATCTCGGTAATTTTTGTTTTCATGGTAACCCCTCTTTTTGGATTATGTGTAATTAGGCTAGCAGGCAGGGCCCGCTCAAAGCCAGATTAATCTACTGATTACAATTCTAAGTACTGTATTAATCGACACAAATAGTGTCAATTAGTAGGGGCTTATATCTGGTATAACGTGGAGAGCATATCCTAGGGTTTACTATTGCCCCTGCAGGCGACGGCGAACTCTACGAATAATCAACCAGAACAACGTTAAGACAACCACCGCGCTCAGTGCCAAACCGCGCCAGTTACTTTGCATAAGGTTTTTAATCGAATTACGTCTGGCCTGCTCTAAATAGTCAAAGCCCGCAAGCAGTGGAATAACGCCAAACTCGCTTGCATACTTTTTGTAGTCTTCCATCATCAGGTCAAATTGTTCTGGTTGCAGTGCACGTAAATCCTGACTCTCGCCGGGATCCGCCGCCAGATTATAGAGCCGCCAGATATTGTCACCGTGGGGCGGGCTGTTGCGGCTGAGCTTGTAATCCCCTTTGATCAGTACAGAGTTTCCAGAGACTTCCATACCTATAGCTTCGTCGTCGGCATAAATCTCAGTGGCCGAGCCCTCCAGCAGAGGCATCATGCTGCGTCCGGTAATGGCGACGGCCTCCTTGTGCTGATCTTTGACCTCGAGATAGTCTAATACGGTGGGGGCTATATCTGTGACCATGACCATTGCCGGCTGCCAGTTTTGCCTTTCTATATTAGGTCCAGCGATAATCAATGGCACTCTAATACCCCCCTCAGCAGCATAAAACTTAAACATGTTAAGGGGTGAGGCACTGGCACTGGCCCACTCTGGTCCTATGGCCACCATGCTGCCTTTCTCTCCGAGATTATCCAGTCGATGGTTATAGCCATTAAAGCTCATCCAAGTTTTCATGCCGCTGATATCAAGGGGATAACTGGGTTCAGGTCCATTGTCTGAGGTGACAATAAATAGCGTGTTGTCGAGCTCACCGCGGCCATTGAGATACTCAATAAAGCGACCAATATGGCTATCCATAGACTCGAGCATCGCAGCTTGAACCTGCATGGCGCGGGCATAGAGCGCACGATCTTGTGGCGATAAATTTCCCCAGTCCCGGCTATTGGCGGGCATCTCAGCGAGAGCTGTGTCTGGGGCAATCAAGCCCAGGGCGATAGCCCGTTGATGGCGCATTTTGCGAAGTTGATGCCAGCCCTGATCGTAGACTCCATTGTAGCTATCGGTGATCTCCCGGGGTGCCTGCACCGGTATATGAATCGCCTGAAATGCTAAGTAGGAAAAAAATGGCTGACGTCGGTTAGGTTGCTTATCGCTTTCCAGATAGCGGATCATGCGGTCGACAATAAATTTGGACGAGTAGAAGTCCTCAGGCAGATCCGCCGGTTTACCATCTTCATACCAGGGGGCGAAATCGTAATAGCCCATATAGGGTTTTTGCTCCCAGTTATCCGCCCCGGAGGCGTCGAGGGCAAAGGAGCGATCAAAGCCATGGCTGTTGGGCAGGTCTTGCGCGCCGCTACCTAAATGCCATTTTCCAGTCATATAAGTGCGGTAGTCCTCGGCCTTAAGCCTATCCGCTAAGGTCCTCACGCCGGGTTCGAGAAACATCGAATACCCTGGCTGGCCAGCTTGGTTGGCCGTCAGCACTTCGGGAATCGTGGCTATGCCAGTGCGGTGATTGTCGATGCCCGTGAGCAGCATGGCTCGAGAGGGCGCACAGAGCGGGGAGGTATGGTAGTTGCTAAACTTGATGCCGCGTTCAGCCAGAGTCTGAATGGCCGGCATCTTGGCTTCACCACCAAAGGGCGTGAAATCCGTCAGGCCGGCATCATCCACCAGAATTACTACCACATTGGGGCGCTGGTCGCTGCCAGTGCCACTGAGCGTTTCATTGGAACTAACGGGTGTTGCGAGCATAGCCACCAGAAAAGCCATCGAGGCAGCTAAGCGCTGGCCTGGCATGAGCCAGAAGGACGAGGGTGATGAGGGCATAGATCGCGGATGTCCGGTTATTGTTTTAATTGTTATTCGGCCAGGCCAAGATATTGGAAAAAGTCGAGTATGTCTAATGCACTGGATTTATCAAATGCCCTTGGTTCAAAACATACATTGGCATATGATATGACAATACTAAAAATAGCATTCAAGGGAAAGCTCAGTGATTGAATTAAGTAAAGAGGGGACAATTTATACGATCACCATGAACAATGGTGAGAATATGATCTGCTTAGACTGGCACCAGAGGATGTTGGAAATTCTTGATCAGTTGGAGGCCAGCCCTGTTGCCGGGACCGCAATGGTCTTGATCGGCGAGGGAAAATTTTTCAGTAATGGCCTCAATCTCCAAGTATTAAATAAACTCGATGGCGCCGACTGGACTCTATTCGCCGCTCAGATGAATGAAATTCACCGCCGCATGCTGATGTTACCTTTTCCCACGGTAGCGGCAGTTAATGGCCATGCCTTTGCCGGCGGTGCCTTTATGGCGCTGTCCTGTGACTATCGAATTATGCGTCAAGATCGCGGTTGGATCTGTATCTCCGAAGTGGATGCTGGGGTGCCTCTGCCCCAGGGGATGATGGAATTTCTGCGTCTTAGATTGCCAGCAAACACAGTCCGCGACGCGGTACTGACAGGCAAGCGTTATAACGCCGAGGATGCCATAGCTGCGGGCTTTGCCGATGGTAAGGCTCCGGCAGAATTATTGCTGAGCATGGCCACGGAGCTAGCTCAGGATCTTGCCTGCAAGGAGCCAAGTATCTTTAAAGCCATAAAGCAGGCCTATTATGCGCCCATAGTCGAAGGCTTAAAGTAGCCCGAGATAAGTGTAAATAGTCTGGTATCAGAGCGTGATGCAGAGTGTGATGCAGAGTGTGATGCAGAGTGCAGTAAAGAGTGCAGTAAAGAGTGTGGTAAAGAGTTTGATAAAGAGTGCGATGGTACTTCGTGATAGGGCGCGCTAATAATTACAACTAAAAATAATAAAAGGTATTGATCATGGCAATAGGTGTTATAGCAACGATTACGGTTCGCGAAGGAAAAAATTCAGAGTTTGAACAGCTTTTTACGGCTCTAACAGAGCAGGTGCTGGCCAACGAGCCGGGCGCGATTTTTTATGCCCTGCACAGAACTAAGTCTGATTCACAGGTATACAAAGTTCTCGAGCAATACGCCAGCCAAGATGCCCTAAAGGCCCACGGTCAGACTCAGTACTTCTTAGCGGCAAGTGCAAAGATGGGAGCACTGGTTTCAGCTGCGCCTGATATTGAAGTTTTAAATGCAGTGTAAAACAGCATTTTTTCTAAGTTGAGGAGAGATAATAATGATCGCTTCGATTTGGTTGACGGCAGCAGCGCTTTATGTGGTTTTTTTGTACTGGTATAACAACTGGTCTGGGCCAATTTTAGCCCAGGAAATTGACGACTATATCGACGATTTTTCCGCTGGTTCAGGTGCTCAATACACCGACGTAGAAGTATTGCGCCGGTTTCTTGAAGAGGACGACGGCAAAGAATTTGTTATGCAGAATTTTATTAGTTTGCATAGCGGAAAAATGGCTCATCCAGTGACTGGAGTAGCGACCTATTCCCAAGAGGTTATTGGAGGTTACTTTCAACCCTTCGTCAAAGCGCTGTTTAAGCGCGGTGGGCATCCTGTATTTATGGCGCGTAAAGTGGGCGGTTATATTGACAGCTGGAATTGTGATGCAGACCCTCAGTGGGCGGCGACGGCTATGATGCGCTACAGATGTCGGCGAGATCTGATTGAACTGACGCTGGATAAACGGTTTTCTGATATTCATATTTTTAAAACCTCGGCTATTGAGAAAACTGTTTCCTTTCCAGTTAAAATCACTATGAGTTTGTTTTTGCGGCCGCGATTTTATGTTCCAGTGGGTCTTGTCTGGTTGGCATCAATGGCGCATTTTGTGGTGCTTCTTTTGTGACTTTTTTATCGTCTTAGTATTTAGTCTGGTATTCAGATCCAACATGCTGTCATTCAGGCTCGACAGGCTGTCATCCAGACCCAACGGACTGTCATCCAGACCCAACGGACTGTCATCCTGAGCGTAGCCGAAGGATCTCCAGCAGTTGGCTTGGTAAGGAGCGGGCTGATGGAGATCTCTCCACTCACTGCGTTCAGTCGAGATGACAGGTTTTTTTGGTTTGTTCGAGATGACAGGTTTTTTGGTTCAGTCGAGATGACATGTTTTTTGGTTCAGTTGAGATGACAGGTTTTTTTTGGTTTGATCGAGATGGCAGATTACCTTGTTCGGTCATTCAGCCCCAACAGGCTGTCACCCAGGCCCAACAGACTGTCATCCTGAGCGCAGCCGAAGGATCTCCAGCAGTTGGCAGGCAAACGGCACTTAATAGGCAAACGGCACTTAATAGGCAAACGGCACTTGAAAAAATCTAACAGCTACACTCTCTATGGCATAACCCACTCACTCTATGCCGGTCGCGCACGATCTTATCTAATCAAGAGCGGCACTGCCTTCCGTGAGTTATCCAGCGGCCATAAAAGTTTTAAAACTGAGGTATTACCCGAGAGCAAACTGGCGACCATCCCCGTTCTAGTGACACCAGAGGGTGAGGTTATCCGCGATGGCGGGGCGATTATTGAACATTTTGAAAAAGCCAACTCCAGGCCGTTTCAGCCATCGACTGCGAAACAGCAAATCGTCAGCACGCTGTTCGACCTAATTGGAACCAGTGGTCTATTGCGTCCGGCAATGCACTACCGCTGGAACTATCTCGAGGAGAACAGCGAGTTTCTTCGCTACCATTTTTTGCATTCCCAGCCTGAGCATCCAGAGCGAGAGGCAAAGTCTGAGTATATGATGTCAAAAATGCAGTACGCAGGGCAGTTGTTTGGTGTCACAGAAGAGACTGGGATTCTGGTTGAGACTCTATATCTGGAGTTTCTTCAAGCGCTCAACCTGCATCTCACTGAATACCCTTATCTGCTAGGCTGGAAGCCGAGTATCGGTGACTTTGGTTTGATCGCACCACTCTATGCTCATCTTGGCAGAGACCCTGCGCCGCTGCGACTGATGCAGCAGCGTGCGCTGCGCGTAGCGCGTTGGGTCGAGCGTATGAATCGTGCCGATCAGGATGCACCAGAATTTTTCAATCCAGGCGATGATTACCTCCCTGACGACAGTATTCCCGAGACCCTAGTGGCTGTGCTCAAAGTGCTGGCAGAGGACCTGGTTCCAGAGACTTATGCTGCAGCCGCGGTGATTAACCAGTGGCTGGCAGATAATCAACCTGAGCCCGGTACCTCTGCCCAGGGATTACTGGGCCATCGGATGTTTGGTATGGCAGAGTTTAACCTGCGCGGCCAGTCTATTAGCGCCGTCGCTCAGTCATACCGCTTTGTGATTTTACAGAAGCTACAACAACAGTATGCTCAGTGGGAGTCAGCGCAGCAGCAAGAGGTGACGGATTTGCTACAGCGCTGTGGTCTAGAATCCCTGCTGGATATCAAGCTGGATCGGGAATTGGGATGGTCAGAGAATCAGGATGTCTGGCTCTAAAGTTCTGACGCTGAAAAACACCAAAGCTAGAAAAACACCAAAGCTAAAAGCTTATTTCTTTTCCATTTTACGCGCCATAACCTGCTGCAGAATCTCCATTGGGTCTCTATCAAAATCACTGGCATCGTGACGTTCGGCAAGCTGGTGATTTTCCGCGCCCCACACCCGATTGACCCTCTGACCGCGCTTTACTGCTGGGCGCTGTTGTATATCCTGAGTCCAGCGGATGACATTTTTATAGATTGTGACATCGAGGAATTCGGCAGCGTCGTAGAGTTTTCCCATTACCAGGGCGCCGTACCAAGCCATATTGGCCATGTCGGCGATGCTGTACTCGTCACCGCAGAGATAACGGTGGCCAGCTAAATGTTGATCCAGCAGGTCGAGCTGGCGCTTCACTTCCATGGTGTAACGGTCGATGGGATATTCGAGCTTCTCTGGGGCATAGGCATAGAAATGACCAAAGCCACCGCCAAGAAAGGGCACACTGCCGATATTCCAAAATAACCAGTTGAGGCATTCAGTACGCTGGGCTGGTGCCTTGGGGATAAAGGCATCAAATTTTTCTGCCAGATAGAGCATGATCGCGCCAGACTCAAAAACGCGAGTCGGCTCAGTAGTGCTGTGATCCATCAACGCCGGAATTTTTGAGTTGGGGTTTATCTCTACAAAGCCGCTGCTAAATTGCTCACCCTCTTGGATATTGATTAGCCAAGCATCGTACTCGGCGTCTTTAATGCCGAGTTCGAGAAGCTCTTCTAACAACACCGTGACTTTCACTCCATTGGGGGTTCCCAGGGAATAGAGTTGCAATGGGTGCACGCCCACTGGCAGTGCTTGCTTATGGGTGGCGCCTGCGATGGGTCGGTTGATGGCGGCGAATTTTCCGCCAACATCTTTGTCCCAGGCCCAGACTTTTGCAGGTAGGTAAACAGTGGTGTCACTCATAGTGATTCTCTTGTGGTTTTTGCGCTGTCAGCAAAGGCTCAGTGATTTTGACTAATGATCTTACAGGCCCTTTTTAGTGTTTAATATTGGCACGGTTTGCGTCATTCTTAAATGTATATTGAATATTCGTTCGGTGATTAATAGCAGCTTGGTCCAGTCGCTATGTTATGGCATCATAGCTGTCATAATGAATAATTGCTATTGAGCTTTAGTCGGCAGTGGGTGTCGGCGAGATCCGTCGTCGCTTTACTCTGTTGGTATTGCTGTCATCCTGAGGGCAGCCGAAGGATCTCCTTTAGGTTGGTAGTGGGCGGCGATGAGATCCCTCGTCGCTTCGCTCTGTCGGGATGACATGATGGGTTAGGGCTCTGTTGGGATGACATGATGGGTTAGGGCTCTGTTGGGATGACATGATGGGTTGAAGCTCTGTTGGGATAACATAAAAATGAGATTAAGAGCGCCCTATAAAAATACTACAAAAACGGTCGTTCTCTACCTTCACGACAAGTAACAAGAATTATATTTACTCTGGAATACAAGTTTATGTCTCAAGTCAGTTCGTTAGATGAAAGCAAGTTACTCGCCTACCTAGAAGCCAGTGTCGAGGGCTTTTTGGGTCCCATAAGTGTAAGTAAATTTGCTGGTGGCCAGTCCAATCCAACCTTTAAGATCGATGCCGCTTCCGGTAGCTATGTACTGCGTCGTCAGCCGCCGGGTGAATTGCTTAAGTCAGCCCATGCTGTAGATCGCGAATATCGTGTAATCAAAGCCTTAGCCGATACCGATGTACCAGTGGCCAAGGCCTATCACCTCTGTGAAGATCGCGATGTTATTGGCTCGATGTTTTATCTTATGGAGTTCTGTGAAGGCAATATTCACTGGCGTCCTGAGCTCAATGAGGTCGAAAGTCCTGCCCAGCGGGGACAGATGTACGACGAGATGATCAAGGTGCTCGCTGCTATTCACTCAGTGGATATAGATCGGGCAGGCTTGAGCGATTACGGCCGCCCAGGTAACTATTTTCAACGTCAGCTGGATCGCTGGAGTGCCCAATACCGCGCTTCAGAGCTTGAGACCATCCATGAGATGGAGCGTTTGATTGTCTGGCTGGGTGACAATATGCCTGCGGATGATGGCAAGGTGTCTCTTGTGCATGGGGATTACCGCCTGGATAACCTGATGTATGCCAAGGATAATTCTCGCGTTATCGCAGTGCTCGACTGGGAGCTCTCGACGCTGGGACATCCCTACGCGGATCTCGCCTATCTGATTATGGGTATGAAACTGCCGGCATCGCCAAATAAAGATATGGTCGGCGGCCTTGGTGCGATTGACTGGGCCAGCCAGGGTATACCCAATGAAGACGAAATTGTCGCCCGCTATTGCGAGCTGGCCAATATAGACAAAATTGAAAACTGGAATTTTTGTATGGCCTTTAGCTTTTTCCGTCTCGCTGCCATCTGTCAGGGCGTGGCCAAGCGTGCAGTGGATGGCAATGCCTCCAATGCTGCAGCAGATGGTGTGGCGGGGTTGGTGCGACCACTGGCTAAGTTGGCTATGGATTATATTGATTAACTGCGGCTGTGGCGGCTTAGATTAAGCCGAATAATGACATATACTCTGCCTAGTCTTGATGGCATTGGAGTAACCTGTCGAGAAGACAGTTTTACTTCATTGAAACTCCAGCAGCAGAGGAATTAAAGGTAATTTTATGAATACCCTATCGACCAGTGGA
>Ga0136655_1000978_pt1 | contig 13094 bp, 7 predicted proteins | sample CPBDNA_2_FD_94863 | JGI IMG/M metagenome (GOLD analysis project Ga0136655, IMG submission 94863) | Freshwater to marine salinity gradient microbial communities from Chesapeake Bay, USA - CPBay_Spr_15_0.8_DNA (version 2) | ecosystem: Environmental > Aquatic > Marine > Coastal | place: USA...
AATACGTCACTCAAACTAAAAAAGCGGTTGTCACCACATTGCTAACGACCTACCCTGCCATTCAAAACAAGTATTATAAGGAAGAAATACACACCGAAGTATCTATGGAGGTATTTTTTAGTAATTGAGAGAGGGGAAAATTATTTATTAAATATATTATTAATTTAATGTATAAATATTTGTAATGCAATATTTTGTAAAATAAATAATAGGGGAAGAGATAGGGGAAATAGGGGTTCCCCTAGTTGTTTTAGGATAAATAAAAGTTTCGTGTTAGATTCACCAAAAGATAAATGATTTAGCCAGTTTTAAATCTTGTTATTTCCTACTGAACCTTAAAGCTCCAACAGATGAAAAGATATGCTAGTTTCTTTATTTCAACTGTATTAATTCTTGTATTATTCCTAAGTTATAGTTGTGGGAGGGAAGAAGCCTCTTTCGATGTCTGGGATTCATTCAAGCCATTAGAAAAACCCATTAATTATTTAAGTGCCTACTTTGATAATAATCAGAATAAAACAGACCTAACTGCAGAAGGTCAACAATCAATTTATATCGACTTTTCTGACGGATTAATCCAAGCATATAGTTCTAATCCAACAAACAAACAATTTATTGAAGCTATTTCTCAAAAGTTCGTGAACGATCAAAATAGTATTAGTTGGTTTGGATTAGGCAAAAAGAAATTCAACGGTATAGGGAATTTATCCTTTAGGGATTCTAAGGATTTATTCAATTTTGTTACAAATGAAACAAATTATAAAGATATAATGGCTCCTATCAAAGAGTCTTTAGAAAGGATTACTACTGGAAAAAATGACGCGATACTTATCACAGATTTTGAGGAATATTCACCTGATGGGAAAGAAGAATTATACGCTTATGCTAAAGATTCTTTTCTTGAATGGATTAAAGCAGGTAATAAAATCACATTTTTTTACAATAAATACCATGAGGTAAATAAGAAAACAAGGCTTGAATCCGATAAACACCTATTTTTTGTGGTGTTCACTTATGGTAACGTAACTGAAAAAAGTTTACTACACAATTTTAATAAAGCCATAGAAGGCAGAGGCTTTGATTATAAAATTTATGAATTAAATCCAGCATCAATATCTGTTAAAAATAATTATGAAGGAACAGATAAAAATGGCTTAACCAGCAAAGACCTCAATCAAGAGATAAAATATTTTTATAATGGTTTTTTAAAGCAAAATAAGCCTTTTGAATATTTAGAGTTCAATACCCCATGGGACGAGAATTTTGATAAGGAAGTCATTGAGCCCTTTGTCATTGATTGTGAAAACTGTGACCAAGGTGTTTTCACGAGGAAAATATTCTTAAACCTCGGAAGCCAGGAAGCATTCAAAATAAATTCTTTTCGCGTCGATGTAAATGAAATTTCAAAAGATTTCACCCATTTTGCCAAATGTATGAAAGCTAAAAATATGAAAGTATCTTTTACAAAAGATGAAGGGGGTAATAAGGTTTGGGCTAAAGAAATAAGAGAAGATGAATTAATAAATGAAATTTTTGAAAAAAATACAGATAAAATAAAAAGTAATTATATCTATTCACCAAATAAGGCCAGCTATCAGAAAGTAGAGGAATTGTTTGACTTAGACCCTATTTATAAGGAGCAAATTAAAAACAAACCCGATCAGGTTGAACTTAAGCTCATTTTGCATAAAAATTATTCTATTGAAAATATTACTAATGCCGGCGGTTTATATAGAATTGATTTCATTATCAATGAAGTAGAAGAAAATATCAATAATACTTCATTAAATGATTTTAAATGGATTTCGACCATTACTGCTCAAACAGGCGAGAATACTTCTTTGTATGAATCGTTGAGAAATGTACTGCAAGAATCTCAAATTCACCCAAAAGGAATTGTTTATACCGTATTTTTAAAATTCCAAACTGAAAACTAAACCTAACTATCATGGAACTTACTTTCTTTCCAGCCATTGTTGTGGCTCTCGCAATATTACTTTTGGCGGCCATAATATCCAATTTAATTCAATATGAAGGAGGAATAAACCCTAAAGATGATAATAAAAGAAGACTTGTATTTTGGATTTTTGCCATCCTTAATCCAGTTTTATATTGGTTGCTGGCTTATTTTTATTTAGCACCCGATCCCGAAGAAAGTCGAAGAGCTTATAATCGATTTGTAGAGGTTATACCAACAGACATGTTAATTGGGGTTATTTCTTACATAATAGTTGGAATAATAGCAAGCAAGATATTTCAAACGGGCAAATTAGGTCATTGGTTTCCTAAGAAAAATAATAAGTAATAATCATGGAAGAAAAACTTTTTGTTATAGCCATTGGAGGTACCGGGATGAGATGCCTGGAATCTTTTGTTCATTTATGTGCCATTGGCATGTTTGACAATAAAGAAATTGAAATTCTTACTTTAGATACCGACCAGGCAAACGGAAATATGGGAAGGACTTGGAATTTAATTAATACCTATAATCAGGTAAAATCAGAAAATGGTAGTCAAGACGGTGGGACTCCAAATACAAATACATTTTTTTCCTCTAAATTAAATATTTTTAAATTTTTTATTAATTATTCAAATGCCCAGCGAAATACTTATAAAAATATATCTAAACTGGGGGAAGGGGACGAGCGCACTAATAGACATAATGAAATGATTTCCGACTTGTTTCTTGAAAAAGAAACAGTTCAGGAATTCAATCTGGTACATGGCTATAGGGCACAAACACATTTAGGATCGCATTTAATGTATCATGGTATTTTAGAAGCTGCGAGAAAAATAAGAAAAGGAGGCGAACTTGGAAAGCCAGAAATAGATTTAAAAGAATTTTTAGCAAAGCTTCAAAGTGCCGGAGATTCTGCCAGAGTATTTGTCTTTGGTTCCGTATTTGGTGGGACAGGCGCATCTTCTATTCCAATTATACCCGTTGCCTTTAGAGAGGCTATTGGTATCATTGGAAATGACAATGAGAAATTTGATCCTAAAAAAATAAAATTTGGTTCAACCTTATTAACCGAATATTTTTCATTTACTAAACCTAACCAAAACCAATTATCGGAAAAAAAGAACAGTGTCATTGCGGACTCCTCCTTTTTTCCAATAAATAGTCAGGCAGCCTTACAATTTTATCAAAATGATCCTACTGTCCAATCTGTTTACAACAAAATGTATCATATTGGCTGGCCCGTGGAGAGTAAATCATTATTAGAAGAAAAGGATAATAATACCATCACTGGAGGAAGTACTCAAAAAAACAATTGTCATGTATTGGAACTCATGTGCGCAGCGGCTGCATTTGAGTTTTTTAATACGGCAAATTATGAAAAAAAAGATAAGATTGAATATTTATTCCGTGCTATTAAATATGAAAATGGGATTTTTGAACTGACAAGTCCTGATTTCGTTGGGAGTGAAAAAGGTGATGTATTCTTAAATAAATTAGGTGCTTTTTTATCTTTTGCGCATATCGTTCTCTCCAAGAATGAAGGAGGAAATGGTTTACTTGGAACAAAAGGATTTATTACGCAGTTAGATAAAAATAATATAAAAGATTACAATACCATAACCGATGATGAAACAAAGCGAATTGACGAATATTTAAAATTGTTTGCCTATTCTTTTTCTTCTGAAAATTTATTTGAACAGGGTTGGATTTATCAAATAAGAAATTCCATTTTACCGGGTAATTTTCTATTTAACAAAGATGCTTTTAAAGACTCTCTTAAGGAATTGAGAAATTTAGATGTAGGTAATTTATTTTTGGATAACAAACATAATTGGAAATCATCTATAATAAAAAGTAGATATGATACCTTCATAACAAAACTAACAAAGGAAGGAAAACCAGAATTGAATCAAAATGTGAATTCCACTAAAGAAAAATTTCTTGCCCACATTCACAACGGCATCATGATTTCACAAAATTTTATTAAAAAATAAAATTAAAAGACTATGAGTAAACTTAAACCACTAGTTATAAAGGTTAATGAAAATAGTGTTCCTAATGGGGATCCTTATAAATGGAATAATATCAGTGAGCAAATAGAGTCATTTACCCGGGACATTATAACCCCTGACCTAAATATCTCAAAAGATGGAAAAACTAATGCAAATATTGCCCCCATCGTTTCTGGTATGCCAACTATTTTTGCAAGAGCAAACCTATTTAAACTTGCCATTGATTATCCAAAGGACTCAAATGCAACTTCCTCCGGTTTATTAGATTTCTATTCATCATTAGTTGACGAATGGAGAGGATTGATAGCTTGTATAGCCCTTGATTATGCAAATATTGAGATAGAACGAATTTATTTGACCTACTCAGACAATAAAAGGGTAAAGGATACGGGAAACATATATGAACCTAAAGGGGCTTTTGGTAATTTGTTGTTTGACAAAAAACCGCTTTGGTGTGAACAAAATCAAAATAATAACGAAGAAAATGAACCCTTTATAGACGTTATCACTTACAAAAAAAACGTTATAGGTGGTACATCGCCTGAATCTCTTTTATTTACGGCGGTTTCCTATAAATTGTCCGGAACTTCTTCGTTTTATTCGAGTTCAACAAATAGATTCAGAGATCCACTTCGATGTGACATTTCCGATGATCAAGTATTGCAACTTTATGGCTATTTAAATAACTTGATACCTAAAATCAATACATTCAAAGAGTATTTCAGTAATCTAAATGAAAAAATTCAACCGTCAACACAGAATATTACTACTAATCTTAAAGATTGGCTAAAAGAAATTGAAAAGTATGCTTATGCAAAAAACATCAATTTAGAAAATGCCAGTGCACCGCCCATTGATAAGTTTCTACCTCCTTTTGATATTTTGTTTAACCATAAAATCCAATTATTTGGTTCCGAGGGAACAATTTATGATTATAAACCTGATTATAATCATTTTGAATTTGACCCTAAAGATCTCTTACTATCTGAAACAGCGGTTATTGCACAATTTTCTTTTAGTTCAAAAATAAAGGATAACATTGACAAACAACCTATTTGTTGTTTACTAGCTGAGTCGAAAGACGGTCTGAACAAATTTTACTTTGCCATTCCTTTAAGTCCTCTGGGACTAAATGTATTTGGAAAAAATATTGCCTCTTTGGTTGGAATAGAAGATCAAAATATTAAGTCAAGATTAAAAGCAGTCTTTGATCCTAATCTGACTAAAAATAACTTGATGGTTACGCTAAATCTAAAAACCGACGATGGCAAGGAAAAAAAATTAGATAGAGTTTACACTACTCATTCCATGAAAATAGAGGGCCAGGATATTCTTATTTGGCCAAACTTTATATCCAAACAATGGAATCGTTACTTCATGTATTCCGAGCTCCCGCACGAGATGCCTTCCAGTAACGAACCGTTCAAAGCTACCCCGTTTGTAGGTGATATGGATGACGAAAATTTTAAAATATTAATGGCTGAAGAGACCAATGAACCTGTTCTACTGGCAAAAGGAGGCAATGCGATTATTTCTGAAAAGCTAAAAGATAAACTAAAAGTGAGTCTCCATATTAGTTCGAATAACGCGGTTGCTGACAATAAATATAAATATGAGATTTACGAAAGTAGTTTGCCTTTCAAGGGCATCAAGCTAAGTTATTCAGACAAGGAAAGTGGGTATATAATTATAAGATATTCCACTAATGTTGATAATCTACCCATGAATTACTTGGATAGCACAAAAAGTTTAGGAGGAGCTAGGGTAGGTATAGATTTTGGGAGTACCAATACATCCATTTCTTATTATTCCGAAGTAACAAACGCTATTAAAGATGAAATTATATTTAAAAATAGAAGAGTATCTCTATTCTCAAACGATAATAAAAACAATAACGAAAAACCAGCTCTAGAAGATGAAATTTTCTTCTTTCAAAATAACGAAGTCAAAACCAACGCCTTAAAGAGTATGTTAACCATTCATGATGAAAAAAGAATCGTCAAAGATTCAAGTGGTCATGATTTAACTTCTTTAATTGCCAAGGATATAAAAGGTGGTTTTCCATGTTTTGAAAACAATTTACCTATTGACAGAACAGCTGAAAACAGATATATACTTACTTACCAAAGAGTAGGAAATGCTGAAATTGTTCATAATATGAAATGGGCAAATAATGACAAGGAGAATAATTACAAAAAATCATACTTAGGAACCTTATTATTACATCTTTATGCACAACTTTTCGAAGAGAATCTTGAACCTGTAACTTTAAAATGGTCTTATCCATCTTCGATGAATCTTACATTAGTAAATAAATACACAGATATATGGAGTTCTTTAGATAAAATAAATCCACTTAAATCTGATAATAAATTATTAATTTATAATCCAAATAATATTATAAGTAACACAAAATTGAATACAGAAAATGAAACGACTAGTCTGAAATTTGATTTTGTAGAACTTAATGATCGCCATAGCCTGTCTGAGGCAACGGCAGTTGCAAATTTTTTAGTTAGAAATAAAAAGCTTCAAACAGGTTCCCAATATCTCACTATTTCCTTTGATATAGGTGGCAGTACGACAGATATTGCAGCGCTTTGTCAAATGAAGGGTGCAAGTGGTAATAATCATATTGCCATGGTCAAACAAAATTCCATTCGTTTTGCAGCACAAAGAGTTTCAGGAGCTACAAAATATTCAAAAAAATTCAAAGAGGTACTTATTGAAATTTGCGCGGATAAAAGAATTAAAATCCAAGGATTAAACAATGGACCAGATAAATATACACCTGATACTGCTCCTTATTATTTTGAACAAATTGTGGATAGATTGGAGGATAAAGATTTCGAACAATTTTATAAATTAGTAAAAAATAAGTGTCCTGAGTTAATGTCTGTAAACTTATATGTTACAGGACTGATAATATATTATGCTGGTCAACTATCTTTTAAATTAGTAAAGGAACTAAGGAAATCAGAGGAATTTCATTCCGATCAAAAGGAAGGCTGGAAGCCTATCATAAATATTGTATTCGCAGGAAAAGGGGCAAGAATATTCGATTGGTTTAAAATGGTAGATGAAAGTTCTGCCTCAAAATATTATAACGAACTATTTATGTCTGGCTTCGGTGGTAAAGAAAATACTGAAAACTATTTACAATTTTTTAACAAAGCAAAAGACCAAATAGTTAACTTAAATCCAACGAATCAAGATGATTCAAGAAATGTTAAATATGAGGTTTCTAAAGGTCTAGCCTACCCCTGTGACACCCTTTTAGTTCCTAAAAATAATATTGCTATAGAAATTTTGGGGGAAGAAGGCTTTAGATTAAAAACATCAGATAATTCAATTATCCATTTAGATTACGAAGAAAGCTTAACTCCAGAAATGCTAGAAAATATTAATAATACATTTACACATTTTATAGATTCAGAGCTACATCCTTGTCCAAAATTTAGAGATTTTGCGGAAATTTTTTATAATTATGCGACAGTTATATTTGATTTAAAAATGAATCGAAACGATTTTCAACAAGCTTATGTGAATATGAATATCAATACTTACATATATTCTTTGCCAGAATATTCTCTAGCTAAAACAAAAAAGAAGGAATTTCCGGACAGGCCATTTGAATTTATTGCTCCTATTATCATTCTTGAGGGTATGAAATTTTATGATGACTTTTTACTAAAAGGAATTTCAAAGTAATTATGGAACCAATTTTAGTTCTTATTCTGTCAAAAAACGATCATTCTTGTATTTACAATGACAGGAATGGAGGGATAGTTGACATTGCCAGAGAAAATGGAAAAGCTATTGACTATAATGTTGGCGATAATAATAGTGATTTCAAGCGGCTATTTAAGCTATGGGTATCAAGGTTCATAGATATTCTAAACTCAAGTAATGAGACTTTAAAGTTTACAATATCAGATTTACATATTAAACCTTTATTTGATTTTAATATAACTGAAAATGAACAACAAAACTTTATTTCTTCCATTAAAGCAGAGGGCGTAAAAGAAGTTATATCAAATGATTTAAGTCAAACCATTGTAAAAAATATACCTCCCAATAGTAGTGATTCAGGTACCTTGCTTTTAATTCGCTCTATTCAAAATCAGTGCAGAATTTACCTTAAAAATTTTGATAACAAAGTAATTACTAACGGTACTAGCATTAATTTCATTCCAGATCCAACCATAGATATTAAAGTAAAACTAATATTTGAGAGTATTCAAAGAAACGATACAACAAAAGCCTTTGAATTTGACAAAGAAGAAATTTATGTTAAAAAATACTTATTAAACAAACCGGGAGATTTATTTTTAAACGAAAAAATTACTTTATCTGACGGCAATGATTATGAATTTAGTTACTATCCAGGGGAAAAGAATGATAAAATTGCTCAACAACAGGAAGAATTTACACTACCTAAAGACATAACCACGTTTCTTAGGAGTAACGAATCCAGTAAACAACCTGGCCAAAAGTACGCTTTCTATATTTATGGTGAAGAACTCAATAAAGATTTTTATAAACAGCCTTTAGACGCTGAATTTAGCTCTGCCGAAATAAAATTCTTAAATGAAAATGATATTTACAACGCACTAAAACCGCTTTTTGCCAAAAAAAATATCTCTCCTGTATTAAAACCTGTCAACAGGAAAATTAATTTTTATACCCCCTTCGTACCAGTCTCTAATGGGAAAGTTGATGATTTTTTATTTATTCAATGTAATACAAAAGGTTTAGAATTTTGGATTTTAACTCCAAGCTCTAATACATTCATTCCTTTTCAGATTGATGAAAACATAAACACCAACTTTTTACCATATACTAACTTCGAGCCTAACAGCCAAATGGAACTTGGTTTGAACAAATTAGATCAAATTAATAATTTTGAAATAAACGAAAATAAGTTTGATACTGCTTGTAAAAGGATAACTGAAATTATAAAAGAACACCCAGATGTACTTAATTATGTAAAATGTTACCTCTTCATTCCTACCTATTTCACCTATGAAATAGCGAGGCAAGTAGAACAACAATTATCAATATTAATGGGATATGCTCCTGAAACCGTTTCATTTCATAGTATTTTTAAAAGATATTTGGTACAAGCGAATAATCCTACCTATTTAGACCACATAAATCATTTTGTTTTACTTGAACACTTCAACGATAAAATATATTTGTCGATTGTAGAAAAAGGAAGCGCTTATGCCAAAGCAAGTAGCGAATTTGCTTTCAAACTAAACTCAAATATTACTGAAAGTAAAGAAAATGAACTGTTAAGGCATATTGACTACTTTTTAAAGTCTTTATATCTTGAAAGTAAGCAATGTACCTTTTTCATAGGCAATGAATTAGCTGGTCATGCCACTTTTGTAAGTAACTTTGCTCGCATTCAACCAACAATAAAATTAAATCTCCTGGCTGGTACCCAAATAAATAAAATTGGGGAAATGGCAAGAGATTATGTAATTACTGAACTATTAAATTCTTTACCTGGCTCAAGAAAGCGAGAGCCAATAACTGCACCTGATAATATCCCTGAACCTATTGTAACAAAGAACCCGGACTATAAAAAAATAGGTTTAGCAGCGGTTGCTGTTTTCATAATTCTCATTATAATTTTCAATTTTAGAGACCATAATCCAGGTACAACTGATTCACCAAAAGCAGTTGATACAAAAGAAAAGGTACAAGAACAGGAGACAGAACAAGAGGCAGTTGTTAATTTCATAACAAAAATAAGTGATGTTAACAAAAGCAGCGACCTTCGAGCGGCTGAGATTCGTTTAAACAAAGATCTATTCACGGAGAACGCAACTGTTTCTTTACTTGGAAAATATGGAACTCTGCTTACCATTGAACCTATCGACGTTTATTTATCTAAGGTTTCTCTGTTGACAAGACAAATGGCATTTGAGGTAAAAGATATTGTAAAAAACAGTGACGGAAAAATAATTGAATTTTCAATTATTGAATATTAACTAAATAGCAAAACATGAAAATGGACATAAAATCAAGGCTTTTCTTTCTATTATTTATTTTATTAGGCACTTTACCTGTAAATGATGTAAATGCTCAGGAGAGGTTGTCAGTCAATCAACTAAAAGATTTGACTGATAATGCTTCAAAGATGTTAAATACCCTTACAGATTACATTTCAATTATCGCAGCGGCAGAAGAGTCTTATGATACAAGACAAAAGGGTATTGAATTATGTATAAAATTATTTACCCAAAATGCACTTATAGAAGAGCAAAATAAAGCGACAAAAACTAAAAAATCATATCCTCCGGGAACCTATTTAAATCTGCTTAAAATAAGAAGCGAAAAAGCGCCTATCATCATTGATTTTCAAATAACTGACCCATTGGATTACAGTGATTTTGAAAAAATTGATTTGCCAGACAATACCGTTTTATATAGGGCTAACATTAAAATTAAACAATATTATTGTGTTTTAAAGCCAGTAAACGAGCGCGTCGAGGTAGGAGCCAATAATCGAAGTTTAAATTGTCAGTATAATGACGTTACAGAAAAAATGATTACCGTTGAAATAAAAAAACAAAAATCGTCCAAAGGTGATTTATGGATAGTATTATTGACTGGTGTAAACGTGGTAAGAGTTGGAAATTTTTAAGTATATTTCGATGAGAAAATCTACTTTAATCGTATATGGTTTTGTACTTTTTAATCTTACCTGCTCTCATGTATTTTCTCAACCATTAGACAAACAAGCTAAGGTAGATACAACAGCTGTAAAATATTTTATTGAAAAATATATTACTTCCTTAAATAATTATGCCCAAAATAATTACCCTATTGAGGAACGTTTAATTATTGAAAAGGAATATTTTTTAAATGAGGGAGAGGGAAATGTCGTATTAGATTTTCCAAATATCCAAACTAAGGAAAATGATCTTATCAGAGATTATTTAACCAGCATGAAAAATAACTCTATAATCCTTCAATATAATGTGGAAAGTATTGAGATATTATTGTGCAACTTAAAAGACGATACATTTTATGGTGTCAGAATCGATAAAATTATAGTAAATAAAAAGACCAATAAGATTGTTTCCACCAAAGAAATCATAAGTACTTCTATAGATGAGGATCAAAACATAAAAATTAATTTTATTTTATCATCCATTTTTCCTGCCACGTATAACGCAACCCTTTGTCAGCCAATGAACGTTAAGCCTTCGCTTGAAGTCAAAATAAATACAGATGAGGCAACAGATATCCTACAAAATAGTGCCGTTATTAAGGCAAAAATTGAAGTAAACAGACCTGTAGTACCTTCTGAAAGTGGTGTACTTTGGAGTTATCAAACGGTTGTAGATATAAATGCGAATAAAGTAAAGGCTACAAACGATGTTAATAATCTAAGTCTTGTCATTTCACCTTTAAATGCTGAAACAGCCATATTTTTTAGAATTTATTCGGTGGTAGATGGCAAATATTTTTTAGGAGAAATTAAATCATTCACAACAAAAGCAGATATCAAGATAGGAATTGTTAGTACCCGAAATTCAAATTATATAAAAGAGAAAGAAACTTTATTATTTGGAGAGGTACTTGATACCGGAGGTGATTCATTTGCTCAGAGAGGATTTGTTTTGGATATATACCCAAGTCCAACATACAGCGATAAAGTATTCCCCGTTAGCGGTAGTTTTAAAGGGCACTTTTCCTATTTATTTACAGATTTAATTCCAGATCAACTTTATTATGTTAGAGCATTCATTAAAAACCAGGCTGGGATTAGTTACGGTAATGAAATATCTTTTAAAACCCCGGCGGTTCCAGTTCCGCCTGTAGTAACAACAGCAACATTATCAAAGGTAAGCCCAAGCTCTATAGCTTGCGGTGGCATAATTTCTGCATCAAATAATGAAAAAATTATAGAAAGTGGAATTCTTATTTCATTAGATGTTTATTTTATAAAAGAGGTGAAAAAAGTTATCAATCCCACTGTTGATAACTTAAATTTTCTCCTGACTATTGCCGATTTAAGTCCAGGAAAAACCTATTGGGTAAAGGCATTTGCTGCCAATAGCGCTGGAATTTCTTATGGAATACCTGCTTCTATTTATTTATCCAATTTGCCGCCAGCGAAAGAAATTAAAAAAAAAGAAACGAATGATGTAGAAAAAACTATCAAGTCGCCAAGCTTAATTTTAACTCTTTCGCCCTATTTTCAAAATGCTGATTTAAATCAATATTGGTTAAGGAACAATGAGAATCCTTTGAATAGCACTAAATCATATACAAAGGCACTTTCAGAGATAATAACCAATAATAATTTTAGTTTTTCTGTAGATTTTAATCCAACTAAAGTCACCATTAAAAATAATAGCTTTAACAAATTTTATGTTAATCTAAATTACTCAAAAGCCTCTTTCATATTAGAGGAGAGAAATAAATATGCAATACGACATCCTCTTTATACTTCAATCTTACTTCCAATTCCAGATGCAAAAGATATTTTTTTAGATGCTGAAAATTTAGGTTTTGGTCTAAGCTTTAAACATGTTCACTCATATTTCTCTATACGTTTACAAACAGGAGCACATTTTAGCAATCTAACTTTAAGATTTCAAAAAGGGAAATACCACTTTAATTATAAGATTTCACCTGAGGTTGAAAGTTACTTAAATACAAGAAAGGCTTTTCTAAAGGCATCAAACCAGGAGGAACTTAATGTTTATGGTAATTTATTACTTGGACTTGGCTGGCAAAAGGGTATTTCTCTGAACTTTGGTATTGGATTTACCACAATGAGTTATCCAAACCCACCGAATCACGATTTATACAACACCTTATACAAAACAGACCCTATTCCCAATACCACTTTTAAATTGGTACCTAATCTGAGAGCTAGTTTTTCATTGGCTTTATAATGTGAAAAATTTATGGCTACAAAAAGAAATAAAACTATCGATGTCAAAAGGATAATGATAAATAAAGTCAGACTTTCTGGTATTAGCCTGATAATGATGGTGTGTTTTTCAACTATGTCTTTTGGCGAAATTGATTCCAAAAAAATGAATATCCAAGACACTACCTCAAATGAGTTATTATTTGGTTTTGTCAATGAG
>Ga0136655_1000979_pt1 | contig 13091 bp, 8 predicted proteins | sample CPBDNA_2_FD_94863 | JGI IMG/M metagenome (GOLD analysis project Ga0136655, IMG submission 94863) | Freshwater to marine salinity gradient microbial communities from Chesapeake Bay, USA - CPBay_Spr_15_0.8_DNA (version 2) | ecosystem: Environmental > Aquatic > Marine > Coastal | place: USA...
CACATTCTGCCTTAAATATGAAAACACCAAATGAATTTTATATCTTTAAAATCGCAGCATAACTAGTCCAACTTTTAAGCGGAAAGAGCATTGGCATTGAGCTTCTAATACAATAAAAAGTAGGCTGATGGCGAGGATGATTGACTTCATGAGGCTTAATTAAGGGTTCAGTTAGCAAGTTAGCCGATGAAAACCCTAAAAAAATACCCAGTACTGGGTATTTTTTGGGTACTTTTGAATTTAGATATTTGTAAAATTAAATTGTTCGTCGTCAATAGAATCCCAATCTTTTATTTTGCCTAAATAGTTAACCCATTCCATTTTAATTTAAAACCCCTATGAAAAGTATTCTTACAACTATTCTCCTGGTTATTTTAAGCTCATATGCGGTAGCCCAAACAAGCTTATATGAGCATCCACAAATTGAGCAATACATAAGCAAGCATAATAAGGTTGCCATTTTGCCTTTTAAGACCTCTATTACTATGCGGCCTAAAGACATGAAATCGATGACAAATGAACAAATTTCCAAATTAGAAGAAGATGAAGGGTTAAGCATTCAAAATGCCATGCATTCTTGGTTTTTAAAAAGAGAAAAGAATGGAAATTTAAAGGTTAGTTTCCTTGACCCATTGACAACTAATGCGAAATTGAGGAAGATGGGTGTGACATTTGAAAACTTTAATGACTATACCCCGGATGAATTAGCAGATATGCTTGAAGTTGACGCTATAATAATGGGGTCTTTTGAGACAAATAAACCGATGTCAGAGGGAGCTTCTTTAGCATTAGGATTACTAGCAGGTTTTTACGGCAGTACAAATAAGGCTGTATTAAATATGTCAATCTATGACAGCGAAGAAGGAGTACAAATTGCTAACTATAATAAGGCAATATCAGGATCTATGGGTTCATCTACAGAAGACCTGATTAATATTTTAATGAGAAAGGCTTCCAGAAGAATTTCTTACACGGATTAATTTACTTTTTTTGATAGAAGACTAAAAAATGACACATACTTGATAAACACACTTTCATAGGGTGTTTATCAAGTATTTCTTTCAGAGATTTTGCGAAACGAATTAATATTCCGAAGCATCATAATTCAGTAAGATTTTCGGCTTTTTCAAAGGCTATATTCAATTGCAGTTCTTCAAATTACAAAACAACTTTGAATTGCCAAAGATCTTTTTCCTACTAATTAAAGAACCCAAAGTGACTAGATTGAATTTTTTTGAATTACTCCCATGAATAAAATTCTAAAAAGAAAATCAATAATACCTATACTAATCATCCTTCTAGGTATCACCTCTACGATGGGCACAGGAATTGGAAAAACCATTTTTTACCAGTCCTATAAGCTTATAAATTCACTATCTGAGGCCCCAGTTGCAGACTTTTCTTTTATTCCTGATAACGTCTGTGCTGATACTCCTATAAAATTTACGAATTTGTCCACCGGTACAGATCTAACTTATAGCTGGGATTTTGGTGATGGAACTCCTGCATCAACGGTCAAAGACCCTACTCACACTTTCAATACAGCGATTGGTGGGGGAACAAAAACATATACAGTTAAGCTAACAGTCACCGAAGGGACAGAATCCAAAGCCTTAGAAAAGAAGGTTACAATCAAGGAAATTCCTGACTTAAAAATCGGGAATGATCAAAAAGAAAAAGACTTTGAGGGAATCCCATATTTTGTTTCCTGTACAAATCAGGATACTGAGTTCCTCTTCATTAATTCCTCGACCACCAAATCCTCAAATAAAAACTATTCAATTGACTGGGGTGATGGGAGTCCCCAATTCACATCTTCTGGCTGGGCAACCGAAAAACATTTTTATAAACGTGGTATCTATCAGGTCACCTACACGATTGAAGGAGATAATGGGTGTACGATTTCAAAGAAATTTAGAGTTTTTGTAGGGTCTAACCCGGCCGTTGGTTTAGCTACACCAGGAAATACAAACATTTGTATAGGGGAACCATTAACTTTTACAATAACAGGTACTGGAAATAATCCAGTTGGTACAATCTATAAAGTGTCATTTTCTGATGGAACTCCTGATCAAATCTTCACTCACCCTCCACCTGCTACAGTAACGCATATTTATGAACAAACTTCTTGTGGAGCCTTGTCCATTCCGCCTTTCAAAAATTATTTCGCTGTAAAAATCCTGGCAACCAACCCCTGTGAATCATCAAGCGCTCAGGTAGAACCTATTTATGTCACTGAACCGGTAAAGCCAAAAATTAAAGTGCCATTATCCCCTGTGTGTGTGGGTCTGCCAGCACCCATCGAAAACATATCTGACCTCTTTGTTGACGCATCCAATAGTGGGTCGTGTTCTGATACCGGCAAATTCGTATGGGAGATCACTCCTGCCACTGGCTGGACGCTTGCTTCAAGTGCTTTGGGAGAGCGACCTATACCGACAAATACAAATACTTGGAGTTCTGGATCAAAAATAATCAATCCTGTGTTTCAAGTTCCCGGGACCTATACCATCAAACTAATCACAGGAAATAAGTGCGGAATAACTGAAAAAACAGAAACCATCTGCATAATACCAAAACCTGAGTCTTCTTTTTCACTAGAAAAAACGGAAGTCTGCGGACCTGCAACCGTTAAAGCAACAAATACTTCAAACATTCTGGGACTTTGTGGAATTGGAGGAACCACTTTTAACTGGAGTGTGACCTATTCAAAGGGAACTTGTGGAACAACCTCCGACTGGGGATTTACAAATGGGTCAAATAAAAATACCGAGAGCCCAAGTTTCCTTTTCAAAAATCCGGGGATTTATACCATTCAATTGACTATAACTACAAGTTGTGGTACAGTAACCAAAGAGGAAAAAGTTACCGTCACGGCGCCTCCTGCCATTACTATTGCTACACTACCTAATAGCTGCGGTCCAACGACCATCACCCCAAAGGCCACAGTAAGCACATGCGATTCAGGTACCCCAACATACAAATGGACTTTTGAAGATGGGGTTCCCGCCAATTCTTCCACTTTGGATCCTGGTCCAGTTACGTTTTCTACTCCTGGCCCGAAGAAAATCACTTTAGAGGTAGTGTCTTCCTGCGGGTCAACGAAAGCAGAGAGGACTTTTACCATTAACACACTCCCTGTTGCTAATGCAGGAACAGATACCGAAATCTGTAATGGTGAAGAAATCAAGTTAACTGGATCTGGCACAGGAGGAACGGGACCTTACACCTACCAGTGGACCAGCATACCAACTTCCTCCATACCAGAAGGAAATACAGCATCACCAACAGTAAAACCTAGCCAAACCACAGTTTATAAATTGACCGTTCGAGATCAGACTACGAACTGCATTTCCACTGATGAGGTGGAAATAAAGGTAATTCCAGCTCCAATAATCCAGTTTGATATTCCAAATCAGGAAATCTGTTCGGGTGATCAAAGTAATTTGGTGAAAATCACTTCTAATCCACTAGGAGAACTAATCGAGTGGACAGCGATCTCAGTAGGTGTAACAGGCCTGACGAGTTCAGGAACATCAGAAATTCCCGCTCAAACTTTAGTCAACACAACCGGGTCTCCTCAGGATGTTATTTACACCGCAACAATAAAGACTCCTAGCCAAGGAAATTGCATAATTACTCCAGTGAAATACATTATTAGAGTAAATCCAGAACCTGTTTACGTAAACGAAAATTTGGCTGTTTGTAGTGATCAGGAATTTGATTTCAAACCCAAAAATTTATTATCAGGCACAAAATTCACTTGGACGGTAAGTGCTCCAGCCGGTTTGCTTGGCGCTTCCAGTTCTAGCTCTCCTCAAGGCTCGATTAAGCAAAAACTCCTAAACGAAACCATCAACTCCATAGATGTAACCTATTCAATAATTCCTTTTCTGGGAGATTGTCAAGGAAAACCATTCGATTTAATTGTTACCGTAAAGCCTGCGCCAAGTCTCATTTACGACCTACCGAATCAAGAAATTTGCTCTGGAGACCTTTCTAAACCTGTCCTGATTACCACAAATCCTGCGGGCGGATCCATTACTTGGATTTCAACCGATAATGGAGTCCAAGGGGTGATCCCGACCGGAACCAATGAAATCCCTGCTCAGACTTTGATAAACAATACAGGAGCCCCAATTGAAGTTATATTCACTGCGGAAATCGCAAACTCTACTCCTGGTGAATGTAGTCTTGCACCTCCTAAATATATTATAAAGGTAAATCCAAATCCCACTTATTCGGATGAAACAAGAATAGTTTGCAATGATCTGGAACTGAATTTTCAGCCTAAAAATCTGGTGCCAGGTTCCTTATTTACCTGGACTGTGAATGCCCCACTTGGAATTAAAGGAGCTTCAAATTCTAGCAGCCCCCAGACTGCAATCAAGCAAAATCTCCTAAATGAATTAACAATTCCGCTTGACGTTACTTATACGATCACACCTTCGCTAGGCCCTTGTATTGGCCAACCTTTTGAATTAAAGGTAACTGTCCAACCTTCTCCCTCCATCAACTTTTCTATTCAAGACCAGGAAATTTGTACTGAATCTCAAACAGAAGCAGTGAACCTAAGCTCTGAGGTTGCTGGAGCCCAATTTTCTTGGTCAGCAGATCCAAAAGGTATTCAAGGCGTTATTTCCTCCGGTACCGGAAATCAAATCCCTGTTCAAACTTTAATCAATCCCACCACTACCCCTATTACAATTGAATATAAAGTAAGCGTGAGTACAAATTCTGGAGGTTCTTGTTCAGGGGTACCAAAGACTTACCGAATTACTGTTAATCCTTCCATTTCTTTGACTGACCAAGTTTCAGATTTTAATGGATTTGGAATAAGCTGTGCAGGTGCCAATGATGGATCAATCAAAGTCAATCCAAGGGGTGGAAATGGAGTTTTTACTTATTCTTGGACTGGTCCAACCGGTTTCACCTCAAATTCAAAAGATCTGGCAAATCTTAAACCTGGATCCTATCAAGTTAGTATCACAGATCAGTTTGGTTGCGCTATTTCAAAAACGTATCAGATAACTGAGCCCCAGCCAGTCCTAGCCAATGTGGTTTCGACAAAGAATATCCTTTGTGCTGGAGACGAATCAGGAGCAATTGAGCTTTCGGTTTCAGGCGGCATAAGTTCTATACCCTACCAATTTGAATGGAAAAGAAATGGAGTTACAATTCCTGAAAACTCACAAAATTTATCAGGGATTTCCGCGGGAACTTATGAGGTTAAAATAAGTGATGCCAACGGATGCTTCAAGATTCTTTCAGGAATCCAGCTAACAGAACCAGCCGCTGCATTGGTGATCAACTATCAAAAAACAGATATTAGCTGTTATGGCGCAAATGATGGAGCACTGGATTTGGATGTGAGTGGCGGGCAACCTCCATATTCAATAAGTTGGTCATTTGGATCTACCCAAAGTAGTTTTGATAATTTGGGTCCCGGTAATTATACATTGACGGTTTCTGATCAAAGTGGCTGTATCAGATCTCAAACCATTACCATCGAGGATGCGCCAATATTTGATACAAACCCTGAGCTAAAGCAGATTTCTTGCTTTGGAAAGAAAGATGGATCTATTAAACTCAAGTTGGTGGGCGGGGTAGGCAAAACAATTATCCGATGGGATCATGGACCTGAGCTTGAAAATCTTTTCAATCTCTCTTCTGGCTTTTATGGGGTAACAGTGAAAGATGAAACTGACTGCGAGATACGAAGTGAGTTCAATATAGTCGAGCCAGCACTGCTTCAACTTGAACCAAGAGTGACCGACGCACTGGATTGCATCAATACTCAAAGTGGGGAAATAAGCTTAGGGATTACAGGTGGAACCCCACCCTACACTGTTCAATGGAGTAATGGAAATACAAGTGAAGTTTTAACAGGGATTACCTCAGGTCAATATGCTGTGACCGTGAAGGATGCTTCAGGGTGTTTGATAAATAAGTCCTTTGAGATTAAAAGGCCTCCAGCGTTAAGTATCGTTGGATTCCGATCGACGAATGTTCAATGTAGTCCAAGATCGGTTGAGGAAAAGTTTCAAATAACAGTCACAGGAGGTGTCGCTCCTTACACTATCCAATGGTCAGGAGGAAACGTTTCATCTGATGGAAAAACTATGATCACCGATTCTCCTGGGTTGTATGAAGTGGTAGTCATTGACGGAAAAGGATGTATTAAGAACGAAACATTTGAGGTAGAAAGTCTTGATGTAATTCCTGAGGCTGAAATTGAATCGGCAGCCTTTGAACAGTATAATTCCTACTTGGTGAATTTCGAGATTCAGTTTTGGAACAGATCATTTGGACAAATCACCTCCTATTTCTGGGATTTTGGAGACGGTTCGGAAAGCTTTGAAGAAAACCCGAAACACACTTATACTTCCGAGGGTGAATATGAAATCACATTGACCGTCACCGATATTTTCGGTTGTTCTGCAGAAGTAAAAAAGAAGATCTCTGTCTTCGATTATTATTTGGTGGTGCCAAATGTGTTTACTCCAAATGGTGACGGTATCAATGACTATTTCTTCCCCAAGTATATCAATATCGAATCGCTTGAATTCTGGATTCTCAATAAATGGGGTGAAACAATTTTCTACACTAATGATATGAGTTCGCAAGGTTGGAACGGGAAAATCAATCAGGAAATAGGTACGCCCGGAAATTATGTATACAAGTTGAAATTCAAAACTCTGGATGGAAGAACCCAAACTCAGACGGACCTTTTTATGCTATTGAAATGAGAAAGCTATTCGGAATAATGGTTTTGGCCTTAGTTGCTATCATAAATGGAAATGCTCAGGATTTTCATTATTCGCAGTTTTATGCAGCACCACTTTATTTAAATCCTGCACTCACTGGAAGCACTGAGCTTTCTCGAGTAGGGGTAAACTATCGAAAACAATGGCCAGGCCTTGATCATGATTTCAATGCCTATTCAGCATATTTTGATCATTACAGCTTTGATTTGAGAAGTGGGATTGGACTTGCCGTGAATAGTTTTCAGGAAACCAATATGAAAGTCAACACAACAGATGTCTCAGCTTTTTACTCCTATAATCTTCAACTGGCAGAATCCTGGAATTTCAGAATGGGAACACAAGTCTCATTGGTTAGACGAAGTGCTGATTTGGATAATCTGATTTTTGGAGACCAAGTAGATTTATTAAATCGAAGCATTAATTCCGGAACACTAGATAATATTCCTGATTTTGACCCCTACTCTTATCTTGATATTGGATTTGGAGCATTATTAAACAATGAGAATTTTTGGCTGGGCTCCTCTTTTCACCATGTCAATGAACCGGGATTGAGTTTTTACCCAGATGATGAAGTTGGGTTTCTCCCTATAAAATGGAGTGTTCATGGTGGCTGGAATTTTCCTTTGGGAGCCAATCAATACTTTGGGTCCAAGTTTGAAAACATGGCATCTGTCATGGTTAACTACAAAAAGCAAGGACCTTTTCAACAAGTCGATATTGGGAGTCAACTCCTTTATAGATCTTTGATTACTGGTCTTAGCTACAGGGGAATCCCAGGTATGCGTGGATTACCCAATCAAGATTCAATCATTTTTTTAGTAGGCTTGAAACTAGATACAGGAATGGTGATTGGTTACAGCTATGATTTTATGGTTTCTAATATTGGTAGCCAAACCAAAGGTGCCCATGAAATATCCATTCGATACCAGTTCTTTATGGGTGATCCTAAATATCGAAATCAGAGATCAACTATTTTAAGATGTTTTGATTTTATGATGTAGAAAAAAGCTAACTGATTTTGGCAGATCCAAAGAAGTTCAATTTTGCAATTTATCTTGTTTTTTGATTGCACTATAAACTGTTTTAAAGTAGCATAGCTTTGAATACTTCTCCAAACAAAAGACCCGAATCTCTTCGGGTCTTTTCAGGCTTATAAATTCTTACTTCAAAATCGCTCAACTTCCCCTCAAGATCTCCATAGGAGGCTGATTGATAATCTTTCGACCATTCATCCAACCCAGGACAATCGTCAAGAAAGTAATTGCCAAATAAAGCATTAAGGCCTCTAGCCATGCTCCACGGAATTGTATATTGAACACAAACTCACTAAGTAGCCAAGTAGCCAAAAAGGATAAAATAATCCCAGACATGGAGGCTAAGCTTCCCAAAAAGAAGTATTCAAGCGTATTGATTTTAGTGACTATCGCCGAGCTTGCGCCGAGTGTCCGAAGCAAAATACTCTCTCGCATTCGTTGGTATTTGCTGATGATCAAGGAACTGATCAATACCAAAATACCGGTTGCAATACTGAAAAAAGCCATAAACTGAATTACAAAACTGATCTTCCCCAAGATTTCTTCGAGAGTCTCTACGATCGTTCCAAGGTTGATAATGGAAATATTTGGAAACTCCCGGACGATCTGTACCTGCACATCTGCGGCTTGTCTGTCATTTTTTGATTTGGTGATCAGCACATGGAACTTTGGGGCTTGCTCCAAAACGCCAGCAGGAAAGATTACCAAGAAATTGGTCGATACCTGATTGAATTTTACATCCCGAAAACTCCCCACATAGGTTTTTATCGGTCTTCCCTGAACATTGAAAACTATCTCATCTCCGATTTTTAGACCATTTCCTTCTCCAAAACCTTTTTCGAGCGACACGAAAACACTATCTCCTCGAGCTCCAACGGGAACTAATTCTCCAGCCGTAATGGTCTCCGAATCAATTAATGTATCCCGATAAGTCACCCGAAACTCCCGATTGTATAACCATCGTGAATAATTCTCCTCATCGGCGAGTTCCTCATTTTCCTTTTTATCAATCCCATTAATTTCATCGAGTAGCATCGTCACAATTGCTACCTCTTGCATAATCGGAAGATCTTGAGCTTTGATAGTCGCTTTCACATCTTCCAATTGAGCAGTTTGGATATCAAACATCAGCATATTAGGCTGATCCTCTTTATCGGCAAAGCGAGCCTCCTGAAGCAATTGATTTTGAAGAAAGTAGAGCGTTGATATCATCGCCGTCCCTAGTCCAATGGTAGCAATAAGCGAAACCGTCTGGTTATTTGGACGATACAAATTAGCCAAAGATTGTCTTAAGGTGTACGTAAAAGAAATCGGCAAAAACTTTCGAACAGCCCAAATGATCAATTGTGCAACGCCCCAAAGAATTCCAAAAGCAAATACCACAAAGCCGGTAAAGCCAAAGGCAAGCTTTACATCGGTGAGAAGGTAATAGCTAAATCCCCAGATAAAGGCCAGAATACCCCCGATTACAGCCCAACGCAAGGGATCATTAAGAATTGTAGAATCTGCAGTCTCCGGCCGAAGCGTGGCCATGGGAGATACATTCCGTACTTTGAGCAATGGTAAAAGTGCAAATAACACTGAGACAAAAAGACCTGTAATAATACCGAAACCAACTGATAACCATGAAATCCCAAAGGACACCTCCACAGGAAGAAAATCTGAAAATACCGCGGGTAATACGAATTGTAATAAAGTGCCGAGAAAGGAACCCAAAATTGCTCCTGCCAAGCCCATGATTACTATTTCGGTTAGATAAATCAATAGTACGCCTTTGGAAGAAACTCCCAGACATCGCAGCACTGCCACGGATGCCAGCTTTTCTTTTACAAATACGTTTACGGCACTCGCCACCCCTACGCATCCTAAGAGCAAGGCGATAAAGGCAACCAAACTCAAGAAATTTGAAAGATTGGCAAAGGAACGACCTGTAGATCGCTTTCGGTCTTCCACCGTATCGGCATCGATCCGCTCGATCTCCCAGTTGTCCTCAAATGGTTTGATCAGTGCCTCCACGTCAGTTTGGTCCGCAAAAAGAAAATAGCGGTTGTATTCCACTCGGGAGCCATACTGTACCAAGCCGGTTTCTTCCAGATAAGCCTGAGGAATGTACACGGCAGGTGCCACAGTAGCGGTGATCCCAGTTTGACCTGGTACTTTTTGCAGCTCACCCGCGATTACAAACTCTACTTCTCCTACCTTGATTACATCACCGACTTGCGCATTGAATTGCGCCATGAGGGTTTTTTCTACCAACGCTTTTTTACCTCCAGCCCGAAAATCAGCATCCCCAGAAGCTGGAATAGTCTCAAAAAACCCGTAAAAAGGGAACGCGCCTTCTAAAGCTCGTACTTGAGTCAATCGACTGGCACCTGTTTTTGGAAAGGCTACCATGGAAGCAAAATTGACTTCCGAAGCCATGTCGATAGCCAAACTATCCAAAGGTTGATCTCCGACTGGCTTACTGTTCTCCAAGACCAAATCTGCCCCAAGAAGCTCTTGCGCTTGGTTATCTATGTCAGCGGTGAGATTTTCACCAAAGGAACTGATCGCTACCAAAGCGGCTATTCCTACTACAATCGAGGAAACAAAAAGCATTAAACGGGAAATGTTTTTTCGGAAATCCCGAAAAGCCATCTTAATTATCCATCCAAAATCAGGCATGAGCGTCCTCCTGTATTTTACCACCTTTGATATGAATGATTCGCTGTGTTTTGGCAGCTAGCTCCAAGTCATGCGTGACTAAAACGAGGGTAGTCCCTTCTTCTTTGTTCAAATCAAAAATCAATTTCTCGATCATTTCGCCAGTCTCGGTATCCAAATTTCCGGTAGGCTCATCTGCAAAAAGTATTTTTGGCTCATTGGCAAAAGCTCTTGCGATCGAAACTCGCTGCTGCTCCCCGCCAGAAAGTTGTGTAGGGTAGTGCGTGGCTCGATCTCCCAAACCAACTTTATTTAATAATTCTTGTGCTTTTTGACGGGCATCTTTGCGCCTTTTAAGCTCCAGTGGCACCATCACATTTTCCAGCGCTGTGAGCGTCGGGAGTAGTTGGAAATTTTGAAAAATAAATCCCACATTTTGATTTCTTACCGCTGCCCGCTGATCCTCTGAGAGGGTTTCCAAGGCATTGCCGTTCAGATTCACCGAACCGGTAGAGCCAGAATCCAATCCCGCAGCAAGTCCCAGCAACGTGGTCTTTCCAGAGCCGGATGGGCCGACAATGGCCAAAGTTTCGCCAGCTTCAATATCGAAATTAACCTCGTCCAAAACGGTCAGTTTTCGACTACCACTCTGGTAGGTTTTACTCAGATTTTTTATAGAAAGTATAATCATTGTTTTTTATAAGTATTAACACACTTCAGTAGAAACGTGTAGAATAGACCTTTGTTAATTGATCGAAAATGAACACTTAGCATATAAATAACAGCAATTCAAAGGAATGTTAAACAGGAAATTAGAAGAGTGGCAGGAATATTTGTTTTTTGATTTGCAATTTGAGGACTCTTCAAGAACCATAAAAACAGGAGAGCCTGAACTTTTTCCCAATATTTGCATTCTTAATTACAAAGTACAACCATATGATTTCCTCTAAAAACCTGATCATTCTATTATTTATCAGTTCAATCAGCTTGATATCCTGCAATTCTGAAAAAAAGGAGTTGGCTAAGACTCCGGTCCAAGAGACTGATACGCTCACTGTTCAGTCTGATCAAAAAATCATTCTTTTCTTTGGAAACAGTCTTACAGCAGGCTATGGCATTGATCAGGAAGATGCTTTTGCTGGTTTGACGCAACTGAGAATTGACAGTCTTGGGCTAGACTATAAGGTAATCAATGGAGGGCTTTCCGGTGAGACTACGGCAGGCGGACTGAGTCGGTTGGATTGGTTTTTGGAAGATAAGCCTGATATTTTCGTTTTAGAATTAGGCGGAAATGATGGATTGAGAGGAATCGCTTTAAGCGAAACCAAAAGCAATCTTTTGGCGATGGTTGATAAAGTGAGAGCCAAATTCCCCGAGACAAAAATCATTTTAGCAGGCATGCAGATCCCTCCAAATATGGGACAGGAGTATTCGAACGAATTCAAAGAAATCTATCCAGCTGTCGCAAAAGAAAAAAATGTGACACTGATCCCTTTCCTTTTAGAAAATGTGGGTGGAATTCCTGAACTGAATCTTCCTGATGGAATTCACCCTACAGAGCAGGGCCACAAAATCGTTTTGGAAACCATTTGGCCATATATCGAGCAAGAATTCAATTAGTGAATTCACTCGCTTGGATCATGACATATCCCTTCATGGATTTAGTACCAACTCTCGGTGTTAAGAATTCGGTGGAATCGAACGTTTCTTTTTTCAGCCATCTTATTAGCGCCTTTGGCAAATGGATTCCTGCTGCATGGGAAAAAGGATAGCCACCACTAAATCGAGGATTAAACTCGATAATATACATTCTAGTTTTACTGATAATTACATCTATATCCATGACTAGGGGATGTCGGAAATATGCTGAAATCTTTTTCCCTAACTGCTCAAGTCCCTCATGACGTATTGTTTCTACCGCTTCAGTTTCTCCAGCTTTTCGCAATAACTTTTTGTGGACAACAGTAAGCTGGTAATTTCCATCTAGATCATTGATTACATCCAGCATATATTCCTCTCCTTCTATTTTGTCCATTATCAGGATTTCCTTACCGGGATCTTGCTTGCTTTCAAATTTCAAAAATGAATTTAAGACTTCCTCTTTTGCTTTTTTGAAGTAGAAATTTAATTCCTCCTCATTTTTGGCCAGATAGACCGAAAGAGAAGCCATTCCCCATCTAGGCTTTATGATCACTGGAAAATCGATTTCTCCAGAGTCTTTAGCATGAAGGAATGAATCAAAGTCGCAATAGTTACCAACTGTCTCAAACCCTTCCTGTTTTAGAAATAAACTAGTCTGAAATTTATCATTAGCTAATTTGGCCAAATTTAAATCAGCTACTAAAACGTAAATTCCAACTTCGGAAAATTGTTTTTTAGCTTGAGCCAAAACAGGCAGATCATTATCCAAAAGTGGGACAATCAATTCAATCTTTTTTTTCGAACAAAAGTTGAGTAAAAAAGGAATGTAGTCTTCTGAATTAATAGGAGGCGCCAGTCGAAATTCGTCAGCAACATACAGCGCAGTGTTCCTAACTGCTTAAATAACTGGACCGGTTTTGTTGCTTAAACTAGGAACAAAATGATCGAAGAACTAATCAAAAACGCTCGACTCTCTTCGAGCGGTCGTAAGCTACTTACCTCTCAA
>Ga0136655_1000982_pt1 | contig 13074 bp, 9 predicted proteins | sample CPBDNA_2_FD_94863 | JGI IMG/M metagenome (GOLD analysis project Ga0136655, IMG submission 94863) | Freshwater to marine salinity gradient microbial communities from Chesapeake Bay, USA - CPBay_Spr_15_0.8_DNA (version 2) | ecosystem: Environmental > Aquatic > Marine > Coastal | place: USA...
ATGGGGAAAGCAATTAAAGATTTGGATATTGATGATAGTGCTTTTTCTAAAGTAGAAAGTATTATTTTCTCGATGACTGCTCATGAAAGAGGCAATCCAGAAGTTATCAATATGAGCCGAAAGCAAAGAATTGCAAAAGGCTGTGGTAAGAAAATCCACGAAATCAATATGTTCCTGAAGCAATTTGACCAAATGCGGAAAATGATGCACAAGATGAGCAAGGGGCAATTAGCAGGCACTGGATTAGGAACAGGCGGAAGTGGAATGGCTGGTAGAATGGCTAAACCTAAGCGGAAACTAAAGAAGCGAAAGGGAGGAAAGAAAAGATATTAGTCTCTGTGAATTTGAGGAGTTAATAAGGTTAGGAGTCGATGATTATTTTTCTCCTAACCTTATCAACTCATTACCTCAGCCTCCTATCATCGTACAATAATAAATAAAAGCTGGAGGAAAATTTAACGGTGTAAAACCAAGGCGAACACTTGGAAAATAACCTTTTAGTAAATCTCTTTTTCCCAAGCTATACTGGTATTGAATAAACATCCCACCATAACTTAACAAACCAGTCACTTTACTCATTAAATAATGAATGTCTGCTTTTTTCAATAAGGAAAGTGGTAGGCTAGATACAAAATAATCCACTTTTTCGATATTCTGTTCTTTTAAAAACTTATCAAATTCTAAAGCAGACTCATTGAGTAATTGTAGCCGATTATCTTCGGGAAGTGTTTCTAGGGCATCTTGATACATCGCCTCGTTTAATTCGAAGGAGAGGATTTGAGAGTTATCCGTAATTTTATCTAAGATTCCTTCCGTAATTACGCCATTTCCAGTTCCAAATTCAACGATAACATTATCTTTATCGTTAATCGGGTTAGTCATTTTTTTAACCAAAAACTTAGAACTCGGCGCAACCGTACCTGACTTTTTTAAAGTTTTGATTGCTTCTAGTGTAAACATTTATTTAGCTTTGTCTGCAAAGTAGTAAAAGTATTGATAAGACAACTATATTTTAATGTTAATTCTTTAGTAAAGGTGTAAAGGCATAGAACTATAGAGGTCAAAAGTACACTCTCTTTACACCATACTTTCTTGTTCCTTTACTTACATCACAAAGGTCTTCAATGCTTTTCGGTATTTAGAGGGGCTATTACCCGTAATGAGCCTAAATTGTTTATTAAAATGAGAAAAATTATTAAACCCACTTTCATAACAAATTGCTGAAATAGGTAAAGTACCTTGTGATAATAGATTACAGGCATGGGCGATTCTAAATTCATTGACAAAATGAGTAAAAGTTTTGCCCGTTAATTTTTTGAAATATCGACAAAAAGCGGGCACGGTCATATTCACTTGCTTAGCCATTTCATCTAAACTTATCTCTTCTTTAAATCTACGTTCTACATATTGATAAATCGTATTAATACGGTAGTGGTCTTGAGATTGCACCTCTAAGGATAAACCGCTCGCATTCAATACAGTATATCCATCTGTCTGTCCAAGAATCTTTAATACTTTTAATAAGGTTAATAATCGGTCAAAACTATCCATTTCTAGCATTTCGACTAAATACTTACCTACTTCTTTTTTGACTGATTGGTCAAAAATCAATCCTTGTTTAGAACGTTCAAATAATTGTTTAATAATCGTCATTTCAGGAGATTGAAAAAAATCTTTCCCAAGAAAATCTTCTTTCATCTGAATTACGATCTCCGTATGTTCCTCCATAAATTGGTCACAAAAACCAAAATGTGGTAGGTTTGGACCTAAAAAAATTAAATCGCCTTTATCATAATGAGAAATATGATTGCCTATATGCCGCTTTCCTTGTCCATTAGAAATATAGACAATTTCATATTCTGGATGAAAATGCCAATGAGGTGTTTTGCAAGTTTCTGGATTAGTGAATTTTCTGATATTAAAAGAACTCCCAAAAACAGGCGCAATTTTTTCTAATAAAGCTTTCCTACTCATAATAAACAGTTAAAGCAGTTAAGATTAGGTAAACATTTTTAATTCTATATACAAAAGAATCAAAATTTAATTTATTTATATGCTATTTTAACATAAATTCCGTTCATAAGTTTAGTAATGGTTAATTTAGCACTTATTTTGGATAAAATAGAGCTGGCTAAAAAAGGCTTTTATTACTAATTTTGTCTAATCACTTAACTTTCAAAAATTAGTTTCCTACAATATCAGATTTAGATTGCTGTATCTTTAAGTGCAACAATTTTTTTATCCTAGCAAAGCATTTCATTTCAGCGTCAAAAAATTCACGTTAAAACATAGTAATCAGCCATCATTTTTTACTTGAATCGGACAAAGTACTTACCCACTTCTCTTTATATAACGCATAAAGCTTCCATTTTTACCGTACTTTTGCCAACTTTCAATTAAAGCTTATATGCTCAAAAAATGGATACGCAACAAAAGTCGCTCTTTATAAAATTAGAATTAGTTTGGTGGTTATTAACTGCTATTTTAACCATTGGTGTTTTATATCCCATCTATACCAAAGTTGGTACAAACTATCCTTTCTATGGTAGTAATATCCTTTTTATTATTACTTTTATTACCTTTACCAGACTTATTTTTTTATTAAAATATTCGTTTCTTGCCAACTGGGAGAAGATTAAAATAGGGTTAATCATCTTTACACCTATTCTTCTTTTTTACTTAGTCAATGAGATAAATTATTTTCAAACTTTTTTAGATGAAAAAGGGGTTGAAAATTTTCTAGCTCAAATGTCTATACCAGAACGGGAATCTATGAGAAAGTACATTACTGCCGAAATGCTTTTATTTGGGGTTGGTAGTCTTATCGCAGCAGTAATTTTACCTATTCGCTTATTGATTTCTATTTGGCGAGTCAGAAACAGAGGAACCATATAATGAGTGATGAGTGATAAGTGATGAGTGGGTGCCAGCATACTTTTAATTCATCTCCTTAACACCCTAAAACTTAGCTATATTTACTCTACTAGAGCGTCAGTTAAAAATAATATTTAAAATCTCGGCTAGTTCATCAAATCCGTTGTCTTCATTCATCCGTTGGTAAAAAATAGGCCAAGGGATGAATGAAGACAACGGATGTCAGCTATTATTAAGCAATTATCAGGAGATTTTGTAATATTAATTTTTTATCTGATTGTCTAACTCATAACTCATCAATTATAACTCATAACTCGTAAAAATGAGCCTAGAGAAAGCAAAAATTGCACTAAAAAAATATTTCGGTTATGATAATTTTCGTCCGATGCAAGCAGACATTGTTCAGTCGGTCTATGATTTAAATGATACCTTAGTTTTAATGCCTACAGGTGGAGGAAAATCTATTTGTTACCAAATTCCTGCGGTGACCATGGATGGAGTTGCAGTGGTCGTTTCGCCTTTGATTTCATTAATGAAAGATCAAGTAGAAGGACTACAAGCAACAGGTATTAAAGCTTCTTTTTTAAATAGTTCTTTATCTAGTTCGGAGCAAAGAGCGGTGGAAGATGATATTTTCAACCAAAACATCGACTTGATTTATGTTTCTCCTGAAAAGATCGTTTCTCCTAATTTTCTCTCCTTATTAAAAAGAGTAAAAATTGCTTTATTCGCAATAGATGAAGCGCATTGTATTTCTTCTTGGGGGCATGATTTTAGACCTGAATATACCCAACTAAAATTTATAAAAAGACATTTCCCTACTACACCAATTATTGCTTTGACCGCCACAGCAGATAAGGCGACTAGAAAGGATATTTCCGCCCAGTTGGATATGTATCAGCCAAAGATATTTGTGGCTTCTTTTGACCGTCCGAACCTAAGTTTAGAAGTAAAACCTGGGCAGAAAAAGTTTGAACAAATTATTCAATTTATTAAAAAAAGACCCAATCATCCTGGCATTATATATTGTCTAAGTCGAAAAAACACAGAGAATTTAGCAGATAAACTACAAATGTCGGGTTTGAATGCTAAAGCTTACCACGCAAAATTACCTCCCGCTCAGCGGTCAAAAGTACAAGAAGATTTTATTAATGATAGAACAGAAATTATCTGTGCAACCGTTGCTTTTGGGATGGGCATAGACAAATCTAATGTTCGTTGGGTTATTCATTATAATTTACCAAAAAATATAGAAAGCTTTTACCAAGAAATTGGCCGTGCAGGACGAGATGGAACAAATGCTAGTACCCTACTCTTTTATTCTTTTGCAGATATTAGAACTTTAAGGGAAATTTTAACAAATAATGAAAATGCACAAGTTGACTTAAAATTGGCCAAATTAGAAAGGATGCAGCAATACGCAGAATCGCTTTCTTGCCGTAGAAAAATATTACTCAACTATTTTAGTGAACCCTTTGAGAAAGCTTGTGGCAATTGTGATATTTGCAAAAATCCCCCTCAATATTTTGATGGCAGCGTCATTGCTCAAAAAGCCTTATCCGCTGTATATCGCTTAAAACAAAGGGTTGGTTCCTCCATGTTAATTGATGTTTTAAGAGGATCCAATAGACGAGATATTTTTGATCGAGGGTATAATAAAATCAAAACTTACGGCGCAGGTGGGGATTTTAGTTTACGAGATTGGCAATTTTTCATGATGCAATTGATTAATTTGGGTTATTTAGAAGTTGCCTATGATGATAATAATGTGCTGCGATTAACCACTTTAAGCCATGAAGTATTATTCAACAAAAAAAAGGTAGAATTAGTGAGAGCACAAGTTGCGGAAAGTCGAGCTAAAAAAGCGAAAGAGAAAGCGAAAGTTAAGCCCAAAAGAGAACGTGTTAGAGATGAATTATTTGAGATTCTACGAGTAAAAAGAAGAGAATTAGCCCAACAAAGAGGCGTGCCTCCCTATGTTATTTTCTCTGATGCAACTTTAGAAGAAATGGCTGCTAAACGTCCAACAATTGACGCAGATTTAATGGGGATATCAGGTGTAGGAGAACGAAAATTACAATTATATGGGAATTTTTTCATGGATAAAATCATCGAATACATCAAATCCAAAGTCGCTGAAGGAGAGAAAATACAAGGGTCTACGTATATCTTAACTTATGATTTATACAAACAAGGATTGACTATTGACCAAATAGCAAAAAAACGTGCTTTAAATCCTGTCACCATATATTCGCATATTGCCTATTTATACGAAAAAGGAGAACCAATTGATTTATTCAAATATTTTACCGAAAAAGAGTATGAACGAATAGAAGTGGCGATTAAAGCAATGAAGCCACCTTTTCAAATGAAGGATATTTTTGAATATTTACAGGAAAAAATTCCTTATTATAAAATACGATTAGGCTTTTCTTTTTATACGAAAAAGACGGAAGTATAAGGATTGAAAGAAACACTCACTTTTAAATATTTTCAAATGCAACCAACTCCCTGGTTTAAAAGAAAATTTACACCTATAACCAATAATGGTAGCTTGCCTTCTATTATTGAACGACTCGAAGGAACACCAATCAGGTTAGAGCAAAAAGTGCTGCAATATGCCGATGAATTTCTGATTCAACACGAAGGAGATGATTGGTCTATCCAAGAACATACAGGGCATTTATTAAATTTAGAATGGTTATGGTATGCTAGAATAACCGATATTATTAATGGAGAAGCTTATTTGACGGAAGCAGATTTGACCAATGCAGCAACCTACGAAGCAAAGTATAACGAACAAAGTATTGAAGCTATTTTAGATGCCTTCATTGAAGTTAGAAATCAATTAGTTAATTTATTGAGAAGTATAAAAGTTACCGATTTAAATAAACAATCTTTACATCCTCGCCTGCAAACACCTATGAAGCTTATAGATTTAGCTTATTTTATAGCAGAGCATGATGATCATCATTTAGCTATGATTCATGGATTAACTCAAAAATAAAAACACATTTCTTTAATTACTCCTTCCAAATAATTTTTACCTTTAGGCGCATTCTTTTACTAAATACCACCTATTAATGAATTTGGTAAATTTCAGATATAAGGTATTCCTAAAATATCAAACCAATTAGTAGGTGGTACTTGCTAACCTTTTTAATAAAAGAAAATGACTATTCACTTTCAAAAATGGCTATTATTTCTAACACTTTCAATATTTGCTTCGGCTAGTTTTGCCCAAGAAGCACCGCCTAAAGAACTGCGGAAAGCCCCCGATAGATTTAGAGGAAATGGACCGCATTCTCAATTAATCATTCGGGGAGTTACCTTGATTAATGGAAATTTAGCACCACCTAGAGGGCCAATTGACATTGTCGTAGAGAATAATAAGATTGTCGGTATTCATGTGGTGGGGTATCCTGGCGTTGAAATTGATGACTCCAAACGACCTCAACTAAAAGAAGGTGGAGAAGAATTGGATTGTACAGGCATGTATTTACTCCCTGGCTTTGTCGATATGCATGGACATATAGGTGGAAAATCACAAGGAGCAGATGCCGAATATGTTTTTAAATTATGGATGGCACATGGAATTACTACTATTCGTGACCCTTCAGCTGGAAATGGCTTAGATTGGGTATTAGACCAGAAGGCTCGAAGTGAAAAAAATGAAATTACCGCACCAAGAATTAAGGCTTATACTGCTTTTGGCATGGGCAGTAAAGAACCTATAAGTACAGCAGCACAAGCTCGTCAATGGGTAAGGGATAATCAGAAAAAAGGAGCAGATGGCATTAAATTTTTCGGTGCACCACCAAAAATTATGCAAGCAGCTTTAGAGGAAAACAAAAAATTAGGCTTACGGTCTGCTTGTCACCACGCCCAAATGGATGTGGGTCGATGGAATGTCTTAAATTCTGCTAGAGCAGGATTAACGTCAATGGAACATTGGTATGGTTTACCTGAAGCTTTATTTTCTGATAGAACCGTTCAAGATTATCCTTTAGATTATAATTACCAAAATGAACAACACCGTTTTGGAGAAGCAGGGAGATTATGGAAACAGGCAGCAGAACCTTTTTCAGACCATTGGAATAAAGTCATGCAAGAATTATTGGATTTAGATTTTACGCTTGACCCGACTTTTAATATTTACGAAGCAAGTAGAGATTTGCATAAAACCCGTAGATTGGAATGGCATGAAACATATACGATGCCAGCACTTTGGCGTTTTTATACCCCAAGTAAAGTATCCCATGGTTCGTACTGGCATTATTGGGGGACAGAAGAAGAGGTTGCTTGGAAAAGAAATTATCAATTATGGATGACTTTTATTAGAGAATATAAAAATCGAGGAGGAAGAGTAACAGCAGGTTCAGATTCTGGTTTTATTTATCAATTATACGGTTTTGCCTATATCCGAGAATTAGAATTATTGAGAGAAGCTGGTTTTCATCCTTTAGAAGTAATTCGCTCCGCTACCTTGAATGGTGCAGAAGCATTAGGTATGGAAGATGAAATTGGCACGGTAGAAGTAGGAAAACTAGCCGATTTTGTAGTGATTGAAGAAAATCCTTTACGAAACCTAAAAGTTTTATATGGAACAGGGGCTATCAAATTAACGGAGGATAATGAAGTAGTAAGAGTTGGCGGCGTCAAATACACCATTAAAGATGGGGTGGTTTATGATGCCAAACAATTATTACAAGATGTTAAAGAAATGGTAGCTAAACAAAAAGAAAAAGAGAATTTTGAAATTGAGCAGCCTGGAAATGAAAAGCGGAATTATTAACGACTAATTCAAAGTGTTATCAGTTGCCTTTTCATATATAAGTTTCTAATTCACTAAGCGTGTCAGAAGAAAAAGGAGATAGATTTAAACAAGTCATCCGAGATACTTTATTTTTTATCTCGGATGACTTATCTCTCGAATATTTAAGTGTTTCAAATAAATTATATTTTCACAATATCATATCCATTTTATAGTATTTTTAGCCTGTCTGAACTGACAATTAATAAATGCTGCTTTGTCAAATTATTATCAAATTCTACGCTGTCAAATAAATATATTGATTTTTTGTTAAATTGTCCATACATTTGCATCGGAATTGCGAAATCGTGTATTTTGCTTTTTTGACAAAAGACTTTCCTTGCTAAGCTATTTTGAAATATTAATAGCTATCCATCACCAACTTTCCAAAACCGTTTTAAGTACAAATTATTGGCCTAATCAAGGCCTTTGATAGACTATTAGTTTGATATCAATACTGCTAATCAATTGACAGTCAAACTACTATCAAATAGAACTAAAAAAATATATTTTACTGACAAAACATTAGTGTTTTAGGTCTGAATTTTGTAATTAAAATACATACAACTTATTATCCAGACGCTTACACTACTAATGTGGAATTGATCCTTTGAACTGACAATTATGAAATTACGTTTACTTGCAATGTTTTTTACTTGCACATTTATTGTAGCTTGTACGAAAGATAAGATTTACCTAGACACCCCATTAGACCAATTATTAACTTCTTCGCTTGTTCGTGCTTCAAAGACAAACAATCTCGACCATTTTATTTTACCCGATGCGGATGATTTTGCAGCAATTCCACAAGATCCTAGAAATCCACTCAATCAAGAAAAAGTGGAGCTGGGAAAAATGTTATTCTTTGAAACAGGAATTGCACTCTCTCCAACCAAAGAGGCGGGGAAAAAAACTTATTCTTGTGCTTCTTGTCATGTTCCATCAGCGGGCTTTCGGCCAGGAAGTCCTCAAGGAATTGCAGATGGAGGAATTGGTTTTGGATATAATGGAGAAAACAGAACTAAGCTAGCGGCTTATCGAGATTTTGAAATGGATGTCCAAGGTGTTCGCCCATTAAGTGTCTTAAATGTGGCTTTTGTTGAGAATACTACTTGGAATGGCCGTTTTGGTAGTACTGGTGTAAATGTAGGCACAGAAGATCGTTGGGAACTTGACCCAGAATTACATATAAATGAAGCAGGTTTTGCTGCTTTGGAATCTCAGAATATCGAAGGCTTAGACGTACATAGAATGGAGATTACGGAAGAAGTGCTAGATGATTATGGGTATCGTGCCCATTTTGATGCGGCTTTTGGATCAGAAGAAGAAAATGAAAGATATAGTAAAAAGAATGCTGCTTTTGCCATTTCTGCCTATTTACGAACTTTATTGAGCAATCAAGCGCCTTTTCAAGAATACCTTAAAGGGAATAAAGATGCGATGACAACCCAAGAGAAAAAAGGTGCGTTGGTCTTCTTTTCAGATGCCAAATGCTATCATTGCCATAAAGAAAAAAATCTTGGTGCCAATGAATTTTATGCTTTGGGTGTTGATGATTTATATAAAACAGGCGTCGCTTTTAATACTTCCGCAGAAGATATAAGAAATCTTGGTCGAGGAGAATATACTGGTGATCCATTAGATAATCACAAATTTAAGATTCCACAATTATATAATTTAGCGGATGCACCTTTCTATTTTCATGGAAGTAGTAAGTATACATTAAAGGAAGTGGTCAATTATTTTAATGATGGCGTTCCTGAAAATGAAACTGTTCCTACGGAACAAATAGCAAGACAATTTAAGCCATTAGATTTAACACCTCAACAGGTAGAAGACCTTACGGTCTTTTTAGAAACAGGTTTACGTGATCCAAATTTAAATCGTTATGTGCCTGAAGCCGTCTTATCTGGTAACTGTTTTCCTAATAATGACTTGTTTTCTAAGATTGAATTAGGCTGTGGAGAATAAATATAGTCAAACGATGAACGATAAATGATAAACGATGAATTCGTAAGATAAGATAGGTGAATGATTTATTTTCAATCTGTTCTACAATTCATCATTTATAGTTCATCATTCATCATTTAACTAATATATTATTAACTATACAGCAATTATTTTTAATTTGTATTTCCCTTTTTAAAAGAAAAGTTATACATTTGCACTCCAATTTGAAAAAATAGTAAAAAGAATAAAATTTATATAATTTATGGCACAACATAAATCTTCTAAGAAGCGAATCAGACAGGATGCAAAAAAGCGAGTTGCTAACCGTTTTTACAAGAAAACAACTAGAACTGCTATTGCTAAATTAAGAGAAATAGAGGAAAAGGAAGATGCACTAGGCTTCTTACCTAAAGTTATTTCTATGATTGATAGATTAGCTAAGAAAAATACTTGGCATGCTAAAAAAGCAGCTAACTTAAAAGGAAAATTAACTAAACACGTAAATAGTTTAGGCTAATCTTTATTTTTTCCTTTTTTCAAAAGGGCTACTTCATCAGAAGTAGCCCTTTTGTTGTTGCAATTAATCGCCTTGACAAAGACATTTTTGTTTACTTTCTAAATTTATTTAGTTTTGTTGCGCTTATTTAGTCAACTGAATGCTTTCCTTTGTCGTTTTCCTTATTAAATACTATCATTATGAAATTTAATAAATCGCTTCTTTTTATAATAGCTGTTTTAGTAATTGCTTACATTGGCAAAATGATATATATGCAACCTAAAGTAGTCAATGGTGAAAATGCACCAACTATTTCAGGGCAACTAATGAATGGAGAAGCTTTTGATTTAAAAGACCTTAAAGGGAAATATGTCTTAGTGGATTTTTGGGGAAGTTGGTGTGGGCCATGTATGGTGGAAATGCCTGGTATTAAGATGTTGAATGAAAAATATAAAGCAGCTCAATTTAAAAATGCAGCTGGTTTAACGCTATTGAGTGTAGCGATTGAGCGAGATGAAGCTCGCTGGAAAAGAGCGGTAGACAGAATAGGGATGCCCTGGAAGCATCATATTGCTGATTTAACGACTAGTTTTAAGTTTATTAATTCTCCAATTGCTGCCGAATTTGGAGTAAAACAAGTACCTTCTAAGTTTTTATTGGATGAAAATGGGGTAATTATTGGAGTGAATCAATCTATTGAAGAATTAGATAAATTTTTGACGAAGCGTTTAAAGTAAATATAAAGCTAAAATAAAGGGTTCTACGGTGAAGACTATGGGTGAATTAAAGTTGACGACTCAGGAGTCGTGTTACTTGTACATCGCATCGGTAAATTGTAACATGACTCTCCTGAATCGTAGCACATTTTTTACCGTAGTGCCAAATAAAGAAGGGTACTCAGTATAAACCGAGTACCCAACAAATTTGTGTAGTTTTCTAGTATGTTAGCTTCTAGTACTATTTATTCTAGAATAATCATCTTCTTAGTTGCTACGTTATCCGCAGACTCTAATTGGTAATATAAAATGCCTGTTGCACCTAATTCATTGGCTTTTAATGTTACTTGGTTTGTCCCTTTGGCATATTCTCCCTGAATTGATTTTAATACTTTTCCTTGTACATCTATTACGGTCAAAGTAGCCATTCCTGCTACTGGTAAATTAAAGCCAATCACCGTTTCTCCTTTGAATGGATTTGGGGTATTCTGATTTAACTCGAAACCTGCAACAGCAGCAGTTGTAAAGTTGATATTTACATCCATCAATTCACCAGCAGTATTGTATGCTTCAGCAGTTGTAATATCAGAGCTTATAGCAACCATTTCGCTTAATAAACCAGATGTAGTTGCACTGAACGTTACCGTGAATAGTTCTTCTGTGGGAGTTGCCTCACCATTCCAAGAAGTTGTAATAATTCCTCTTTCTGCCAAATTTGTATTGAAATTAGCAGTTTTTGCGACACCTTCTACGATCTCCGTATTTTGACCAGCGACGTTCAATGTGAATTGATAGCCTACTGTATTTGCAATTTCAACAGCAGTAAATGCTAGGCTTACTGTTTCACCAGCTTCCACAAAGCGGTCAGCTGTTGTTAATGTTAAAGCACCATTTGTAGTACGAGATTCAGCACCTAATAAGTTATTTGCTTGTGCACTTCCATTAACATCCCCAATCTTAACACCTACAAAATCTAGATTTTCCATAGTGCCATTTAATGCGGTGATATTATAGAATTCTTTAAAACTCTCAGCGGCTGGATTAGCAGATGTAAATTCGTAGCTTGCATCAACAAATCTCCAACTATCATTATTTGAGAACTTTGGCGTAATATTTAAAATCAACTGTCTCAATTGAACCAAATCAAATGCCGTAATAGAACCTGATTGGTTAATATCCGCCGCAACATACTTATAAGGAGAATCAAATGGAGTGATTCCTAAGATATGCTTACTTATTAATACTAAATCAAAAGTAGACACGCCGTTTAATGGATTAATATCTTTTACTGGTGTAATAGTATAATCTTTACCCATTGCCATATCAAAGATAAATTGGCCATCAGTACCTGTAGTCATCACATTTTCTGCCCCTTCATTGATACTTACTTCTACGCCTTCTACATTTTCGCCATCAGCCGTAGTAATTTGTCCACTTACCATCCCTTCAATATCAAAACCTACACAAACGTTCATATTATCTTGGACGATAACGAAAGTTTCTGCAAAATCCCAGTTTCTTTCTTCATCCATTACATAAATACGCACCGTATTCGTTCCTACTCTTTCACAAGAAAATTCGATAACTTTATCTAAATTTAATACCTCTAAGAAGGTAGTAGGTGCATCTCCCATGAAATCTGCCCAAATTCTAAAATCTAAATTAGCTTGATCAGAACAGTTGTCAAAACTATTTAAATTCAAATCAGTTGCCCATACTGCTGCTCTTCCTACTTCCATTAAATTAATAATAGAGCCATTTAAAATATAAGGCGTTGGCTTTTTGCAATCCCAGAATTTAATAGTATCCCCTTTCTCGCCTCCAGAGTTTCCACAATTATCATAAGCCCAAAATTCAGCGTAGTACCTTTCTTTATTAGAAACAACATAAGAAATTTCATTTGATTCCACTTCTGTAACTACTTCATTTGTAGCAGCATTATATAGTTTCCCTGTCCAATTAATATTATTGGAACAATCCGTAGCAGTAGCTGTCCATGTTTTTAATTCATCACACTCATAAGGACCGACACCAGGCGTAACATCTTCTTCGCCATAAGGTTCTGCATCAAAATCTACCGCATTAATACATGGTTCTGGGTCAATGACCGTTACAATTGGAGCAACATTATCATGTACTCTCAAGACTTGTACATAAGTCCAGTAGCCATATTCTTCATTTCCTTCGCTAGTAATCATCTTAGGTGCGCTAACAACACCATGATC
>Ga0136655_1000988_pt1 | contig 13044 bp, 9 predicted proteins | sample CPBDNA_2_FD_94863 | JGI IMG/M metagenome (GOLD analysis project Ga0136655, IMG submission 94863) | Freshwater to marine salinity gradient microbial communities from Chesapeake Bay, USA - CPBay_Spr_15_0.8_DNA (version 2) | ecosystem: Environmental > Aquatic > Marine > Coastal | place: USA...
ATACTGCATTTCCTGTCCGGTACGCTTGTCATAGACTCCAAATCTTCCCTTACAATTCGAATAGACAATATTCGGATCACCGGGCTTTGGTACCGCAGGGCCTGTTTCGCAACCTCCGGTATTGATGATGTAGGCATTGCTCCCCGCCTGCACACTTAAAGGCGGCATGCTCGGTACGGCAATCGTACTGTAGTTATCCTGCATACCCGCATAGAGCCAGTAAGGATATTGATCATCTACTTCCACTTGATAAAGCTCTGCTGTAGGTTGGTTGAATTGGGTGGACCAACTCACGCCATTGTTCTGCGTGATGTTTGCCCCACCATCATTGGCTTGAATCCAGATGGTAGTATCACTCGGATTGATCCAAATATCATGATTATCGCCATGCGGAGTGGATATGGATTTCCAAGTTTTCCCTCCATCAAACGAGCGCTGAAAACGTAAGGCATTATTGTAAACCGTATTGGCATCTTTTGGATTGGCGTAAATGTTTGCGTAGTAGAAAGGCCGATTCGTCAGGTTGGAATTATCAGAGACAAACTCCCAAGTTGCTCCTCGATCAGCAGACCTATAAAGTCCACCCTGCTTATCCGAAGCCTCAATATTCGCATAGACCACATTTGGATCAGCCGGCGAAACGGCAAAGTCAATCTTTCCAGTCAATTTGCTTGGAAGTCCTTTGCTCAGCTTGGCCCAAGTTTTCCCAGCATCAGTAGACTTGTACACGCCCCCTTCTGAAGAACCCGAAGTAATCGTCCAAGGCTTACGCTCTCCTCGCCAAGCACCCGCATAAATAGTATTTGGATCATCCGGTGCAAGCTCCAAATCGGAAATTCCAACACTATCCGAATGATAAAAAACTTTCTCCCAGCTTGCTCCACCATCGACAGTCTTAAATACTCCTCGCTCTGAATTCTTTCCAAAAGCCTGGCCGATCGCAGCCACATAAACGATTTCCGGATTCGTTGGATGAATTTCCACCGCACCGATCTGTCCGGCATCTTTCAAGCCTGCAAATTCCCAGGTTTTACCCTCGTCCTTGGACTTGAAGACTCCCTTTCCGGTGATCACATTCGAGCGAAGTCCATCCGAACCTGTACCCACGTAAATAATTTCAGGTTGCTTTTGATAAACGGAAATTGCTCCGATCGAAGGCGTGGGAAAATAGCCATCTGAGATATTCTTCCAAGTGATCCCATAATCCTCCGTTTTCCAGACTCCTCCACCAGTTGCTCCCATGTAAAAATTAGAAGGCTTGGAATCCACCCCTTCCACCGCAGTTACTCGACCTCCACGGAGCGGACCAACATTTCGGAATTGGTAAGAATTCAAGATTTGAGAGAGGTCTTGCGAAAAGGCAGACAGCGCAAATGAAAGAAATAGGACGGTAGTAAAAAGGGTCTTAAACATCAGGATTGGGGTTAAGCCAAAAAGATAGGGGGAAAAATTCAGAAAAGTAATTGGAAATTATAGGAGTGGGTTTGGGAAAAGGGGTAAAAAGACAAGTCAGAAAAGCAGTATGGCTTGATATTGAGCCTATACATTTACTATTGCTCCACTGACTAAATTAAATTTCCTTATACCACTTTTCTTCCCACTTCGAATTAGTGGCTCAGTATCCAACTAGAATGGATCTTGGGAGTCATGAAAAAAGATTGAGAATTCAGTTTCGAATAATTCTCGTTTCCAAGTTAAAATTCATTGTCTCAAGGCTATTGGAGTCGAGAATAAAAGTAATATCTTGATGAACTAAAAACACTAAAATAAATGATATGATTTGGTTTGACATCAAAGAATTAGAACGCAAACTTAAAATTGGCGACGTTTCGGAAAGTACCTTTTTTAATTACCTATTAGCAAATTTGATAATATTTTCAATTTTCTCTTATCTATCAACTAATGACTACACGGTAAAATGGGTTATCGTTGTTGAAATAATTATAGAAATTATTGTTACGGTAGTTGGGGCAAAGATGACATTTGACATTAACTCAGCAGGTGACAAAAAGGATTATTTCGGAAGATTTCTTTCCCTGTCATTTGTAATAGGTCTTCGACTGTTTGCTTTTGCAATAATTATAGGAATCCCGATCGTATTAGTTTTTAGCTTGTTGAATCGAAATTTCGATATAGATGAAAATTTAAAGGACTTTCTTGAATTAGGATTGGTGGCGGGTCTTAGCATATTCTACTATTTTATGTTAACCAATTCCTTTAAAAAAGTTAGCCAATAGTTTTGCTATAGACCTTTTTAGCTGCTCTTGAATTCATCGAGGTTCAAAAATTAAGTGTGATATGTGAAGAAAAAGTAAAAAAACTAGCTGAGATCAGCCTCTCTATATTCCTCATAATTTTCAGTTAACACTGCATAAACCGAATTAAAAGTCTCTCGATTGAATCGGGAATCAACATGATGCCACTTGCCGCTTTGAAGTTCCAGATTTATTGCCTGAGTTTTCCCAATCCATAGACGATTGATTTCTTGCAATTTCCAGCTTTTGAGTTCCTTGTCAAGATTGATTTCTTTTTTGCGCAAGGGGTAGCGAATCACCAGATTTTTTCCATCAATTCGAATATCTGAGCTTCTTCTTGTAAAATATATCAGCGGTAAAAAAGCAACAATCAGAATAATTGCCGCGATCTGAGCAGTTTCCATAACCTTTTGGTTTTTGTGGCAAGATACGTCTAACTAAAGCCAATATTATTAATTTACCCGGGGTTGAAACCTTAGGCTACGAATCTAGCGTCCCTACAGCACGCTTCTATCCGGCTAGCTATAAAATGCTAGCCTAGTTGTATCCCGTACAGATTCGGATATAATTACACCTTCCTATCAATCCGAGTGAATCTATTCAATCTTTTGGCAGCTATAAGCAGACTAATCTACTCTGAAATTGGTACTGAGAATAGGGAAGATTTATTTGCAGACATGATTCATATCAGGACTTCTTCTTTTCTAACTGGTTAAATTGAGCTAATTAAACCAAAAACACTGTACCATGGAACTGAAAGATAAAATCGCAATTATTACAGGTGGAGCAGGCGGAATCGGACTTGCCACTGCCAAACTTTTTCTGAAAGAAGGAGCAAAGGGAATAGCTTTAGTAGACTTCAGCCAGAAAAACCTAGACGCGGCTAAGAAGGAACTTGAAGGAAAAAATGTCAGCTACATTCAGGCGGACGTGTCCAAAGCTGCAGACGTAACGAGGTACATGGATGAGGCGCTCAAAACCTTTGGGAAAATAGACGTAATCTTTCTCAATGCAGGCGTAGAGGGTGTAGTCAAACCGATGTCCGAGTATCCTGAGGAGATTTTTGACCAGGTAATAGGAGTCAATGTCAAAGGAGTTTGGTTGGGAATGAAATATGGTTTTCCCGCTCTAAAAAAAGGCGGCGGAGGTTCAGTGATTATCACCTCTTCAGTGGCGGGACTCCGGGGAACTGCACAAGTTTCAGCCTATGTAGCCAGTAAACATGCCACGATAGGATTGATGAGAACGGGAGCTTTGGAAGGTGCGCCCGATAAAATCCGGGTAAATTCTATCCATCCTTCACCGGTAGATAATCGAATGATGCGTTCGTTGGAAGAAGGTTTTGCACCGGGAGCAGGAGAAGCGGTAAAAGAAAGCTTTACAAAAATGATTCCTCTTGGTCATTACGCATCTAATGAAGACATCGCTGAAATGGCGCTCTTTCTGGCATCAGACCGAAGTAAGTTTATCACAGGATCGACCAACGTAGTCGATGGAGGTTTTACAGCCTAGATCTCCACCCTGAAAATATATAAGAATCCCCGATTTTTTTCTGCGCTTAAAAACCCACAGATTTGACACAGCAAAAGGGCTAGGTAAATAGCGTCTTATGGTTTTCAACCAAACCTTAAGATATCATCTAGCCCTGCTAGTCAACTAAAATTATTCAGTAAAAAATCAATACCTAAAAGCATGTGGTGGCAGTATTTCTTAGTTTTCTTAGGGGCACTATTATTTGATATAGTGCCTTTCCCTTTCGCCCCCGCATTTACCATCATGGTATTTTTACAAATCATTTTCCAGTTAAATGTCTGGGCGGTAATTGTAATAGGGGTAGCTGGCTCCGTTTTAGGCAGATACATTCTTCTTTTATATGCTCCGTTGCTGGCTATTAAGTATCTGAATAAATCGAAGAATAATGACATTCAGTTCCTTGGAGAAAAAATGAGAGAGAATAAATGGAAGGGGCAAATGATCATACTTGCTTATTCCCTGTTACCACTCCCTACCACTCCACTTTTTTTGGGGGCTGGCATTTCAAGATTAAAGCCCATCTTTATTATCCCGGCATTTATCATTGGTAAATTCACCAGTGACACTTTCGCCTTACTTTTAGGTGCATATGCTGCAGAAAATACTCAAACTATACTTGACAATGCCTTCTCCTGGAAGTCTGCCGCAAGCCTTTTATTTGCTTTATTTCTGATTTTTTGTCTTTTTTTCATCGACTGGCGAACGCTGATCCATTCCAAGCGATTAGTGTTTAATTATAAGATTTGGAAGTAGATACACCTTGGCTGAGCTTAGGTATTATCTTGAAATACAAGAAGAAATAAAATAGGAGCACTTATCGAACTTGGAACATTCCCTGCTAAGTCCTAAAAAGAGCGATCACTTTATTTAAACACAAAAATGCCCCCATCAAGCGCTACGCTTTCTGGGGGCATTTGAATTCTAGCTAGCTAATAAATCACTTAATGATTCTCGTGCTTACTTGGATCATAATTGGCTTCCAATTCCGCTAATGTCTTTTTGCCGTAGGCGATTCTAGTAATCACCACGTAAAGAACCGGTACAAAGAAGATCGCCAAGAAGGTCGCGGCAAGCATCCCTCCGATCACGGTAAAACCAATAGTCTGTCTCGCCACTGCACCAGCGCCACTGGAAATAGCCAAAGGAACCACACCAAGGATAAAGGCAAGCGAGGTCATGATAATCGGACGAAGTCTCAAGCGAACTGCTTCCAGCGTTGCTTGGACCAGTGGCATGCCTACATCCACACGTTCTTTGGCAAATTCCACAATCAGAATGGCGTTTTTCGCAGCCAAACCAATCAGCGTAATCAGACCAATCTGTGCATAGATGTTATTATCTAGTTTTGGAAGGAAGTGTAAGGCTACAATCGCTCCAAATGCGCCCAATGGTAAGGCAAGCAAGACTGAGAATGGCACAGACCAACTTTCATACAAGGCTGCCAAAAGCAAGGAAACCAGCACAATTGCCAGCGTAAAGATTAAGATTGTTGCGTTTCCAGAAGAGAGCTCTTCTCTGCTCAAGCCGGAGAAATCATACCCATATCCTGCAGGTAATACTTCTGCTGCCACTTCTTCCAAAGCTGCCAGCGCTTGTCCACTACTGAATCCAGGTGCTGCATTTCCATTGATTTCTGCGGAGCGGAATAAGTTGTAGTGAGAAATAACCGGAGCATTTTCGACCACTTCATAACTGATTAACGCACTCAATGGCACCGATTCTCCTCCTGTACTCTGCACATAGTATTGCTCCAAATCATCAATTCCAGCCCTGTAAGAGGTGTCAGCTTGGGCCACTACTCGGAAGTTTCGCCCGTATTTGGTGAAGTCATTGACATATGAACTCCCCATGTAATTTGACATGGTGGTGAAGATCTCGGTCAGTGGAACCCCCAATTTCTTGGCTTTTTCTCTGTCTACAGTCACATGATATCCAGGCGTTTGCGCAGTAAAGAAACTGTATGCCATCGCAATTTCCGGACGTTGATTTACTGCGGCAAGGAACTGCCCCATGACTCCTTCAAATTCTTTAATATCTCCTGCGGCAGATCGCTGTTCCAGCATGAAACTGAAACCGCCGGTGCTACCCAAGCCTGGAATTGCCGGTGGCGGAACCACCACGATATTCCCTTCGGTAATAGAAGCAAACTTCCGGTTCAAGGTTGCCAACATTCCTCCAAGCTGAAGCGAAGGATCTTTTCTATCCTCCCATGGATCCATCTGCACAAAGAAAGTTGCAGCATTTGGTTTGAAGGAGAAGTTGATCACGTTCAATCCGCCGATACCAGTTACGTGATTGATTCCTTCAGTCTCTTCCAGAATACCGTTGATTTTCTGCATCACAGCTTGTGTTCGGTTACTTGAAGATCCTTCTGGCAACTGAAGTGTCACATATATTCTCCCCTCATCTTCTGTAGGCAAGAACCCCGTTGGTTTAGTTTGGAAAAGACCATACGTCCCTGCAAAAATACACACGAGCAAAATCAAGACAAGTGGCGATTTTTTGATACTATACCTTACCCCATTGGTGTAGCGGCTGGTGGTGCGCTCAAACCAAACATTGAACTTATAGAAGAACTTATTGAGTCCTTTTCCATTTTCATTTACTTTCGATGGCTTAAGTAAAAGAACACATAAAGCGGGAGTCAAACTCAACGCTACAAATGCAGAAATTAATACGGAGATCGCAATGGTGATCGCAAATTGCTGATACATTCTACCGACGATTCCTGGGATAAATCCTACCGGAATAAATACCGCCGCCAAAATCAAGGCAATCGCAATTACCGGAGCGGTGATATCTTTCATCGCCAAACGAGTCGCCTCTCTTGCAGATATCTTCTTGGAATCTATGTAATGCTGCACTGCCTCCACTACCACAATGGCATCATCTACCACAATACCAATCGCCAAAACGAATCCAAAAAGAGTCAGCGTATTGATCGTAAACCCGAGTAAAGGGAAGAAAATAAACGTACCGATGATGGAAACTGGGATCGCAAGAACTGGAACCAATGTGGCTCTCCAACTCTGCAAAAACAAGAATACTACGATGATCACGAGAATCAATGCCTCCACGAAGGTATTCAGTACCTCACTGATCGACACTTCCACAACTGACACAGATTCAAATGGAACGGTGTATTTCATATCCGTAGGAAAGCTCTTTTTCAACTCTTCCAAAGCGGCATATACCCCTTCGGCGGTTTCCAGTGCATTACTTCCCGGAGCTTGGTAAAGGAGCAAAATCGCTGCTTCCTCTCCATCTAGCGTTGAATATCTGCTGTAGTCAAATTGACCTAATTCGATTCTGGCCACATCTCTCAAGTAAACCAAGGAACCATCCTGAGGATTTGTTCTCAAGATGATGTCTTCAAACTCTTCGGAGCTTTCCAGACGTCCATTTACGGTAATCGGATATTCAAAAACCTGAGAGTCGAACTGTGGCATACTTCCGACTTTTCCTGCGGCTACCTGTAAGTTTTGCTCCTGAATGGCGGCAGTAACTTCTCTTGCAGAAATACCGTATAGCGCCAGTTTATCAGGCTTCAGCCAAACACGCATACTGAAATCCTGACCAATAGGGGTAATATCACCAACCCCATTTACACGGAGTAAGGCATCTTTGATAAAGATATTGGCATAGTTGGAAAGGAATTTACTGTCATGTGATCTTTCTGGAGAGGTGATACTCAACACCATCATGATGGATGGATTCCGCTTTCTCACGGTGACACCCAGTCGACGAACAGCCTCTGGGAGAGTTGGCTCGGCGATCGATACCCGATTTTGCACATCCAAGGTAGCAATGTTGATATCCGTCCCTACTTCGAAGGTGATGTTCATCTGCATCTGACCGGTACTGGTATTATTTGAGGAAATATAAGCCATCCCCGGCGTACCATTCACTTGGGTTTCTATTGGTGTAGCCACTGTCTGCTCCACTGTCCTCGCATCCGCACCCGTGTAATTGGCCGACACCGAAACTACCGGAGGTGTGATGTCAGGATACTGAGTAATGGGGAGATTTAAAATTGCTAAAACACCGACTATCACGATGACGATCGAAATCACCATTGCGGTTACTGGCCGTTTTATAAATACGTCTGATATCATTAGTTAGTAATCAAGTCTTATTGAAAAAATGATTTATTTGGTTGCGGTTTGCTCCGTGATCTGAGCTCCTTCTCGTAATTTCTGGATCCCAGTCACCACGATTTTAGCACCTGCTGTGACCCCACTTCTTACGACGATGTCATCTCCTATCTGTGTGCCTAGGATCACATTTTGCTGCTTTACGGTATTATCTGCCTGCACTACATACACAAAATACTCACCCATCTGCTCGGTGACCGCTCGGTAAGGAATCACCACTTGCTCTCCTATATCTTCATTAAGAACCTGAATATTTACAGTCATTCCAGCGATCAGATCACGATCAGGATTTGGGAATTGAACACGTAGATTGATTGTTCCAGACTGTCTTCCTACTGCTCTATCTATCGTGGTGAATTTTCCCGTAAACGGATACACACTGCCATCACTGAATTTAATTGTAAACAGGGAATCAGGGTTGTCTTCTGACTTCAGCATTCTAGTAAATCGTGGAATCTCGCTCTCGTTGATCACGAAATTCAAGGCCATGGGATTGTTTGATGATACCGTGTTTAATACAGGCTGACCTGGAGAAACCTGAGTACCCAGTCTTACTTGGGAAATACCTATTGTACCGTCAAATGGAGCAACTAGCACGGAATAGCTGTAATCTGTAGCAGCAGATTCGTACTGCGCCTTTGCTGCGCTGAGCTGCGCTTTGGCATTCTGCACTTCAGTCTGAGCATAATCCAAAGTCTGCTTTGCAATGGCATCTTGCGCATCCAACCTCTTGTAGCGATCGTAATCTTTTTCAGATTTCGCCAAATTGGCTTCAACGATTTGTATCTGAGCTTTTGCCTGCTGTAATGAAGCTGAATATTTGCTTCGGTCGATTTCGTAAAGCTTCTGTCCTTTCTTTACTTCCTGACCATCTTTGATGTAGATATTGGTAATATAGCCACCTATTTGAGGGCGAATTTCCACCTCGTTCAGCGGTACAAGTGTAGCTGGATATTCGTCAAGACCTGTTACGGATTTTTTCACCAAGGTATGAGTCGTGACCACGACAGCAGCCGGAGCTTGCTGTCCTTCAGGCTGTTTTTGCCCGCAAGAAAAGCCCGCCAGAATCAAGGCGGAAAAAGCTACAAGTTTGTATGATAAGTTCATTTGTATAAAATTTTATGCTGGTTCTTATTAATTGAGGGTTCCTAATGCTTTTTCTAGATCAAGTTTGGCTTCCAAAACCTGATAAAATGCATTGATATGATTGATTTGGGCTGTCTGAAGGTCAGTTTCTGCGATGACTAATTCAACATAGGCTTTGATTCCTTCATCGTATTGCAGCTTGATAATGGTATAGACTTCCTCAGCCATTTTCATATTATCTCTGATCAGCTGCCATTCGTAGACACTACTGTTGTAATCTGCCCGGGCTGCGGAATATTCAGTCTTAATTTGATTGCTGAGATTTTCGATTTCCACATTTCCCCGCTCAACTTGAAGTTCGGCTGATTTTACTTTATGAATTCGCTTTCCTCCTTGGAAAATGGGAATTGACAAATTGAGTCCCACAGCTGAAACTGGATAAGCTGTTTTATATAAGTTAGAGAAATCTGAATTGAAATAATTCCAATTGTATCGGTAGTACGCTGATAACTCAGGCAGGTAATTCCATTTTTCATATCCAGTCCGGATTTCATTGAGTGTTTGCTGAGTTTGTAAAAGTTGAAACTCCACGCGATTCTCAAGGATCAATGGATCTGCTGCATCTTCAGCGATTTTTCCCGCCGCCCCTTCTGCATCAAACTCAATGACAAAAGCCAGACTATCCGGATAGCCCATCAATTGCTTCAGGTAATCATACTTAGCATCGAACGAATTCGATACTCGATTACGATCACTTTTCACATTGGTCAATGCAATCGAGGCACGCTGGTAATCGGTCTTGTCCACCAATCCAGCATCAAATCGGCTATAGGCATCTTTGTATTGCTTCTCCAATCGACCTAGGTTTTGGTCAAGGATCCTTAATTGCTCCTCGGATAATAGAATCGAGTAAAAAGCTTTGCTCACCTCAACCACGGTATTGATCCGAGCATTGGCGATGAGCTGCTGAAGTTGCTGACGGTAATATTTTGAGGATTTCGAAGCGAAAAGTTGATCTCGGTTGAACAAGGTCTGATTCGCCTGAAGCAAAACATTCGAATTGTATGGCTGACCAAAAGTGATCAATTGATCACCAATGACCTGCTGCAGAAGTTTGATATTATAAGCTCCCGCGGCAGAGGCTGTGATTTGAGGATACCAGTCCGCCAAGTTTGATTTGATATCACGCTCTCCTATCTCTTGATCAATCTGTGCTTGTCGGATGATCGGACTGCGAAATAGTGCATATTCCACCACCTGCTCCAAAGTCAAGATGCCTTGGGGTTCAGTGTTTTCTTCCTGACTGTAGGCGGCTTTTGAAAAGAGTAAAATACTCAGTACGCCCAACAGTAAACGTTTAATAATCATATATATACTAATTAATAGGTTTGATTTGAAAAAAGGTATTTGGGTTAATCTACTTTGATCCCATCCCAGATCAAGTGGGATATTTCATCCAGCTCCATCTTATTTTGGGAAAGTTTCTTTTTGAAATTCTGCTTGATACGGACGATCGAATTCACATTTGAATTCACCAGGATTGAAAGTACGATTGGGTTTAATGCTTTAATTTTTCCCTGCTTGATTCCTGATTCGAAAAACTCACAGGCGAAATCATGCCATACATTAGGTTTACTTTGAATCTCATCAGAATTAAAAGGAGATTTTATAAACTGATCATAAAATCCATGTATAGAAGGATTTAGCTCATAAAAATCGGTTAAATTTTTCCAATACGTATAAAACCGATCTTTGAATGGTAAAGAAGAATCATCCCGCTCTGACACATATTTTTTGATCTCCTCGCCTACGTGCTCTTAAATCCCGATGATCAAAGCATCCTTATTTTCAAAATAAGTATAGATCGTACTCGCAGCAACTCCGGCATTCTTCGCCACTTGACTCACCGGACTGGCATGAAAGCCATTTTCTTGGATCAAATCGAGCGCACTTTGGATAATACACTTCTTTTTATCTAGTAAACTATTCATAGACCTGTTGACTGAATGAACGTTCAATCACAAAACTGGATCAAAAGTTCATTCGAGGCGGAAAAATGATCAGAAATTCCAATTAAAAGATCAGGTTAAAACTGCCAATGGTGATTTCTTTCAGGATTCCTTGCCAAGCGCGGACATCTTGGTGATGGGAAATATCTTGCACGATTGGGATGAAGAAACCAAACTGATGTGGATGAAAAAAGCCTACGATGCCCTACCAATCGGTGGAGCATTTGCCGCCATTGAAGGCATCATAGATGACGACAGAAGCAAGAATGCATTTGGGCTAATGATGCCTATCACTATGCTGATCGAAACTGGAAAAGGATTTGATTATACTTTCGCTGATTTTAATAAATGGACCAAAGCAGTTGGCTTTAAGTCAACCAAACTCATCCATTTGACAGGCCCCTCCAGTGCCGCCATAGCCTATAAATAATAGGGGCGATAGGAGGATTTTCTGTTGTGAAAATTGAATGAAACGAAAGATTTTTTAGGAACGGATTTGGAAAAGGATTTTTTAGGTCTAGCTTAGGGAATCGGGAAGTACGAGCGGGATTTTTAATAAAAGTAGATCAGCAATAGTGGATGGGAAGCCTGATGGCGTGGATATCTACAATTACTGGTGGATATAAAAAAGCTAAAAGCAAGTTAAACAAACGACATCAATCACATGAAAAGAACCATTTTTATTTTAGTTACTGCATTATTTATAATTTCCATTACCTCTTGTTCTCAGTACGACAAGACTTCTAATGTAAATGCTGAAAATGATAAATTAGAAAACAAAATAAAAACTCCGACTTTATTCGGAATAAATGGAGAAGACATTTACTTAAGAGTCGGCCCCGGAAACAAATTCGATAAAATTATAAATGAAAAAGGGACTGAGGCAATAGGAGAAACTCAATACTGTTCCGTTGACTATTCAACAAAAGTCGCAATATTAGAAACGAAAGACGAATGGACTAAAATAAAGGTTATTGAACCAGAATGGTTATCAGACACTTATATTGGCTGGATTCCATCAAACAATTTGATTAGTGAAAATGAACAAGAAAAGGAGTCTTTAGGGAAACTAGACAAGACGGAATTTGAAATATTAAAAACAGACCATAATTCAGCGGTTCAAAATTTTCATGTTTTATTAAAGCGTAAAGATTTTGATAAAAACTATGTTTATCAGTTTATCAAAGCATTTAGAAAAGAAAATTGCACAAAGAATTGTAATGTAAATTTATACGACAGTAAATCAATAGAAAAACTAATCGGCCTTTACGCACTTAACGACAAGGATTATTTAAAAATGGCAGACCATTTAATTTCTGCTTCCACTTTTGACGCAACTGAAGTTAGATATTGGTATCCATTTCAAGATTTTCATTATAAAGAAATAGGCGGTACAAATTGGAAAAAATAGCCTCCAAAATAACCAGCTTATAACAGCAAATTTGATCGGAAATGGTTGACGGTGGTTCACGTTAACTCATCAGCTATTTATTTAATTTAGCGCGGGATTTAAAACCAAAATATAATTGTATGCGGACTTTTTAGCTCGTTTTCGAAATTCAAAACTGAATTGAAAACAAAATATAATTGTGCCGGAATTGACAATTGTTGAGGAATTATAAACTGAATACAAATTTTTGAAAGTAAAAAGTAACTGAAACCTGAAAAAATAAATCATTACACTTAATATAGAAATATGAATGATCTAACATTGTTTTGACAAAAAATATAAGTAAGCTAATACAAACTTTTTACATTGGTCTTGCAGTTGGTACAATTTTAATGTGTTACTTATTAAGTACTGAAAAATTTAGCTAAATAAGAAGTTTTTAAAATTTGAAAACATAAGTTGAACAAACAACGAAATGCCAACACCATTTAAAAAGATAGAGGTGTCCGCTTAACATCATATCATATTTGAGATATACATTTTATCTGCTTTTACCATTCTGATGATTAGATTATTGAAGATGGTGTCTTTGTTCTGGGAGCGATTAATTCGGTAGG
>Ga0136655_1000989_pt1 | contig 13034 bp, 5 predicted proteins | sample CPBDNA_2_FD_94863 | JGI IMG/M metagenome (GOLD analysis project Ga0136655, IMG submission 94863) | Freshwater to marine salinity gradient microbial communities from Chesapeake Bay, USA - CPBay_Spr_15_0.8_DNA (version 2) | ecosystem: Environmental > Aquatic > Marine > Coastal | place: USA...
CCAATCAAAACACCCAGTGTATTGGCCAGTCCATCTTGCCATTCTCCAAACCTACCCGGCACTAAGTTTGCTTGAATTACTTCAATTACCGTGCCATAAAAAATGTGAAAAAAGGCACTGCCCCATACAAGTGTGTGTGTGCCACTTCGTTTTTCAAAAAACAAGGCCAAAGAAAACAGCCCTTGCAACAGTAGGTAAAACCCAGTGTGGGCTAGCTTGTCAAAGTATGGAATAGGCGGCAATGATTTGGCTGCTATAGGCGTGAGGCTCAAATAAGTTAAAAGGCCTAAAAAACAAAAATACGCCAGCCATAAAAGGATTCTTTTAGGCACCTACCAAAGCTTTGTACTCTGCGTCTGAAAGCAAGCTGTCTATCTCAGAAGCGTCTGAAATTTTTAATTTAATCATCCATCCAGCTTCGTAAGGATCAGTATTCACGTCCTCAGGCGTATCTTCTAAACCCTCATTAAATTCAATCACCTCACCAGAAAGCGGAAGAAACAAATCAGACACCGTTTTAACGGCTTCTACCGTGCCAAAAACAGCATCCTTATCCAGACTTTCATCTAAAGTATCTACCTCAACATATACAATGTCTCCCAATTCTGATTGGGCAAAATCTGTAATTCCAACGGTCGCTATATCTCCGTCAATTTTGACCCACTCGTGGTCCTTAGTATACTTTAATTCTGCTGGTATATTCATCTTAAAACGATTAGTTATTTCACAAATGTAACCCAATTTAAAGCGCTATACAAGACCCAAAAAGAAGTTTTTATCAATTTCCAAAATTGTACCTCAAACTAATACCTGTATTGATCAGGCTCTGAGGAAAGGCGGTAGAAACCGCGTATTTTGAGAAGGTGAAATCGTAAAAGAAAAGGGCGTTTAAATTCTGACTCAAGGCATATTCTGCTCTTAGTTTGGCCGACAAGAAATACTGGCCCGCACTCACCTGTGTATTGTCTAATTCTAGGTTGCGAATCAGGGTGTAATTGTCTCTGAGACTCAAATCTGCCTTAATATTTAAATCGCTCTTTAAGCGTTGTTTTGCCCCGCCAATATTTGTGACAAACTGTACGTCTTTAATTCTGTATCCCAAACCTAAAGTGAATTCTTTGCCTTGAATTTCTGTGAGTAAATTATTATCAAAACTCATTGAAAGTGCGCGATCCATTTTCATTTCAAAAAGCATACTCAAATTATTTTTACTCTCAAAATCAATACGCACTAACGGATTAAACTCATCATTCAAAACCAGATTATTAAAAATATAATCGGGCCTTACATCTAGGGTTTCTGGATTAAATGTACTGTTTTCTTTTTCTAAATTGGTCGCGTAAGAATTCACACTATAGGCCGCCCTATAACCATGACTTATAGTGAATCTGGTGAAATGATCTTTAAACCAATCCAAACGCATGAGCCCGGTATACTTCATATTCCAATTGGGGATAGGGGTTTTATCAAAAGCAGAAAGACCTACTTTATCTGGAGACACCCCTGTGTAAGCGGCAATAAAAGAAGCCAATAATACCTGCTGACTTGTTTTACCATAAGATTGTGGAAACCCATTGGCGTCTAGATCTGCTGGCAATTCAGGACGCGCAGCAGACAGCCTATTGGCAATAGTCAATCTATTTGATTTAAAAGATTCAAAGTTCTCAGACAATTCTTGTGTTCCAGAAGAGAAGAAAGTCTTGATCATCAGGGTAGACATACTAAAATTTCCTTGGGTGTTCCCCAGTAATGACTCGTAATTAAACGTAATCGCATCTGATTGGTCAATCCTAAAAGTCTCTCTTAAGTTGCTCGTGTACTGTTTGTCTGCAAAGAGATCAATGGTCAGATCTGGAATAGGCTGGGCGGTGGCATTCAATTTAATTTGACTGTTGTGGGTACTCAAAAATGGCTCGTTGAAATTTTCAAAAGTAGTGAGCCACCCCCTCCTTGCAGCATTAAACCGCACCTCTGATTGGCTACCAAAAATAAAACCCACACTAGGTCTGTTGGTTCCCAGAAAACCTATTCGCTGGGTAAAACCAGGTAAAAACTTTCCGTTGTTTTCTGCATAATTAAAGGTCACTCTCTTGACCATAGTGGCCAGATTGAGGAAAAAATTAGTGGCATCGGCCGGAGGCCTAGAAGTTGTATTGGTGTCAAAAGGATTCTGAGAACGGCTTGTATTATTGGTCTTTTTTTGCCCGTTTAATCCTAAAAATTGATACAAGCGTTGCATGCCTAAACCTGCGGTTATATTGTGTGTGTTGCCATTTTGAACCGTATTCATTTCCTCACCGGCCACTTGCCTCAAAGCCTCGCCCCCTCGCTGCCACTCAAAATTGGCCGTATAAGAATACTGGGCGTTAATAAAGTTTAAAAAGGGAAACTTAGCGAATGGCAACTCGTAATTTAGCTGCAATTCCTGGACAAATCTATTGGACTCACCGTAGTCAAAAAAGCCGTCCCATATGGCGTGATCTTCATTAATACCACTTTGCTCATTGTCCAATTCATTAAAGTAATTTCGCACAATATTATTTGAGGCCGCTGTTAAATTAAGCCGCAGTGATTTGGTCACATTTTGATTAATGGCGTACTGCCAATTAAATAGATAATTGCGCTGTTGCAAGAAAGGCAAAGCCAAAAGATCCTCTCCGCCACTGCGAACCTCTCTGAATTGTTGCTGGCTAAAAGAGCGGTCAATCGTTGCGTTCACCGAAAAACTATTGGGCAAAAGATTCAGGTTTACGTCCTTTAGCCACTTCCAATACCTACTGGTGAGTATGGAATCTTTTTTGGCGAGCGGCGCCAATACCAAAGGCTTAAAATTATGGCCGTAAACAAAGCCTGTTTTAAGCTGCTGGTCTTCTAGTTTTTGTATTTCAAAATCCCTGTGCTCGGTGTGGTTGTAGGCATAATTCAAGGTAAAATTATCCAAACTATAAAAGCGTTTGGGGGTATTTTCCTGAGCGATACTATTTTTCCTCACCCCTAACATACTCAGGCTCGTTCGCTTGGTATAGGTCTCTGCTTGCTGTGCGATTACTTTGGCTATTTGGCCGTTGGCCGATGCCGCAATGCGGTCCTCCAACTTTAAATCCTCATAAACAGGATCGAACTCCGGACTGCTTTTGGTTTCAGAAATACCATAATTTAGCGGCAATTGCACCCCCCAATCCTCAGGCAATAATTTACCTACATTGATTTGAGTGACCAAGTCATAAGACAAGGCGTCTTCTCTAGCGCGCTCGTTGGGCATTTGATCTAAGGCGCCAAAACCACTACTGCTCGTGGCGCCATTGGCTGAAATAGAAACAAGGTCTGCTATATTAGCATCTAAAGCCGCAATAGCCGCCCAGCCACCCTGATTGTCTAAACCAGCGAGACGCAATTCATTGAACCAAACCTCTGCGCGTTGGGCTTTATTAGAGACGTTTTTAACCCCTACCATAATACCCCTGAGGTTTCCAAGCGAAGGATTTCCTTTGATGCCTATCCTGAGGACACCCGCTGTTCTTGGTGCCAAAGCATCTACAGCAACTAAACTACCGCCTATATAATCATAGTAAGTGAGCTGGTTTAAACTTTGATTGGCAATACCCAAAGATTTAATTTGTGCCAATACGTCTACCGGAATATCCAACTCATTGGCAGAAGGCCAGACCTCTTCAGGACTACTGGATCCATGTGGGGTGAAACTCAATGGCAATTCTACCTGATAGAAATTTTCTGAAAAATCCGTTCCCATTCTCAAAAAACCCACCATTGGCTGTTCGGCAATTGAGAAATCTGTCTCAACAATCTGCTCCGCATGCATGAACATCTTCAATCTTTTATATTGACGCAGGTCAAATTGGGTGTTTTTAAACACCCCTCTTGCGTCTTGTGGCGCCAACTGTTTCACCACCAATGACAAGGACTGTTCGTTTTGCCTGATTATAGTGTTGTTGTTATTGAGCTGCTCCCTCAGTACTCCAGGCGGTAAGGCATATGCAATGGGTACTCTAGTACTATTTTCCTCCACATTAACCGTATTCACCTCTAATTGGGTGCCAATCTCTAAAGGGGTGTTTAAAGGATCTGTTTGTAGCGCCCCTTGATACACCCGCCAATCTCCTCTGACCAAATCCAAACTGGCAAAGCGCAACAATACTGGGGCTGAGAAATTGGTCAAATACATACGAATAAAACTCATGGACCTAAAATCTGCAATCCCTCCTACAGCGTTGGTAAAGTTGCTGAGTGGCACCTTGTACTGGATCCACCTTGTAGGCAATTGTTGGCCATTGGGAAGTTTAGGACTCAGGCCTTCCTTAATATCTGTCACAAAAGGATCATTTATATCCGTACCAGGTTTAATGGTAATTCTATACTCGTAATAACTGTTCACGGTATTCATGGTCAAATCCCGATCAATATCTTCCACATCCGGAAGGGTAGTAGACCCTCTTTTGGTATTGGTTACAGCTACGGGCGCGTTGCCCTGTGGATTGTTAAAATCTAGGTATCGCTCTGTTATACTTCCCTGCCTGTCTAAATAATACCTAAAATTATCTCCAGCTGGATCTTCCCCAGAATTATTTGTATACACGGCCCTTTCCTCTTGATCGCTAAGTCCGTCCAGACCAATATCTTGTTGGGTGCGGTGCTCAGCATTGGCGTCAAAAGCATAGACCAAGGATTGGGTCGCTGGAACTTTTCCCCAAGAAGAAGGGGCCACAAGGGCTTCTTGCCCTTCCAAAGGCAATCCGTTTTCATACTGCTTGCGGCCGTCTTTTAAAATGTCTTCTGAAATATTTCCGATATTCAATACCAGTTCGCCTCCATCACTCCCCACACCGTCTAGATACGGATCCATGACCCAGAACTGAACGAATTCAATATTGGCTTGTTCAAAATTTGTGGTGGTTAGTGGCCTCATAATGCCACCCCATTTCTGACTTTCCGAAAGGGCATTAAAATTGCCATTATTGTTATAAGGTCCTTTATTCTGCGGATAATAAGCCAAATCAAGGGTTGGATTTACTGTGGTTTGCCCCTGGGCAATGTCTGTTTGAGGAAATACCTCATCAATGAAAATACGCCTACTTGCTTGGGTAGAAATATCGTTATTATTCACTCCGGAAGGCCGTTGAAAGGTGTAAAAAATAGGATCAATGGTGTACCATGCCAATTTACCCCTGCCGTAACCATTCCTGAGGTTTTGAGGATCTTCAGGTGTAGCTCCGTATAAATTAGCACCGTCTGGTGCAAACTCTAAAGGCGTACTAGCCAGTGACCAACCCAAAGCGCTTCTAATATCTATTAATGATTGTGCTCCCTCAAAATCATCTAAATAAGTGGTTGTCTCTCCCCTGAAATCTGCATTTCTTGGTGCTCCAGGCGCTAAAAAGGCTACTTCTCCCCTAAGCGAAAGCATAGAAGGCACGGCTGTTTTTACATTGGGTAGGTAATTTGCCCAACGGGTCAGAAATGGAAGTGAGGTGGTTAAATTGGTGTTGAAACCAAAAATGGTGTTGTTTACTGCTTCTGTACCGTAATTGGATTTCTGTGTGAGTGGGCGCTCATTGAGATTTAATAATGTTCCCCCTAAGGTGAAATTGTCTGAAAACTGGTGCATGACATTCACTCCAGTAAAACGCCTATTCTGTTGGCCAAACACCGCGTTGTCTTCTACTGAAATTTCAATGGGTACATTAGAAGCCTGTAAACTTGGATCCAATAGTTGTACAGAACCTGCAGTGTAATTCACCGTATAATCTATGCCTTCTTGAAGCAGTCTGCCCCCTGCAGTAACTCGAACTGAGCCTCTAGGTACGTTCAAAGCGCCAATGGGAATACCATTAAAACCAGCTGATTTAAATTGTCCTTTTAAAATAAATTTGTTCTTCTCTGGCTGCTGTAATGCAGCAGCCTTTGTACCCTTATACAAAGATCTAAATACGTATTTTTTTTGATGTGCTGTGAAATTTTCTTCTCCCAGAGCGTCGTAATCTCCACCACCTAAAACCTTAAACAAGTGATTCCCAAAAGGCTCTACTGTGGTAAAAATAATATTCCCGTTTTCTGTATTGACTGTCTTTCCTGGCAAGAAATCAAAGAAACCATCACCACCCTCCTGCACATCTTGGTAGGCGTTTAACCGGTCTAAATTAAAGACCTCTAATAAAATTCTCTCGTTTAATGGCTTGGGAGTCTGTGGCCAATTTGGGGCATTGTCTACTGGGGTAATATAGTTTCTTGGGCTTGGGTCTGCATAGATAATATTGAACCTAAAATCCTCTTGACTCAAAGAATATGCGCCTACCGGATAAATATTTTTCATCATTAGGTCCCAAATAGGATCCTTTACTTGTGTAATATTACTTTTCAGCAATTTTACCACAAGGGTATTGTTTATAATGGGTTCATTGATGGTTGCATTACTACTTGCAGAAACCCCTCCATTAGCAAATTCTCCCACTTGATAGACTTTTCCTAAATAGGTATATTGAAAAGCCACCCCCAAAACCTCATCCGAAGACAGTTGCTGGTTCAGTGAAATATATCCCAAACTGGGATGAAAAGTAAAATCCCTTTGTTCGTCTAATTTTCTAGCATTTTCTAAAATAGCATAATCAAAACCCTGATTGGCCTTATAAGCTGGAATATCGAAACCTGCCTCTACAGTGGCTATTTCCCGAATATTATTGTTCAAAAACCCACCTCTACCCATACTTTCAGGGTTTAAGGCATTTTTCTCATTAGAGGGCAACAAGCTCGCTTCCGTAGTATAAATAAAGCCTGAAGCAGGCACACCCAAACGCCCCATTCTTGTTTTTTCTATAGCAGCTTCTCCTAAATCTTGAAGGGCCACTACATTTCTAATATTTTGTGTTTGTTGGGAGCGGTTGGTTACCCAAACTTCTATTCTGGTTATTTGCACCTGGCTGTTGACAAATGGGTAATCTGCTAATGCTTGGTCGTATTGGTCTCTAAAAAAATGGGACAAGAAAAAATGCTTGTCCTCTTCATAATCTAGTGCTGTTATGGAGAAATCTGTAAGGGTTCCGCCACCTCTAGCCATCACAGAACTATTTTGAGAGCGTTGTTCAGAGAGTACTGCAGTAATTTGGGTGCGACCAAATTGTAACTGTGTCTTTACCCCAAAAAGACTTTGTGCTCCAGTAATTAAACTACTGTTGAGGGGCATATTCACATTACCCACTTCAATATTCCTTAAAATATTGTCTGCGTTTGGATTAAAAAATTGGTCTTTGGCCGCATTGAGTGTATTAACCGCAGAGGGATCTTCGAGCAGTCCTTGTTTTTGGGCAGATTGAGCCAAGCCTCCTAGCCTTGTTTGTCCCAAGGTGTTTTTTGCATTGTCTAACAATTCATCTGGTGCAACACCCACCACGTCCTTCACTGTAGGAGGCACGTAGGCAATTTTAATCAGGTTTTGAAAATCAAAGGTAGCCTGAGTATCATAACTTGCATTCACTGAAAGCCGCTCTCCAATTTTTCCCATTAGATTTAAACTAATCTGCTGCTCAAAATCAAAAGACAAATTGCTTCTGTTTCTTGGAGACAGTGCGGGATTGTCATTTTTCTGCCATAAAATGCCCATATCTACTCCAACAGATCCTTGGGCGTCAAAGCTAATCTCGTCTCCCCCAAAAATAGTTTTTAGCAGGTCATTTTGCAGGCTAAATGTGGGCAAAAGGTTTCTAACAGATAAATCTGCCGCATTTTGATCTCCGCTCATAGCGGCTATTTTCTCCTTAAAATAGGCCTGAATATTTTCTTTTTCTACCATGGCCCAATAATCCTTTGGAGAAAGTACTAATGGAAGGTCAAATTGATAGCCAGACAGGCCACCTACAAGTTCATAGACTTGAAGGAGCTCGTTGTATTGGTATTTGCTAATCAATGAAGCAGGCAAAGGCAACTGTAAGTTTCCTTTAGATTTAAATAGGGTACTGTCTTGAACAGCAATGGTGTCTATGGGAGTAAACGGCAGTGATTTTTTTTGGGCAAATAAGCCGTTTGTTTGAAAAAAAAGCAAACAAAAGAGCCCAAAAAAAATGGGCTTTATTTGTTTCAAATTCTTTTTTAAAAAATAGGTCTTCAAAAGTGTTACAAACCTTTTAGCGTCTGCTTAATAATATCTTCTACTGAGAGGCTTGGGCTTGCTTTTAAAATTTTCTCTACCATCTTTTCAGATTGCTTTCTAGCAAAGCCAAGTACTTCCAATGCAGATAACGCTTCTTCTTTATTTGTATTGTCTAAAGGAGTAGAAAGTTCTTCTAAATCGTAAATTTTAAGGATTTTATCTTTGAGTTCAATAATAACACGCTGGGCTGTTTTTAGTCCAATTCCTTTAACAGATTGTATGGTTCCTACATTACTTGCTGCTATGGCGTCTCTCAATTCCTCTGGTGACAATGATGAAAGCATGGTTCTGGCTGTATTGGCCCCAATTCCTGAGACGGAGATAAGTAACCTAAAAATAGCCCGTTCAGAAACTTCCATAAAACCATAGAGGCTGTGGCTGTCTTCTTTAACCTGTAAATGGGTGTAAATAGACACCGCTTCCTCAGAAGGCAACAAGGAATAGGTATGTAGTGAAATATGAACCAAATAGCCTACACCACCACATTCCACCACAATTTCTGTGGGATTTTTTTCAACTAATTTACCCCTGAGGTGTGTGATCATCTGTTACGATTTAGCCATTTTAGCACGCTTTCTTTTTTCCCTTTCTTGGGCATCTATTACAGCTACCGCAGCCATATTGACAATTTCGTCTACACTAGCGCCCAATTGCAAAATATGGACAGATTTCCTTAACCCCATCATGATAGGCCCTATAGAGTCTGCACCATTGAGTTCTTTCATGAGTTTGTAGGTAATATTTGCAGATTCTAGGTTTGGAAAAATTAAGGTATTCACTTTTTTCCCTGCCAATTTAGAGAAAGGAAATTTCTCTTGGTGCAACACTTTGTTCAGCGCAAAATCCATTTGCACCTCCCCATCTGCTATTAAGTCTGGACTCTCCGTATGTAAAATACGCACTGCCTGCTTTACTTTATTTGCATTGGGGTGTGAAGAAGAACCAAAATTGGCGTAAGACAGTAAGGCTGTGACAGATTCAAAACCAAAAGTCTTGGCCACATTGGCCGTCATTTGAGCAATCTCCGCTATGGTTTCTGCAGAAGGATCTATATTAATGGAGGTATCTGATAAGAACATTGGTCCTCGCTCCGTAATCATAATATTGGTCGTAGCTACACGTTTCACGTTATTGGCCCTACCAATGACCTCAAGGATTGGTTTTACAACGGTCGGATAAGCCCTTGAATACCCTGAAATCATTCCGTCTGCATCTCCCATTAGCACCATCATAGCGCTAAAATAATTGCGCTCACGCATTTTAATTTCTGCCTGATACTGGGTTACCCCTGTCCTTCTTCTCTGTTCCCAATAAGAGGTAGCATAAGCATTTCGCTGAGCACGGGTAGCATTATCAGTAGGATCTATGATGTCTAAATCTGCCTCAAATTCAATCTCTGCTTTTAATTCTTCTATAATGGCTTTGTTACCCAAAAGAATTGGAATAGCAATCCCTTCATCATAGACAATTTGAGCCGCTTTTAATACGTCTAAATGATCGGCTTCAGCAAAAACAATTTTCTTAGCGTTCATTTTAGCCCTTGTATGTAGGAGACGCACTATTTTGTTGTCATTCCCAGAGCGTTGCATAAGGGCCTCTTTGTATTTATCCCAATCTTCAATGGGCTCTTTAGCCACACCACTCTCCATAGCTGCTCTAGCAATGGCAGGAGGAATTTCAGAAATAAGCCTTGGATCAAAAGGCTTTGGAATAATATATTCTCTACTAAAAGCCAATCTAGTTTCTCCATAAGCAATATTCACTTGCTCTGGAACAGGTTCTTTAGCCAAATCTGCCAAAGCTTTCACTGCAGCCATTTTCATAGCCTCATTAATTTTTGTAGCACGAACATCTAAAGCGCCTCTAAATATAAATGGAAAACCCAATACATTATTCACTTGATTGGGATGGTCCGAACGACCAGTGGCCATAATAATATCTTTTCTGGTATCCATAGCCAATTTGTAATCAATCTCAGGATCTGGATTGGCCATAGCAAAGACAATAGGGTTGTCTGCCATGGAAGTAAGCATAGACGGGGTCACAATGTCTGCCACAGATAGTCCCACAAAAACGTCTGCATTTTCCATAGCTTCATCCAAGGTGTCTATCTTTCTTGCTGTAGCAAACTCCTCTTTCTCTGAGGACAAATTAGGCCTGTCTTTTCTGATCACGCCTTTACTGTCTAACATGACAATGTTTTCTGCTTTTGCACCAAAGGCTTTATATAGTTTTGTGCAAGATACTGCCGCAGCTCCAGCACCACTGATCACAATACGCACCTTATCAATAGACTTCTCCGCCAAATCTAAAGCGTTTAGAAGTGCCGCTGCAGAGATTATAGCCGTCCCATGTTGGTCGTCATGCATGACAGGAATATCTAATTCTTCCTTTAACCTTCTTTCAATTTCAAAAGCTTCGGGAGCTTTAATATCTTCTAAGTTAATTCCACCAAAAGTAGGCGCAATGGTTTTAACTGTTTGAATAAAAGTCTCTATGTCCTTAGTGTCTAATTCTATATCTATACTGTCAATGTCTGCAAAAATCTTAAATAGCAAACACTTCCCTTCCATCACTGGCTTGGACGCCATAGGCCCTATATCTCCTAAACCAAGTACCGCTGTTCCATTGGTAATAACAGCTACCAAATTACCTTTGGCAGTGTACTTATAAACATTTTCAGGATCTTTCTCTATTTCTAGACAAGGCGCTGCTACGCCTGGAGAGTAGGCTAAGGCCAAATCTCTTTGAGTAGCGTAAGGTTTAGTAGGAACAATCTTAATCTTTCCAGGTTGAGGCTTGGCATGATACACCAATGCTTCTCTCCTAATTTTTTGTTTGCTCATAGTGGCTTATTTATCCCACAAAGGTAAGGGTATTATTCGTGAATTATCATTGAAAAAGGATGCAACTTATGACAAATTGCATCCTTCTTTAGTTTGTGTTTATAGCTATATTTACCAGAAAAAACCAACAAGAATAGTGGTTGCAATCAGTAAAATAATAGAGAGTATTCTGTAATTTTTAAACCAAGGCAAAGCCTTCAGTTCAATAGTTTCAGCGGTATAAATGGCTTTTTTGTAAGTATAGTCTGCCACTTTTTGGGCCTCTGGCAATCCGGTGGCTAAGCTCACCACAATATGAACAACAACAGCAATGACAAACAATAGATTGGCTTTTGCCAGGAAATGAAATTCATTTAATGAGGGCACTAAATCAATTGAGGCAGAAACAATCATGAAAATAGCAAATGCACCTCCAGCCATAAGACTGGCAAAAGCACCATGTGCGTTAGCACGTTTCCAGAATAAACCCAACACAAATGCAGCCACTACAGGTGGAGAAGTAAAGGCAATCACCAATTGCAAATAGCCCCATAAAGAATCACTTACTTTCTCAATAAAAGGCACCCAAGCAGAGGCTAAGACTACAAGAACTAGCGTAGCTATCTGACCCACTCTGACCAATTGTTTGGAGGTGAGTTCTGGTCTAAACTGCTTTACAAAGTCCATTGTAATTAAGGTAGAAGCTGAGTTGAACGTAGCAGAAACACTAGACATCATGGCTGCCAATAAACCAGCTACAACCAATCCTAAAACACCTGTAGGTAATAATTTAAACAACAACACAGGATAGGTCAGGTTAGGACAATCAGATAAATTTGCGCAAATACCGTCGCCCACTGGGTAATTTAATGAAGAAATATCTAAGTCATTAAAAAGTAACAGCGCCAATACTCCAGGCACTATCATGATAAAAATAACTGGTAATTTTAAAAGGCCCGCAAACAAGGCGCCCCATCTTCCGTGATTCAGGTTTTTTGCACCCAGCACCCTTTGTACCATAAACTGGTTGTTGGCCCAGAAATAGAATCCTAATAAAGGTACTCCTGTGAGTAGTCCCCACCAAGGCATAAAGTCGTCATTATTGGGACGTACTAAACTAAAGACCTCTCCACTATTGGCAGGAATAAATTTACCTTCCGCCAAACGGTTTCCAAAATTAACCTCTCCCGCGGCAAGCATATTGTCTAACTGAGACATCATGGCGTCCCAACCCCCTCCGAGTTCTTCGAAAGCAAAGAAAGTCAATAAACAGGATCCTATAACCAACAAAACGGCTTGAATAACCTCCGTTTGAATTACAGAATTTAAGCCTCCAGGTATGGTATATGCTGCTGCTGCAACAGCAAGTATAATGATAATAATAGTCGAGCTCACTTCAGGAAATAACAACTTTAGTACTATGCTACCTACATATAATCCAGCAGCTGTGTCTACCATAACATTTCCAAGGATGGTAATAAAAGAAAAATAATACCTGGATTTTTTATCATACCTACGCTCTAAAAATTCTGGCATGGTATACACCCCAGATCTAATGTAAAAAGGCAAAAAGAATATGGCAAAGAAAATGAGCACTACCACTGCATACCACTCATAGTTGTATACATTTATATTGGTCTGAAAGGCATCTGAAGCCAAACCTACCAAAGTAGAACTAGATATATTGGCAGAAAATAAAGCGATCCCTACAATAGGCCATGTCATGGTTCTACCCCCTAAAAAATAGTCTTCTGAACTACTTCGCTTAGATTTAGAGATTCCGTAAATTACAATTCCCAATAGATATACAAGTATCACTGCAATATCTAACGTAGCTAATTCATTCATAAAATTTATCGCTTTTAAAAACACATAGCTGGTAAGCTTTTTTGTGTGTATTGTTTAGGTTAATTCCAAATATATTAAGAAAATGTTAATCAATTGAAATAAAATCTTGCTTTAAGAAAAAAATCAACCCAACGAATTTAAAATTTTTGGTTCTGCAAAAAGTCAATATTGCGTTTAAAGCCCTCATATTTTGTCCTTTTAAC
>Ga0136655_1000993_pt1 | contig 12989 bp, 10 predicted proteins | sample CPBDNA_2_FD_94863 | JGI IMG/M metagenome (GOLD analysis project Ga0136655, IMG submission 94863) | Freshwater to marine salinity gradient microbial communities from Chesapeake Bay, USA - CPBay_Spr_15_0.8_DNA (version 2) | ecosystem: Environmental > Aquatic > Marine > Coastal | place: USA...
CGACCATGCGTCGGACAACAGCAAAGAAAAAACCCCGCATGAATATGTTCAACGGAACGCCCGCATCGGCGCAAGTTTTTTGCAGCATTCTTTCGACCTGATTGCCCCTATCAATTCCGATTAACCGGTGGCCAGAAAGGTCTTTGGGACCGAGACTTTGCTTTCCTGTCAAAGATGATTTTTCGCTCATTATACACACGCAGGGTACTTTGAATTCCTGTGCCTTAACATTCGCAGCCGCAACTGGTGCTTCAACTAACCCGATGTCCAATTGTCCGTTGCCTACAAGATAGGTGATTTGCGCCGAACTGCGGACTTGCAGGTCTACCTCGACAAGCGGATTTTCAGCTGCAAACCGAGACATCAACCGCGGCAGCACTGAGAATGACGGAGCACCGATACTGCCAACGCGAATGTATCCTGTCCCGCCTCTGCCTATCAAGCTTGCTCTGTTCCCAAAGCGTTCAACAGCCATAACTGACAATTCTGCATCTGATTTGAGCAGAAACGCCTCTGGGCGCGGGGAAAAATGTCCTTTTGAACGATGGAAAAGAGAATAGCCAACAAGCTCTTCGAGATTTGTGAGCGCAATGCTTACTGCTGGTTGGCTCAGGTTGAGGCGCATGGCGGCCTTACTGATTGAACCTTCTTCCATCACTGCATGGAAGACTTCAAGGTGCCGAAGCTTAATGTACATGACCGCAAAAATATAAGCAGTCGCAATTTATGTCTATATAAATTCAGAAATCTTTATAATTAAAGCATCCATATCGCCGTTTCGCCCCGCAAGCAGGAAATTATCCGCGGTGCTGCGTTCGCTCCATTCTAGGTGGTCTCGAGTACTGAGAAAGCGCAGTTCCGGTTTGGTGACTTGTGATAGGAATGAACCTCTGCTTCAGTGACATGGTCTGCAATGCAGCATAACAAGTGACGTGTATGCAAAGCAATTCTGTGTTAGAAGTAACATCAACAGCACAGGTCCGATGCGTGCAACAGTGTAGACCATAAAGCATTGCGTAGCAAAAGTCCGCTTCCCACAAATCCTCAAACACACACTTTGATAGACTTGTTGGTGCGCCCTGCCGTAGTGTTGTGGTGAGGAGCATGACATGCGGCAGCTGCGTGACGACACACATCTGATACTGGACAGCGAGGTTCGTGTGTATCGGCGTGAGCGCAGCAAGCGCTGGCAGGCGGCCTTTGTGATTGATGGGCACACTATTCGCATCAGCACGGGCAAGCGCGATTTGGCTGAGGCTACAGAATACGCCCGCGAGACGTTTCTTGAATATAAGTTCCGTCATAAGAACGACCTACCTGTCGTGACCAAGAAGTTCTCTGACGTTGCCAAGCTGTCCATTGCGGATATGCGCAAGCAGTTGGATGCAGGTTTAGGACGTAAGGTGTTTGCAGATTACATCGTATGTATTGAGCGCTACCTGATCCCCTTCTTTGGCGCACAGTATGTGACCACTATCGATTATGAGAAGGTGCAGCAGTTCTATGAGTGGCGTCGGGCAAAGATGGGCCGTGAACCAAAGGCCTCAACGCTGAACACCCACAACTCCGCAATGAACCGAGTGTTTGAAGAAGCTGTGGCGCGGGGCTTTATTGCGCACAAGAATGTGCCGCTGCTGGTGAACCGCGGGGAAAAGAGTGAACGACGTCCCGACTTTACCCGCGAAGAATACGCCACACTGATCCGCAAGCTGCCCAGCTGGATTAACGCAGGCAAGGCAGGCAAACCCACAGACATGCGCCATTTGATGCGGGACTACGTGCTGATCATGGCCAATACGGGCATGAGGCATGGCACAGAGGCGCTGAACCTACGCTGGAAGCATGTGACGCTGTTTGAGGAAAAGGACCTGCAATACTTGGAGATGAGCGTGTCGGGTAAGACGGGACGCCGAGATATTATCTGCCGCAGTGGAACGATAAACTATCTAAAACGCATACACGAGCGTAGTGAAGACATTAGGCACCTACCCTTTGATGATCTACTCAAGCAACGTATTGATCTACCCGTGTTTAGACTGCCCGATGGCACGGTCTCAAAAAACATCCACCAGACGTTCCGTAAGTTCCTGAACGACACAGGGCTGATCACTTGTCCACGCACAGGGCAGAACCGAACGCTCTACAGTCTGCGCCACACCTATGCGACCTTTGCCCTGCTCAACGATGGTATGGATATACATGCGCTTGCTGTGCAGATGGGTACAAGCATTGGCATGATTGAGCGGCACTACAGTCACCTTACGCCGCGCCTTAAGAAGGACATGCTTACAGGCAAGCGGTATGAGCTGTCGCGTGATGAGTTTGATGTGGACAATGAAGCTAACGAGTAGATACGATCTACATCTTGGGCGGAGAGCGGACATTCGCTGCGGGTGCGAGGCGGCAAAACGTCAACGGCGAGAGCCGACATTCAAACAACCGTGAATACTGAGTTCTTTCTGCACCGCCGCAAGGCGGCTTGGAGCCCAAACCGGAAGCGCTAAAATCCTGCTGCATGCGCTCGCAGCAAGATTGCCGCAGCAGAGCCACGAAGACACGTCCTTCCGCCCAGCGGAGATTGCGGTCATTCACGCAAATTGCAGCAATTATGAAACCATAGGGTCACGAAACGCAGACATTTCTGTCCTTTTCTGGAGCGCCCTCAATGACTGGTTCTTGCGGTTCGTTATGCCGTTTATTTTCGTGATGGATCAACTGAAGAACATTCGACTAATACTGGTGAAATCAAATCTTGGAAGAGACAGTGCCCGCCGCTTTGCGGATAAGTATTTCTCTCAAAGCGCATGTTGCGAGAAAACCTTTACTTGTAGTGCGGCCAAGTGTCGGCAAGGCGGTAGCCTTTGGGCCACGGATCGCTTGGGTCCAACATGTGTTGGTGTGTCCCCGTGACCCAGCCGCGACCGCGAATCTCGGGCCTAATTGCTGGGGTTTCCCCGACTTTTGTTTCGCCCAAGATTTTACCGTGGAATTCCGACCCAATGATCGAGATGCCTGTTAGGCGGTCTCCAACGGCCATCTCACCCTTTGCATGAAGCAGCGCCATACGCGCTGAGACGGCGGTTCCTGTCGGTGAGCGATCCAGCTTTCCCGGTTGGATGGAGACGATCGATTTCGCCTGAAGCCCGTCTTCACCGCGTTGCAACGCACCGGCAAATAAACAGAAAGAATGGTGTCTCCAGTCTGGATTAAGCGGGTGATCAAAGCCCAATTGGTCGTTTGCAGCATTTGTGATTTTCACGCCAAGTTCAGCGAGGGTTTGTGCCTCGTCGGCTTCCAGCGAAAGCCCGAGTGACGCCTGATCAACCACGACAAAACTGTCACCGCCAAACGCAGTGTCAACCATGACGGTTCCGAGGCCTTCAATTTCCAGAGGCACGCCCATCAGGCCAGCAAATGAGGGCAGGTTTTCAACTTCGATCCATTCGGCTTTGCCATTGGCGCAATACGCCCGAACGCGCACAAGACCGCCCGGGGCTTCAAGGACCATTTCCGTAACGGGCTCTTGCATCGGGATAATGCCTGTATCCAGCAAGACAGTAGATACACAAATCGAGTTTGAGCCGGACATCGGCGGTGTGTCCTCGGGTTCCATGATGATCCAAGCCGCCTGAGCCTCTGGATGCTTGGGCGGTACCAACAGGTTCACATGGCGAAACACGCCGCCGCGGGGTTCATTGAGCATGAAGCTGCGAAGCACGTCATCCTTGGCAATCCACTTGCGTTGTTCCCAGATGCTTTCGCCTGGCGGTGGGGTGACTCCGCCAACAATCACGTCCCCAACTTCGCCCTCAGCATGACAAGAAACTGTGTGGATGACTTTTGTGCTACGCATGCTTGGACCTTAACGAATGTTGGACAGGAATTTTTGTAGGTGTTCGGATTTGGGGGATCCAAAGATGTTCTCTGGCGTGTCAATTTCTTCAATAACGCCCTGATGGAAAAACGCCACACGGTCAGACACATCGCGTGCGAAGCTCATCTCATGGGTGACGCAGATCATGGTCATACCCTCTTCGGCCAGCAGGCGCATTGTATCCAGCACCTCGCCCACCAGTTCAGGATCAAGGGCTGATGTTGCCTCGTCAAAGAGCATGTAATCGGGTTCCATCGCCAATGCACGGGCAATCGCAAGGCGTTGTTGTTGGCCGCCGGACAAAGCACTTGGGTAGACGTGTAGCTTATCACCCAACCCGACATGCTCCAGTTGTTTGGCGGCGATGTCGCGGGCCTCTGCCTTTGATTTGCCTTTGACGATTTGGGGGGCCAGCGCCACGTTTTCCAACGCTGTCAGATGCGGAAAGCTGTTCCACTGCTGGAATACCATGCCCATTTTCTGGCGCAGTTTATTAATATCCGTCTCCTTGGCATGCACGTCAGTCCCCGCAACGCTAACAGTGCCCGCCTGAATGGGTTCCAACCCGTTGATGCAATAAAGCAAGGTTGATTTCCCCGAACCCGACGCGCCGATGATAGATAGGACTTCCCCTTTGGGAATATCAAGGTCGATGCCTTTGAGAACCTGCAAGGCGCCGAAGTATTTTTCTAATCCGCGAATTTGGATCATGAGGCCCACCGTTTTTCAAGTGTCGCGGCGTAGCGCGAGATTGGATAAGACAACGCAAAATAGAATGCGCCAGCGATTGTGAGGATCAGCAAAGGCTCTTGCGTGCGGGTGATCAGGATCTGGCTGGCTTTGAGAAGCTCGACATAGCCCAGCACCGATACCAGTGCGCTGTCCTTCATCACCCCAAGGGCGACACCGACCCATGACGGAAACACCGCGCGCCCGCCGATCGGTAGAACGACATAGCGCAGGTCTTGCCAGTAGCTCATACCAAGCGAACGTGCAGCCCGGCGCATTGGCTGGCCCACGGCCTCCATCCCGCCACGGGCGACGTTGGCCACAAGGGATGCACAGTAGGTCGACAAAATGACGACGCCGGACAGAAACGGATCAAGGTTCAGCCCAATCATAGGTGCGAAATTATAGAATAGCACCAATTGGATGATCAGCGGCACAGAGCGGAAAACGTCTAACACGGGCCCAAGGGTCAGGGCTGCGGCCAATTTGCCTTCGTACATCAACCAGCCAAAGATCACCCCCAAAAACGTGCCAATTGAGATAGACAGCACCGAGATCAAAACGGTGCGCCATGCCGCCTCTGCAAGGTACAAAAAGTCGCTTGGCTGAAAGCTGGAAAAGAAGCTTATCGTCGGTTCCATGCTGGTCTCCTCAATACCGAAACAGGCGGGCGGACAGCAGGCGTGATGCCCCCAGAATGATCTTGACGATCACATAGTAAATCACTGCCGTAACGGCGAAATATTCAAAGATGCGGTAGGTGCGGCTGGCCAGCGCCTGAGTTTCGCCGGACAGTTCCCGAAACCCGACCAGCATACCCAAAGACGACATCAGAACTGCCCAGACAATCTGGTTGGTCAGTGGATGATAAACGATGCGAAAAACCTGCGGGATGATGATCCGCGTATAGCTTTGCCATGCAGTCATCCCCAACGAGCGTGCAGCGCGGATCTGCGTGTCAGGAATGGCCTGAAACCCACCACGAAAGTTTTCGGCAAGGTATCCGGCGCAATTGAAGCTGAGGGCTACGAGCACGATCACGTATGGCGACATGTGAATGCCCACGGCACCCAGTCCGAACCCGAAAAAAAACAATTGGAACAACGCAGGTGTGTTACGCGCCAGTTCGACCCAGGCCGAAGCGAGCCATTTCAGCGGGCCGCGCATGTGCATGCGGATAAGCGCAAGCCCCAGACCAAAGATGATCCCAAGTACCATCGACAGAGCCGCAATCTCAAGCGTCGTCAACCCGGCTGCAAGCAGGTCCGACAAGCTTTTGAACACTGGCCGCCAATGGAAATTATAGTCGAACATGCGAGCCCCCGCGCGGTAGAGTGACCCCGCCCTTCAATTGGGGCGGGGTGGTTGGTTTTAGTACATCACGCCGGGAATGCGCAGTTCAGGCGCATCGCCACCGACATATTTGCCCCAGAGCTCCTGATAGCGACCAGAACGCGCTTGATGGGTGACAAAGAGGTTGAGGTAGTTCAGCCACGACACGTCCTGACGCTTGGCCACCACCGAGGTGTAGTCGGTTGTCCAAGGCATGCGTGGGCCAGCAAGAATGTTGTCATATTGCTGCGTAATCGGCAAAACGGCAGTGTTGGTGGTCAGGCCAATGTCAGCCTTACCTTGCGCAACGGCAAGGAAAACCTCGTTCTCGGACTGGTAGCCCTGATAGTTGGCTTCTTCGCCCCACTCCGCCGCGATCTTGAGCCACTCCTGCTCCGGCACGGTGCCAACAGCGGCCGCCACGCGCTTGCCGCGGATGTCATCAAACGTGGTGATCCCGCTGTCTGCGCTCACAACGCCCTGAGCATAGTAAACTGCGTAAGGGATTGAGAAGCCAACTGTCCGCGCCCGTTGCAGGCTGTCAGAGGTTGCACCAAAAACGACGTCGGCGCGGCCAGTGACGATCACCGGCAGGCGCTCGGACCATGTCAGCGGCATAATTTCATATTCAACTTCCAGCGCGGCGGCCAGATCGGCGCAATAATCCACGTCAAAGCCTGCAGGTTCGTTATTCGCATCGCGATAGCCGATTGGTGGAAAATCCAGAACAACGCCGCAGCGCAGGGTGCCGCGGTCTACAACGTCGTCAAGTGTATCCGCGCTCACCGTAGCGGCAAAGGTGGTAGCAAGGACGGCGGCCGCAGCGACCGCAGTTTGAATCTTTATCATTATGTCAACTCCCTGTTGAGGTTAAGATGGATAATTCGTATATTGGATCCAATATAAAGGCAACAATAAACAACGCTGGATATCGAGGTGCCGAGCCAGTAGATGTGAGTGAAGACAGTTCAAATCAGGGAAAGTCGATGAATTTCAAAGCCGTTAACGTCGCTCAAAGCAAATCCGCAACCGAGATTGTTTTTGATTCACTGCGTCAGGCCATCATCATGGGCGAGATGGAAGACGGCGAACCTCTACGACAGGAGGAAATCGCAAAGGCCTTTAACACAAGCCGGATTCCAGTGCGTGAGGCGATCGCCCGACTGGAACAACTTGGTCTGGTCGAAGCGCGGCGTTACAAGGGCGCGGTGGTTGCCGCCATTTCGATTGAGGAATTCGACGAAATTTTCGACCTGCGCGCGGTTGTCGAAAGCGACGCCATGCGGCGCGCTGTGCCGCTGATGACCAAAGCGTCACTTGCCGAGGCCCGATCGTATCATGTGGCCTTTGCTGCCGCGACCGAGCCCGAAGAATGGACGGCCTTGAATCGCAAGTTTCATTGCTGTCTTTACGAAGCCGCCAATTCCCCAAACTACCTCAAGGTAATTAACGGCCTTCTAGACCGGTTGGACCGGTATCTGCGCGCGCAGCTTTCCCTGACCGACGGGATGGAGCGCGCGACACAGGAACACGAGAGCATCCTTGCGGCCTGCGAAGCGGGCGACGCCGAACATGCCGCCGCACTGACCTACGATCATGCGCAAGACGCAAAAGCGTCTCTCCTCAACTACCTCAAGCAAAAGCGGGAAAAGACATGAGCTCGAATTACATCAACTATGAGAGCGCCATTGACCTGTTGTCCTGGGAGGGTTCTGTCGCAGCTTTGCGCGCTGGGCACCTGCGGCCAAAGGCAGAGATAGCTGATATCTTTTTGGGGCCGCAAACGGCGACTTTGTTGAACCGGGCCGCATTCATCGACGGTCTGGGATACGGCGTGAAGGCGGTCACAGTGATGGGCGAAAATCCGGCCAAGGGCTTGCCGACCGTTCAGGGTGCGATGATGGTCTACGAGCCTGACATGGGAGGTCTGAGCGCCATCATCGACAGTCGTCTTGTCACCGAAATCAAGACGGCCAGCGACTCAACCCTTGGCGCACGTCTGCTGGCGCGACCAGATAGCAAACGGCTGTTAATTGTCGGCGCAGGGGTGGTCGCAGAAAGCCTCATCCATGCATATACTGCGATATTTCCCAGACTTGAGCATGTTTTGGTATGGGCCAGACGACCCGAACAGGCCCAAGCTCTTTTGAAGCGGATGACGGGCATCAAGGCAAAGCTCTCTGTTGCAGAGGATTTGGCGACAACTGCCGCCAGCGCAGATATCATCAGTTCTGCAACGATGGCCCGCACGCCTGTTCTCAAGGGGGAATGGATTACACCCGGAACGCATGTCGATTTGATCGGTGCCTTCAAGGCCGATATGCGCGAAGCCGATAATGCGTTAATTTCATCTGGATCCCTTTTCGTCGATAGTCGCGACACAACGCTGCACCATATCGGAGAGCTGATGATCCCGCTTGCCGCAGGCGTGATCAGTGAAAGTGACATCAAAGGCGACTTTTATGATCTCATTGCAAGCGATCAACCGGCGCGGACGTCCGGCACAGAAATAACCGTGTTCAAGAACGGCGGCGGCGCGCATCTTGATTTGATGATTGCCGATTATATTACGCGCACTGTCGCAAGCAGATCGTGACCCAGAACACTGCGCCTCAAAACACACTTTTTGTGAAGAACGCAGCAGGGGGCGCAGTCGTTATCTGTCAGGAGGGGCTTAGCTTTTGGGGCGGGGTCGACCCGAATAACGGGGTGATAATCGACGCACATCACCCCGAACAAGGAGCAGAACTTGCTGGTCGGATCGTATTGATGCCAACCTCTCGCGGTTCGTGCAGCGGCAGTGGAGTTTTACTGCAACTCGCACGTAACGGATCTGCGCCCGCCGCACTCGTTTTTCGTGATACCGAAGAAATTCTCACCCTCGGAGCAATAATTGCAGGTAAGCTTTTTGATCGTCCCGTCGCGGTTCTGCGTTTGGAGCCTTCGATCTACGATGCCTTATCAAAGGCCAACGTGGCAGAGATTACAAATGACACGCTAAAGTTCTCGGACCGATCAATTCCGCTTTCTCAACCAAAGACAAAATCGTTGACCTTAAGTGTTTCGGACCGAAACCTATTGAGTGGGAAAGACGGACCGGCGCGCCAGATCGCGATGGAAGTGCTCTGCTTGATGGCCGCAGCACAAGGCGCGCATGAGTTGATCGATGTCTCGCGCGCGCATATTGACGGGTGCATTCTGGCCCATGACGCCAATTTGGATTTTGCTGAAAAGTTGAATCAGATGGGTGCAAAGACCATTATTCCAACCACAATCAATGCAATTTCGGTGGATCGAGAGAACTGGCAAACGCAGGGTGTCGTGCCCAATTTTGGCAAAAAAGCCAGCCGTCTTGCCGATGCTTACGTCAATATGGGCGCGCGCCCTACGTTCACCTGCGCACCTTATCTCCTGGACGACGCACCCACCCAAGACGAAGCAATCGGATGGTCGGAATCCAATGCAGTTATTTTTGCAAATTCGGTGCTTGGCGCACGTACGCAAAAGCACCCAGACTACCTTGATCTATTTATCGCGATAACAGGCCGAGCACCCAATACAGGTGTATATTTGGCTGAAAACCGTGTGCCGGTTTGCGAGCTACGGGTTGTATTACCTACACAATTTGATGATGCTTTGTGGCCAATGCTGGGGTGGTTGGCCGGGGCCAAGTCTCCGAACGGCATTCCTGTGCTAACAGGTCTTGAGAAGCTTTCTCCAACGTCAGATGACCTCAAAGCGCTCTGCGCAGCTTTTGGAACAACGTCTGCAGCCCCCATGTTGCATGTGCGGGGGCACACGCCCGAAGGCGACCTACCGATACCTATTCACACGAAACGGTTCGACATTACAGTCGCCGATTTGGTGACGCTTTGGCAAAATTTCAATGCAGCAGGCAACCAGATCGATCTGGTGGCAATCGGTAGCCCTCACGCTTCGTTGTCAGAGTGCCGAAAGTTCGCTCAATTGCTGGGCAATAAAAGCTGCCACCCCGCAACAAAGACAATTGTGACAGTTGGTCGCAAAACTCTCGCTGACATGACGGCAGAGGGGATTTTTGATCGACTTCAGGGGGCTGGCGTTCAGGTCATCCCTGACATCTGCTGGTGTTCAATAACAGAACCTGTCTTTCCAACAACCGCATTAGTGCTGATGACAAATTCTGGAAAATATGCACATTACGGCAAAGGCCTAACAGGTAGAGACGTGCGATTTGGCAGCTTGGAAGACTGCGCAGGAGCCGCGTTAGGAGGACGTGTACGTGCTGGATTGCCTTGGTGGTTATTACCTCTGAAAGGCGAAGCTGATCCGCGATGAGGATGGCGTTCTCAAGCCGTCCGTTCTAAGTGCCGCCGTTCCTTGCATGTGCAAAGAAAATTTATCGCCGTCATTTAGAGAAAAACCTGCGGAGAGATGGTTTTCAGCTTCTTTTTGGGGAGCTCAGCGTGCCTTGATTTCGGGTTGAGTCCTGCGGATTTCGACTGGCTGAACGACCGGTCTGAGGAATTCGCTGCACCGCTGAATATTTGTCGAAGCGCTTGCAAGGGTTTTCTACGGTGCATCCGCTGCGAGAGCATATGGCGGCTTTGTCCGCATTGTACCAGTTCAAACGGGGCGCAGCGAACGACCGCAATCCGCCATATTGGAAGGTCATTTGCCTGCTGACATCAACGGCCCAGAGCATGCCATTCACTTGCAGTTACAATGCTGCGGCGCGGTCCGTCGAAGGAGGCGTTCGCCGCGCGTGCCAAATTCAAGGCACTTCGAACTCACACGGTCCACTAACGAAGCCGACTTTCAGACACCGCTCTGCAATGTTAACCTTTACTGAGACCGGCCGCGCGCTTTAGGCTTTGAAGCGGCGGGAAGTCGCAAGAATTTAGGGGCAATGGTGACTGAGTTAACAGATACTTGTCTTATGGATCGGCCAACCACAAGTGATCCAGGAGGATTGATGTTATGGGCGGATCGATGGGCGGTGCCTCTTTCGCATGATCCGGAAACGGTTCTGGACCTCGTCGACACGCTGTCGGACGTTGACGCAGAGGGCTCCGATGACTGTCTTACGCTTTTGTCGCGTATCTTGGACGAGGCGCGAATGAACCAAGAAAATGAGGAACCAAGGGCGAGTGACTTTTTTCAGGTCCTTGCGGCGGGCCTAACGGAACGGACTGATGCAGGTGAGCTTGACGCCGAGACCTGCTTCGGACTTTGTCAGGCTTACCTCCGCGCTGGTCTCACCCCTCCCGATCAACTGCGCACGGCACCTAACGCCTTTGAGGCTCAAGCGGCAGGCGAGGGCCTCGAGCTTCCGGATGTCGCGGATCTCGCGGAAGGGCTTGTCCCGGACGGGTCCACGCCTTTTGGGTCCTACACCGGGCTTCGCGAAGTTTTGGGCGCTATGCCGGCTCAAGTGACAACCGCCTTTTTGACGCAGATGATCGGGCAAGGTGATCGCCGCATGATTGCTATAGGGCGGTATTTTCTGCTCGATCCGGTTGCAGAGATGCGCGATGCAGCCCTCGCCGGATTCGGGTTGCTTGCGGAAGGCGCAAATGTGGATGCGGCCCTGCTGTCCGACCTAATCCTGATCCGCAACTGGGTGCCAAACGGCGAAGCGCTCGACGCGCTGATTAAAACTGCGCTGCGACGTGAGCCATCAGGTGGAACTGTCCCGCATCCTTGGCAGCTTCATCGTGTTATGACGTCGCTTCCCGACGGCACCGGCTCGCAAAGCATTTTGGGCGTCTGTAGCCGTGGAAGCACACGCGCGGTGGCCGCAGCGATGATCAAAGAAGGACACGGGATAAAGGACGCTTATGTCATTCCCTGTTCCAGCAGAAGCGATCAGAAAACGATCGTTGAGCAAATTGAACAGGCGATGACGATGCATGACGTGTCGCCTTCCTACGTAGCCTCCGCCATTGGCTTCACCCTTGGCGACGGGCTGGCGCACGGTGCGGTGACAACGCCGGGCTTCCTGGATGTCGCGCCGATGTTTGGCATTGGCGATGTGACGCCACAAACCGGGGGGCATGCGGTACTTCTAGCGGTGGTTGATCCGGAAGGAGAGCTTGGGTCTCTGTCAGACAATCGCCTCAGCCGGTTGATCGGCAAGAGCCGTGACTGGTTCTCAGAGCATGACATCTCCAGCAGCTGGTTCGTCTCTGATGCCACTTTGATGGCAGCGCTTGAAGAAGCGTCAACTGCCGCCAGCGCAAAGAAGATCGTCGTCGGGTATCTTGATGAAAGGCGTGATCACTGGACAAACTTCTTTGCCCGATCAGCGCTAATCTTGCGCCATGATTGCCGCGCGCCGCCTGACGCGTGGATGAGCTTTGCTGTTGTCGCCCAAGCGCTGGAGGCTGGACGAGAGATCAAGAAGATACCCGTCTTTGAGGATATTCTCGGGCAAACTCTGGAGGTGGCAACGGCGCGCACGATGGACGGTCTTGGAGACGATCTGGAGTGGGAAAACGAAGAGTTCGAACCGCCTACAATCGAGGCAGAGCGAAAGGGCGAGTTGGCCAAATTGCTCAAAGGCAGCTTGCTCAAGCCGGATCAGATTGATGGTTACCTGACCGCCGTTCTGATCGCCCCGGAATTCGCAACACCGAATGAATGGTTGATGCCGCTCATGGAGGGGATCGAGGCGAAGGGGCATGGATCCATTCAACGTATCCTCGACATCCTGATGTTGCGTTACGGCGCGCTGAACGAGGCTGTGATCCTTGGCGAAATCGGAGGAGAGGTCCGGGACCTGCCCCTGAAGCGCTTCCAAGCCTGGACCGAGGGGTTCGCGCAGGCGGTGGATGGCATCAACGGCGCTTGGCCAAAACGAGCATTGAGCCGCGATGACAAACAGGTCCTCAATATGATCCGAAGCGCCGCCATTGATGATCTAACACCAACCTTGAAACCACTCTTACCCAGTTGGATCCAAATGACTGCCGTTAAATGGCGGGAAGATTTGTGAGTTTTAAGCTATTTGGGCTGGTGTCGGCCCAAACCAGCCGTTGCGCAGCTAGCTGATGCTGCTTGGCAGCGTCAGCAA
>Ga0136655_1000996_pt1 | contig 12969 bp, 9 predicted proteins | sample CPBDNA_2_FD_94863 | JGI IMG/M metagenome (GOLD analysis project Ga0136655, IMG submission 94863) | Freshwater to marine salinity gradient microbial communities from Chesapeake Bay, USA - CPBay_Spr_15_0.8_DNA (version 2) | ecosystem: Environmental > Aquatic > Marine > Coastal | place: USA...
CAATATACAGGGAGAAGAGCAACAGAAATTGGATGTAATTGCCAACATCCGATTTATGAGGGCTCTGAGCAAAGGCGGTGAGGTCTGCGCTATAGTATCGGAGGAGGAAGATGCCGTCATTGATCTACAAAATAAATCAGGTAAATACGTGGTGGCCATCGACCCCTTAGATGGAAGCTCCAACATTGATGTAAACATCAGCATTGGAACGATTTTTTCTATTTATCGAAGGAAATCCCCAATTGGGAGTCCGATCCAAAAAGAAGATATCATGCAGCCTGGAAGCCAGCAAGTTGCTGCTGGATATGTGCTCTATGGATCTTCTACGATGCTCGTCTACACGACTGGGTGCGGAGTGAACGGCTTCACCTATGAAAATTCATTAGGCGAATTTTTCCTCTCTCATCCAGACATTCAAGCGCCGAAATCTGGTCAAATATATTCGGTCAATGAAGGAGTCAGCAACGAGTTTGACCCAAGTATTCTCGCCTATATCTCTTTCTGTAAAAAACAGAAATTTGCTGCACGATACATTGGGTCGCTTGTTGCGGATTTCCATCGAAACTTATTAAAAGGAGGGATCTACTTATATCCTGCAACTGTGAAAAACCCTTCAGGAAAGCTCCGGCTCCTTTACGAGGCAAATGCTTTGGCATTCATAGCTGAACAGTCAGGAGCAATGGCAACAGACGGTAATATGCGGATACTGGATATTATCCCGACGAATCTTCACCAAAGAACCCCGCTTTTTATAGGATCTGTTGAGCTTGTTCAGGATGTCCACCAATATATCTCGAAAACTTTGGGCCAAATCACCGAAATCAGCCATTGAGAAAAGATTATTAGAGGTAAAGTGTAAGTTTAGTAACTTGCACCATCAACATTTAAAACCTATGAAATCAATCAAACGCTATTCTGCTCTTGCCGCGCTGGCTGGGGTGCTTATGATATCTTACTCTTGTGAGACCAAAGATACAGTAGTAGAAGAGCCTATCGACGAGACTTATGCAGTTCAAACTGAGAAGTTGCTTTTGAAAGTCGATACGCTTTATACTGAATTTAATAACCCCTGGGGAATGACTTGGCTAGGTGACGGCAAAATGCTTGTTACCGAAAAAGAAGGTGAAATTCTAATTTTCCAAGACGATAAATTCACCGGAGAGAAAGTTCAAGGACTTCCCGCAGTATGGAATGTAGGTCAATCAGGATTGCTTGACATCAATACCCATCCTCAATTTGCGGATAATGGATGGATCTATATCACTTTTGGGAAGAATATGCCGGACAGCACTGGAGCTACTACGGTGATGAGATTTAAGTTGGAGGGAAATAACGCCGTCCAACAAGAAGAGTTAATCACTGCAGGCCCTGCATGGGATGGTGGTAGACACTTCGGAAGTCGAGTTGTATTTGACAATGATGGCTATCTCTATTTCTCCAATGGGGATAAAGGGAATATGCCTGAAAATGCACAAGATTTAACCAATTCACATGGAAAAATTCACCGAATTCATGATGATGGAAGAATTCCAGCAGACAATCCATTTGTCAACACTCCTGGAGCTATACCTTCAATCTGGACTTATGGAAATAGAAATCCACAAGGTCTTGTTTACGACAAGGTAAATGACCGCCTTTATGAGACTGAGCACGGCCCAATGGGTGGTGATGAATTAAACCTCATCCAAAAAGGAAAAAATTATGGCTGGCCAGTGATCACCTATGGTGTCAACTACGATGGTACTCCGATCACCGAAATCACAGAGAAAGAAGGAATGGAGCAACCTTTAACTTATTACGTTCCTTCAATCGCCACAGCAGGCGTAGCATTAGTTACCTCTGATAGATACCCAGCATGGAAAGGTGATATTTTGATTGGTGCTTTGGCAAAAATGCACATCAATCGAGTAGATATGGATGGAGCAACAGCAGGGGCTCAAGAAATCATGCTTCAGGACATCGGAAGAGTTCGTCAAATAAAAGAAAGCCCTGATGGATACATCTATGCGATCACCGAGGGAACTGGTCTTTTGATAAAACTGATCCCAATTCGATAAAATATTAGAAAATTAATGATCCCTCCAAAATCAATAACGGACAAGCAATTGTCAATTATGATGTTTGGAGGGATTTTTTTGTTTGATTAACTCATTCGAAACCATTTTAATTTTAGGGCGTTTTTAAATTGAAACAAAAGTTAGCCCTATGAAACTCACTTTTTCCTTTTTGATAATCACGCTTCTGACCATGGGCACGGCTTGCTCTCAGAAAAATTTAGAAGATATTACCCCTCCTTTAGCCGCCGATCTAAAGTTTACTACCCAAACTGACAAGCTTTCTATTAAAGTCGACACACTCCACACCGGACTTCAGAATCCATGGGGAATGACTTGGATAGGTGGAGATAGAATGTTGGTCACTGAGCGAAAAGGTGAAATCCTGATTTTTGAAAAAGATAAATTCACCGGCACCAAAGTAACGGGGCTGCCGTCCATGTATGTGAATGGTCAAGCTGGCCTGCTTGATATTGCAACTCACCCAAACTATGCTCAGAACGGCTGGATTTACATCTCTTATGCGAAAGTAGTTCCTGGGGGAGGTGCAACTACGATCGCTAGATTTAAATTAAATGGAACTAGTGTCTCAGATTTTCAGGATTTAATCGTGACTACCCCAGCCTGGAACGGAGGCACACATTATGGAAGTCGTATCATTTTTGACAAGTCCAATTTTCTTTTTTTCACAAACGGGGAAAGAAATACCATGAATAATGCGCAGGACTTAACCAATTCTCATGGGAAAGTTCACCGAATTAAAGACGATGGAAGTATCCCATCTGACAATCCTTTTGTAAATACTCCCGGGGCAGTTTCCTCAATCTGGACTTATGGGAATAGGAATCCACAAGGCATGATCTATGATCAAAAAAATGATCGAATCTGGTCGGTCGAGCATGGCCCACAAGGCGGAGACGAACTAAATTTGATCGAAAAAGCCAAAAACTATGGTTGGCCAGTGATTACATACGGCATCAATTACAATGGGGCGCCAATTTCCAACATCACTTCAAAAGATGGAATGGAGCAACCAAAACATTATTGGGTCCCATCGATTGCTACATGCGGCATGACCTTGGTTACTTCAGATCGCTATCCTGAGTGGAATGGGAATATTTTAGTGGCAGCATTGTCCAAACAACATATTGCTAGAATCGAAATGAATGGGACGATTTTTTCTAAGGAAGAAAAGCTTTTTCAGAATATTGGAAGAGTGCGTCAAGTATCCCAAAGTCCAGATGGCTACCTCTATGCAGTCACCGAAGGCACAGGATTATTGGTGAAAATAATCCCTGCTAGGTAAACGATAATTCAATTGGGGTCTATCTCTTTATTTCACATCAGTTGCTCTATATCAAGAAAATCTTTTGGGCGAGCTGCTCTCTTTTTACTTTCAAGTAAATCGTCAAAATTCAGAGCTTTCCATTTTCTTAAAGGTTATCATTCTTCCAAATTTGGCTCATTTTCGTACCAGTATGAAGTTCCCTTTTGTTCGTTCTTCAAATGTCTTTTCGGAAGGAAAAAGCTGATTAGTTCTTCTGCTTAATTTCAAAAAAGATAAAATTCGCTCTTCTCCTGATAGAGCCAAGAACTCCTCCTGTCTGATTTTATTACTCTCTTATTTGGTTAAAAACCACATTTCCAAAGCCCTAAGATAAGCTTAGAGAACATCATTTTAAAAACGATCAGAAAAAAAACACGATCTATACAAAATCCACATCCACACTAAATGGATATTTCATCAAAAACTGAAGCGCCTCTTCGATTTCCAAATCCTCGAATAACACCCGATAAAGGTTTTCGGTGATCGGAGCGCGAAGCTGGGAAGTCTCCAGAAATCCTTTAATGATCCGAACAGTATTGATTCCTTCTGCAACTTCCTCCATATCATCCAAAATCTCCGCGAGAGTTTCTCCTTTGGCAAGTCTAAAGCCTACCGTATAATTCCTCGAATCAACAGAATTACAAGTGGTCACCAAATCTCCAATTCCAGCCAAGCCAAAAACTGATTTGACACTTCCTCCCAATGCATTGCTCAAATGCACCATTTCTACCATTCCTCTTGAAATCAATAAACCTTTTGCATTTTCTCCAAGTCCTAATCCCGCCAATGCTCCAGCTGCAATAGCTATAATATTTTTCAAAACTCCAGATAACTCCACTCCTATAATATCCGAATTACCATAAACCTGAAATTTCTCAGATCGTAGCAAGCGCTGTCCTTCTAGAATCACTTCATTGTATTTGCTGGCAATAACCGTAGCTGCTGGTTGACCTTTCGTAAGTTCCTTCGAAAGATTAGGCCCAGCCAGGCACCCAACTCGTACCGCAACGGTTTCCTGAAGGATCACTTCGCTCATGGTGAGGATCTGGCTTCTCCTGATTTTTTTGACCGTCTCCAGGGATTCACCAGGATCCAGATTCAGACTCAAACCTTTGGTCCCATGGATAATCAAGTGATAAGGAAACAAAAACGGAGCGAATGTCCGGACCACTTCTTGGAATGCTGAAGAAGGAATCATGAAAAATAATACCTCGCATTGTTGGCAAATCTCCTCAGGATCTACTGTAGCCTTAATGCTTTTGGATAGTTCCTTACCTTGAGCAGTATGCACACTATTGATTTCAGCAACAACTTCAGCTTTTCGGGAGTACACGATCACTTGGCTTTTTTCTGCAAGCATATTTGCGATAACAGTCCCAAAGCTTCCCACACCAATCACTCCGATGACTTTTTCCTTTTTAGAAGAGTTTTTCAAGTCCATATCCGGTCAATCTATTGTGGTAAAAATAAAGTAAACTCATGTCTTGTGTGGTAATGGCTCCATTCTCATCTTGAATTAACGGTCGCTTAGCATGATACATCCCTACATTATCCATACCGTGAAGGATAATCTCATCGATAGTTGTATTTAAATGTGGAGCAGTATTGATCAAGCCCTGAGCCTTTAATTCATAAACAGTTGTCAATACACGTTGGCATGATTCTTTAAAAACCTCGTAATCAATCACCAAGTCCTCCTCAGGTAATCGGAGCAATTCAAAAAGATCAAGCTTTTTATTTTCACTTTTGATCAGCTCAAAGGCCGTAAAAGCCACCAAATGTGAACTGAAAACACGATTGATCTTGTGAAACTCTTCCACGATTCGCTTGCCCAGCATATTGGTATATTCTTCTTCACGCTGCGTATCAATGGTTACCACACCATCCGACGTGAAATAATCGCTCGTATCGATTTGTCTTCCATTTTTATCGATTGTTCTGCCGTCTTTGTCAACATAATTCCCTAGTACATCCATCGCCTTTCCTATGGATACCGAAATATCAGATCCTTTGGTGAAGAACTTTACCAGAAACTTTGAGATTTTATAGGAAGAAGAGAATTCATCGTTCTCTTTATAATAGCGCTCTTGTCCGGTGATACTCAAGTGGTCTCGAATCAGGCCAGGCGCTTCTAGGACAAAATGATAGTTAATCGTAACTGGCACGATGAATATCTTCCCCGAAATATCAGTGATACCCGCCTGATAATTTGCGCGCTGCGCTTCGATAGCGGTGCTAAGTAAGCCAAGCTTCACCCTAGACTCGATCATACCACTTCTTGACCTAGTGCCTCCTGGGAAAAATAAGCTATGACAACCAAACTGGATCGCCTCCTTGGAGTAGGTCTTCAAAGTCTCCAGATACATCAAATTCTTCTTCCGACGGTCCACTTTATAGGCACCGAGTGCATTCATGAAGTAGGCAAAAATTGAAATATTGAAAAGGTTAAGTCCCGCCCCATAAATGAATGGAGGCAATCCAAGAACCGAGATAATCCATCCGATTAGAATACTATCCAAATTACTAAAATGGGTAGGTACCATTACTATCGTTCCTTTGGTAGCCAAATCTCGGATTTGCTCAGTCTCTCCTGTGATTTGAATCTTATCCTGAAGGGAAAATTGATTGCTGAAAAGCGACTTAAATCCTTTTACCCGAGCTGCATTCAAAAGCCGAGAGAAGCCATAAGTCACCACACTTCTTGTAAACTTATAGTGAGTGGCTTTGAAGTTACTAGCAATCTCTTCCGCGTAGCGATTGGTTATTTTATTTAAGACTGATTTGTATCCCTCAAACCTTGAGACTTTTTTAGATTCCGCATTTACTGTGAGCAAAGAAGATTTCACCTCTCCCCAAAATTCACCCTCGTCGTCCGGATCTACTACCCAAGGATTCTGCTTTACACGGAGTTTTTCCCTATAGAGCGTCGTTTCTAATTCTTCTCTAAGAATTTCAGGATTATTTCCTGTCTGGGACAAGATCCGTTCTTCAGCTAATTCGGCTACTTTTTTTACAAATTCTTTACGCTCCCTTGCCAGTTTGACTACCGGCCATTCATTCTTGCTTGGTAGAATGGGTTCGTATCGATGTTTGATGTATTTCTCCTCCAACTGGGTTGTAGTTTAAACTTGAACTATCAAAGATAAGCAAATTGACCTTCCTTCTTTGATTCGCTTTGCGCTGCAACGCATGATTTATAATTTTGATTTAAGGAAAAACGCAACCACTGCACTGGTAATCAGACCCATTACTGCAGCTCCAACAGTCGCTTGAAGCAAGTAATTTTCTAAATTGAAATAGGCCTCCGCATCAGTCTGAGACATTTCTCCAGATTCGACAGTATAATCGATGACATTTGGGAAATAATCAGGTGTGATCCACACCGACGTTATGTATTGAGTCAATGGACTGAGAAGTACTATAAAAAAAGTCATAATGGCACCAGCAATTAATCCTTGTTTATAACTCATCTGGCCCCGATAGAAATTTCGCTTTTTGTCTACTAGCGCAAATACGTAGACGCTAATCGCTACCACTGCAAAAACATTAGTGTATACGGCATGATCGGCAATTTTTTCATCATGCCAGCCCAATGCCTTTTCAATAAGCATCCATATCAAGGTAGCGAGCATAAATATAATCGCCCACTTTATTTCAATTTTGAGATTCTTCATAGCCAGTTGGGTTTCAGGACAGTTCTGGGATATTCTTTTACAAAATACAAATATTTCAAAACGTTATGATCTGGAGCATGTTTCTATTCTATACAGGAATATTCTTGTCCATGAAGTAAACCGTAGTATTTTTACAGCACCAAATACCGAATGAAACCAGACCTAAAGCAAATACAACAACCCATCGCATCCGAAATGACTGAGTTTGAACTCAAGTTTAAGGATCTGATGAAAAGCAAGGTCAAGCTGCTCGATCACATCATGAATTACATCGTGAAGCGAAAGGGAAAGCAGATGCGCCCGATGTTTGTATTTTTATCTGCAGGAGTTTGTGGCGGAATCAATGAATCCACTCACCGTGGCGCCGCATTGATCGAATTGTTGCATACGGCCACCCTGGTTCATGATGATGTCGTCGATGATGCAAATTATAGAAGAGGTTTTTTCTCAGTAAATGCCCTTTGGAAAAATAAGATTGCCGTTTTGGTTGGCGATTTCTTGCTCTCTCGAGGCCTGCTTCTCAGTGTGGACAATAATGATTTTCATTTGTTGAAAATCGTATCGAATGCAGTAAAGGAAATGTCGGAAGGAGAACTACTTCAGATCGCCAAAGCCCGAAAGCTCGATATCACTGAGGAAGTTTATTATCAGATTATTCGTCAAAAAACGGCTAGCCTAATGGCTTCTTGTTGCGCTGTTGGTGCATCCAGTACTGCTAGTACAGAAGAAATAATTCTGAGAATGCGGGAATTTGGAGAGAAAGTAGGAATGGCCTTCCAAATCAAAGATGACCTTTTTGACTATGGTGATGATGAAATCGGAAAGCCGGTAGGAATTGACATCAAAGAGAAAAAGATGACGTTGCCGCTGATCTATGCACTATCTAAGGCAGACTGGTTTGAGAAAAGACATATTATCAGCCTGATTCGGAATAAGAGCGACAATAAAAAAGCGGTCAAAGAAGTAATCGATTTCGTCAAGAAAAGTGGCGGATTAAATTATGCCAAGGAAGCCATGCATCGATACTACGAAGAGGCTATGGTGATTCTGAATCAGTTTCCGGAATCCGAATACAAAACTTCGCTCTCTGCCTTGGTGGATTATACGATCGAGCGGAAGAAGTAAAAAAAGCGAGCCTAGAATTATGCTAGAATTTCGATTTTTTATTAATTCTAACCAATTGTTCTAACTTTGATAGTATCATATGATGCTATCAATGAGACCTCCTCACGATATTACACCCCCAATTTTAAAATTAGTAAGCTCGATATCTGAGAAAATCGGAGCGGCAAATACACTTTTTTTAGACAAACAATCGCCTCAGCTTCGAAAGCAAAACAAAATAAAAACCATTCATTCCTCACTACAAATCGAGGGGAATACACTCTCTGAAGAGCAAATAACTGCCTTGGTTGAGAATAAACGTATAATTGGTCCACAAAAAGATATTACTGAAGTCATCAATGCAATCGCTGTTTATGAAAGTTTAGACTCGTTAAAATCTGTTTCGGAAAAAAGCTTCCTTTCCGCCCATGGCTTATTGATGAAAGAATTAATAAAAGATCCCGGAAAGTACAGGACTTCAGGTGTTGGAGTCGTAAAAGGCTCTCAGGTCGCACATCTGGCCCCTCCGGCTCAGCATGTTCCAGGATTGATGAAAGATTTATTCGGCTACCTTAAAAATGACCAAGAACTTGCCTTGATCAAAAGTTGTATATTTCATTATCAAATGGAATTCATTCACCCGTTTATAGATGGAAATGGAAGGATGGGTCGGCTTTGGCAAACCATTATTTTAAAAGAACGGTATTCAGTTTTTGAATTTTTACCCTTTGAAACATTAATAAGTCAAAGCCAGGAAGCGTACTATCAAGCCCTAGCAGCAAGTGATAAAGCCGGGAAATCCACTATTTTCATCGAGTACATGCTGGGAATTATCGACAATTCTCTAGGAAACTTATTAAATGTAACTGGTCAAACTTTGACCTCAGATCAGCGGATTGCGCACTTTATTTCTTTAGGTAAAATTGAATTTAGCCGAAAAGACTACATGGATGTGTTCAAAACAATTTCCTCAGCTACCGCAAGTCGGGATTTGAAAAAAGCGGTGGAAAATGGGGTTTTATTTACCAAAGGAACCGGAAATCAGACGAGGTATTCCTTAAACAAAACCATCAAATGATTATTCTAACCCCTCCAAATACCCCTTAAACTCCTCAAAATCATTTTTCATCGGGATCACTTTTTTCTCTCCTTCAAGAAAAGCTGCCAATCGCTCGGGTAAAACCACTTTCTCTCCCAATGATTCTTCCACCACATCACGAAATTTTCCGGGATGGGCAGTTTCTAAAAATACACCTTGATATCCGGGGTGATCCTTCAGAAAGTCTACCAAACCTAAATATCCCACCGCGCCATGCGGATCAAGCGTGTATCCGAGTTTATTAACTTTTTGAATCGCTTTTACGGTTTCTGAATCCGAATAAAAAGCTCCAGATACATTATCTCTCAAGCGATTCTCATCAAAATCATATAAAGCCAAAAGCCTAGGGAAATTACTGGGATTCCCTACATCCATACTGTTGGAAACTGTCTGAACCGATGACATCGCCAAAAACTCTGCACCAGCCAAAAACTCGGGAACAACTTTGTTTTCATTGGTTGCAGCTATGAAATGGTCGATTGGCAAACCCATTTTTTGAGCTAAAATACCAGCTGCAAGATTTCCGAAATTTCCGCTTGGGACGGAGAACACTACTTTTTTACCATTCTTTGGAAGTCTGGAATACGCATAGAAATAATATAAACACTGTGGAATCCAACGGGCCACGTTAATGGAATTTGCAGAAGTAAGCAGCAACTTCTCATTCAATTCTGAATCAAGAAAGGCTTCTTTCACCAACTTCTGACAATCATCAAAAACGCCATCCACTTCCAGTGCGGTGATATTTTGTCCCAAAGTCGTGAACTGCATTTCCTGAAGCTCACTCACTTTCCCTTTCGGGAAAAGAATGATCACTTCTACCCCTTCCACACCCAAAAATCCATTTGCAACTGCACTTCCTGTATCTCCCGAAGTCGCCACCAATACACGAACCTTTTGGTCTGATTTTGCAATGAGCATACTCATCAACTTGGAACAAAACCGAGCTCCAAAATCCTTAAAGGCCAAGGTTGGGCCATGAAAAAGCTCTAAACTGTAGACGTCTTGTTCGACCTCCACCAAAGGCGCATCAAAGACTAAGGTATGATCCACCATTTCCTTGATTTGTGAATCAGAAAGTGCTGAAGAAAAAAGTACCCCAATGACTTTATAGCCTATTTCTTGAAAAGTCATCTCTGAAAACTTGGCAAAGAATGAGGCCTCCAAAACAGGGATTGTCTCAGGCATATACAAACCTTGATCAGGAGCTAATCCTTTAACTACCGCTTCGGATAAGTTTACTAGATGTGAGGGATTTGAAGTGCTGTAAAATTTCATGCAAATTCGATTGTGAGATTTAGCTCAAGTTTTCTGACTCATTCCTGAATCACATATGCGCCTTGGGTGTTGATTTTGGAGAAATAGATATCTACCTCCAAACCGATGGTTTGATAGATTTCTTGTGCAGCTGCAGCAATTTTTACCGAAGTTTCCGCTCCTTTTGAAAGGGCAAAAAGCGTTGGACCAGATCCTGAAATACCCATTCCCAATGCACCTGCATCTTTCAGGGTCTCTCGGATCTCATAAAACCCAGGAATTAAAACTGCCCGATAAGGCTCAGCGATCACATCTTTGAGTGATCGAGAGATCAAATCATAATCTTCCTGATACAAGCCGGCGATGAATCCTGCGACATTTCCCGATTGGATTGTAGATACTTTCATCGGAACTTGATCCCTTAGAACTGACCGTGAATCCGCAGTATTCAATTCAAAATGAGGATGTAAAAGAGTACAGTATAATTCGTCAGGCACATGAAGCTTGATCACATCCAATGGATGATAATCTCGAATCAGCACAAATCCTCCCAATAAACTTGGTGCTACATTATCTGCATGGCCAGCTCCACAAGCTACTTTTTCAGCGGCGATCGCAAAAGGGAGCAGATCTTTCTTCTCGAAGGGATTTCCCAATAGTTCATTTGCAGCCACCAAGGCAGCTACAGCACTGGCGGCACTTGAGCCCATACCCGAACCAAGTGGAAGTCCTTTTTTTAGATAAATATCAATTCCCGGATTGATACCCATTTCGTCCAGCATTGCTTGGATAGCAACGGCACAGGTATTTTTTGTGGCTTCCAGAGGTAATCTTCCCTCGTCTCCTTCAATGGAAACTACACAAAGCCCCGGCTCATCTTTGATCACCAGCTCTACGGTATCTCCCATCCCATCGATCGCAAATCCGAGGATATCGAACCCGCAGGAAACATTGGCTACGGTCGCTGGGGCAAAGGCTCTGGCAGATTTCATTATTCTCGAGTATAGTTACCTATTCGGATCACGTCCGCAAAAACTCCTGCGGCAGTCACATCTGCTCCAGCACCTGGGCCTCGAATAATCATCGGTCGATCGTGATAGCGATCTGTGGTCATCAGGATCATATTGTCGCTTCCACTCAAGGAACTGAATGGGTGTGAATTTGGAAGGGAATTCAAGCCAACTTTTGCCTTGCCATTTTCCAAAGTCGCCATGAATCTAAGCTTTTCTCCTTTTGCTTCAGCTTGCTCCAAAAGTGATGTGAATTCTTGATCATGTGCTTGGAGCTTTTCAAAAAACTCTGAAACTGTACTCGCCGATTGGCAATCTTCAGGAACCATGTTTTGAATGGTGATATCATCAAACTCCAAAGTCTGCTCAGCCTCTCTACCTAAAATCAATATTTTCCTGGCCACATCCATTCCACTCAAATCGTCTCTTGGATCTGGCTCGGTATATCCTTTTTCCTTGGCAACTTTTACTACTTCAGAGAATGGATCTCCTTTTTCAAGTTCTGAGAAAATGAAATTCATGGAGCCACTGAGTACGGCTTCGATTCGAATGACCTTATCTCCCGAAAGCATCAAATCTTGCAGCGTATTAATGACTGGAAGACCTGCTGCCACATTGGTTTCATAGAGGAATTTTACTCCACGCTTTTTCGCCAATTTCTTCAAAGCCAAATACTGCTCCATAGAGCCAGAATTTGCCTTCTTATTCGGAGTTACTATTGCAACTTTTGCCTCTAATATTTTGGAATAAAGCTCTGCCACATCCTGGCTGGCAGTACAATCGACAAAGACTGAGTTGGAGAAGTTCATCTCCTCCATCTTATTGATAAATTGATTGAGATCTGTTTTCTCATCCACTTCGCTGAGTTGATAGGGGTTTTTCAAATCAAAGCCATCCTCATGAAAAGCCATAAATCTACTATTGGCCATACCATGAATCAGAATTTCCAATTCATTATCTCCCCTCAATTTCTCCTGTTGATTGGCAATCATCTTGATCAGCGCTTTGCCAATCAAGCCAGTCCCAACCAGAAATACGTGAAGGACTTTATTCTCAGAAAGAAAAAACGCCTCATGCAATGCATTAAGAGCTTTTTGAAGATCCACTTGAGGGATAACAGCAGAGATATTCAGCTCTGAACTACCCTGAGCGATGGCAGCTACATTAATATTATTTCGACCTAGCGCACGAAACATTCTTCCGGAAGCGCCTGGGTTATGCCTCATGTTTTCTCCCACAACTGCAATAGTTGCCAGTTGATTGAGAACAGTAACCTCATCCATTTCTCCGGATTTGATCTCATAGTAAAACTCCATTTCCACTGCCTCTTTGGCAAGAATAGCCTCATGAGACTTAATCGCTAGGCAAATACTATGCTCTGAAGAAGCTTGAGAAATCAATAAAATAGAGATTTTGGCTTCAGCCAAAGCTTTAAAAACTCTGC
>Ga0136655_1000997_pt1 | contig 12957 bp, 9 predicted proteins | sample CPBDNA_2_FD_94863 | JGI IMG/M metagenome (GOLD analysis project Ga0136655, IMG submission 94863) | Freshwater to marine salinity gradient microbial communities from Chesapeake Bay, USA - CPBay_Spr_15_0.8_DNA (version 2) | ecosystem: Environmental > Aquatic > Marine > Coastal | place: USA...
AATAATTTGCAGGATTGTGCAAAGGTGCCAAAGGAAAAAGGGCTCGAATTCCAGCTTTGCTTTCTTCAGTGATCAGTTGGGTTTTAGAAAATTTCTCCCCTCCATGTACTACTCGATGCCCCACAACCTCCACTTCTCGGGGATCAGCCAATACTCCGGAATCAGGATGAGTGAGCAAAGCTGCTACTGCCAGAAGTCCAGCTGCATGATCCGGAATATGGAGTATTTCGGATTTTCTGATTTCTCCAGTATTCAAGAAAGCTCGATAATCTAGCCTAGTGCCTTCTAAACCAATGCGATCAACCATTCCTGAGCAGATTACTCTGGCTTCTGGCATCGCTATCAATTGATATTTGATTGAGCTACTTCCTGAGTTGATGACAAATATTTTCATTCGCTTAGGATTGTTGGGCTTGGATGGCAGTAATCACTACCGTATTGAATATATCAGCTACTGTACAGCCCCGGCTGAGATCATTGACAGGTTTATTGAGGCCTTGGAGCATGGGACCAATCGCTAGAGCACTTGTCTCTCGCTGAACTGCTTTGTAGGTGTTGTTACCAGTATTGAGATCCGGGAAAATAAGAACACTAGCCTGGCCAGCTACGGCAGATTTTGGAAGCTTCTGTCTTCCAACACTAGGGTCTACGGCAGCATCGTACTGAATAGGCCCTTCAATTTTCAAATCTGGCCTTCTGGATTTTACAAGTTCAGTTGCTCTGCGGACTTTTTCTACATCTTCTCCTGCTCCAGATGTACCGGAAGAATAGGAAAGCATAGCTATTTTAGGTTCAATTCCAAACATTAAGGCTGACTCGGCAGCCGAAATAGCGATGTCTGCAAGTTGCTCGGAGCTAGGATTGGGCACTACAGCACAATCTCCAAAGACTGAAACACGATTAGGGAGACACATAAAAAACACAGACGAGACCGTCGAAACACCAGGCTTGGTTTTTACAAATTGTAAAGCCGGTCTGATCGTATGCTGCGTAGTATGAATGGCACCTGAAACCATTCCATCAGCGTCCCCCAGAAAAACCATCATCGTCCCAAAGTAGGATACGTCAAGCATCAGATCGCGGGCCATTTCCAAAGTCAATCCTTTGCTTTTCCGAAGCTCATAAAGTTTCTGGGCATACATCTCAAAACGGGGCGATGAGACAGGATTTTCAATTTCCACTTTTTCCAAATCCAAGGAAAGATTAAGCCGCTTCACCGCTGCCTCGATGGATTCCCGATTGCCCAGAATTGTCAAACTGACCACAGATTGCTGAATCAGCCGATCTGCTGCTATCAAAATTCGATCATCTTCACCCTCAGGTAATACGATGTGTTTTTTATGTTCTTTAGCCCGCTTGACCAATTGATATTGAAACATCCTTGGGGTAAGAGTTTCAGAATGAAATGAAACCAACCGCTGACTCAATGCATCTTCATCTACCGCATCTTCAAAAAGGCGAATTGCCAATGCTATTTTCTCTTTATCATCAGGAGAAATTCGCGCATGGATTTCATTGACTCTCGTGACTACATTGAAAGTCCCTTCATCTACCTGTAAAACAGGCAAAACAGTTTCCAAGCCTTCGAGGAGTTTGATAATTGGAGCCTCTGGCAAAATCCCGCCAGTCAGTACCATTCCTGCGATTTTCCCGAAATTCCGAGAAACATTGGCCTGAAAAGCTCCCAAAATCAAATCTGCTCTGTCTCCAGGAGTCACTACCAGCGTATTTGGCTCCAGTCGGTCTAGGAAATTTCGCAACTGCATAGCTCCTACGATGGATTTAGAGACTCGATTGGAAAGAAGATTCTCTCCAAAAAGCACTTTAGCACCCAAAGAATCACGGATTTCTTCCATGGTAGGATTACTTAGTTCTTCCCTCATGGGAATGGATATCACCAAGATCTCTTTCGGCAATACCGCCACTAGACGATCGGTGATTTCTTTTTCTTGTCCATTGGCCACTTTGTTAGCTACCAAAAACAAGACCTGAACTCCTCGATTCAAAAACCCATTTGTTGTGGCTTGAGCTAGATCCACAATTTCCGATATCGACCTTTTGGCCCCATTCAGAATGATTGCGGCAGGTATTCCCAGGTTTTTGGCAAGTGATATATTCCCATCAAACTCCACATTAGTATTGACATCCAAAAAATCTGTGCCCTCCACCACCGTGAAATCTGCCTTTTCCTGAAGTTTTTTGAAATGATCTATCACAGAGTCAATCAAAAATGATTCGTTCCCATTATTGATCTCTTTGATGGCCCTTTTTCTAGAAAAGACAAACATCTCCTCATAGGACTGTGCAAGTTTGAAATGTTCCTTGATCAATTCGAGCCTACGGTCTTTGTCTTTCATCCCCCCAGATACAATAGGTTTGAGGTAGGCTAGCTTCTCTGTCTTGCTGGCTAAAAGGTTCATCAAGCCCAGAGCAATGATGGATTTTCCAGAAAAGGGCTCTGTGGTGGTCAGGTAAATAGCGTTGGTCATAGGTTTAAAAGAATTAATTTTTGGATAAAAAGCAGCTTATACCCGCTTACAAAGTAGGAAATTCCTCTTTGGTATTATCCTGACAAAGATCATATCAAACCAATTTTATCAGGTTGAATGTTTCGAAAAAAGCTAAAAAACGAAGTCAGAGACTTTACACCAGCTGATTTTTTTTATCTTCCTCCTTTCAAAGCGAATGAATTCTCCCAAAGCCCAGCTCACCCGAAATCTCAGCCTCTTAGGACTTACAGCCACCGGAATCTGCTCCATGATAGGAGCCTCGATCTATGTGGTGCCTTTTATGATTCAGCGAAATGTACCGGGGATCGGTCCATACGTGCTTCCCGCATTTCTTTTCGCAGCTATTCCAGCCTTATTTGCGGCTTTGGCCTATGCGATTTTGGCTACTGCAATGCCAAGAGCGGGTGGGTCTTACCTCTATGCGAGTCGCTCACTTAACCCTTATTTGGGATTCGTTGCCAGTTTTTCACAGTGGTTTGGACTGTCCATTGTCATCGGGGTAATAGCCTATGTTATCGTTCCCTTTTTTCGGGACTTTTTCGCAGCGCTAGGCTGGGAAGACCTAGCGGCTCAACTTGAAATCGGTTGGATTCGGGTCACTATTTCCCTTGGGATTCTTTGGGTTTTTGTGTGGATAAATATCCGAGGAGTCAAACTCTACGAGAAAACCTTGATTCCACTGATGATTTTGATGTTTGGCTTAGGAGCGGTAGTGATCATTTCTGGGTTAAGTTTTGATCAATCTGATTTCGCAAAAGCACTCTTAGCGAAAGAGGGGAAAAGCATTCCTATCCTAGAAAATAACTTCGATTGGTCGATTTTTCTCACCGCTTCAGCACTGCTATTTTCCAGCTTTATAGGATTTGACTCCATTGCTCAAGCTGGAGGAGAAGCAAAAAACCCAACCAAAAATCTCCCCAAAGCGATTGGATTAGCGATTTTCGGAGTAGGCCTTTTTTACATTTTATTTTCATTTGCCGTTTACCATGCTGTGCCTTGGGAATTTGTGGCAGCCGAAGCGATGAATAAAGATGTTACCGCAGCGGGATTATTGAGCTACGTACTTCCGTCTAGCTTGGGAGTTTTGATTTTGTTTGGAGCGGCAATTGCCTTGTTAAATGATCTTCCAGCCATGATTCTATCCGTTTCCAGATTGATATTTTCTTGGGCGGAAGATGGAGTTTTCGCAAAGCGATTTTCATCGATTCACCCAGTTCATCATACGCCGCATCGTGCAATTTTACTCAGCGGGGCTATGGCGACTTTGGGCATTTTAGGGAGTCATTTTGCAGGAGATTTCTTTCTGGGAATAGACATTATGGTTACTTCGATGTTGGTCAATTTCCTATTGATGTCGATTTCACTACTTTTTCTCCCAAAAAGAAATGCTGAATTGGCATCTAAAATCACCATTTTCAAATCAGCCACTGTACAAAAACTGATTGCATATTGTGGTATAGTCTCACTTTCGAGCTTTCTCATTATCCATACCCTAAAAGATCTACGAGCAGAGGTTTCTGCTTGGTATTTCCATTCCACTCCGGTTTGGTTGATTGTGATGGCTGGAGCTTCGATTTTCTTTGTTTTCCGCTGGAAAAAACTACAAAAACTAGGTATCAATACTCAAGAACGTTTCTCAAAATTACCCGATTAAGATGATTTCAAAATACACAGAACTTGCCCCTGGATTAACCATTTGTAAAGCCTTGACTGGACTTTGGCAGATTGCCGATTTGGAGCGCGAAGGAAATAAAATTGATCCAATAGCCGCTGCCAAAGCTATGAATGGGTATGCGGAAGCTGGATTTACCACTTTTGATATGGCTGATCATTACGGTTCAGCGGAGGAGATCTCCGGAGTTTTCAGAAAAACTTATGGGGAAAATAAGGCTCAACTTTTCACGAAGTGGGTTCCCAGTCCAGGAAATATCACTCAAGCTCAGGTTAAGGCTGCTGTCCAACTTGCCCTCACTCGAATGCAATCTGAGCAACTCGATCTGATGCAATTTCATGCCTGGAATTACGCACATCCTTCTTGGATGGATTGCCTTTTTTGGCTTCAGGAATTAAAAGAAGAAGGGTTGATTAAGCATCTAGGACTGACGAATTTTGATGCTGCTCATCTTCAGGTTGTGGCAAATTCTGGAATCAAAGTGGTGAGTAACCAAGTTTGCTATTCACTCCTAGATCAGCGGGCAGCTGGAAAAATGACAGAAGTTTGCGAAAAGTATGGTGTTAAATTATTGGCTTTCGGAACAGTTGCTGGAGGATTTCTTTCGGAAAAATGGTTAGGACAACCCGAACCTAAACTCAATGAATCACTGACTTGGTCTCAGATGAAATACAAGCGATTCATCGACACTACTGGAGGCTGGGAAGGGTTTCAGACTTTATTGGAAACCCTCTCACAAATTGCCAAAAAACATGAAGTTGGGATAGCCAATATCGCAAGTAGCTACATCCTTCACCAGCCAGCTGTGGCAGGAGTAATCATAGGAGCTAGACTTGGGAAAAGTGAACATATCCAAGACAATGAAGCCCTATTTTCTTTTGAATTAGATGAAAATGACCAAAAACAGATCAAAGAAATAATTGGAGATTTCAACCCAGTTCCAGGAGATTGTGGAGATGAATACCGCAAGCCACCATTCCTGACCGCTTCGGGAGATTTGAGTCACCATTTAGAAAGCTTTCCGGCTCCCTACCCTACTGTTGAAGGTAGTGATGGACGAATAAAGGCATTGAGCGGTACCGTTTGGGAAGATATCGCTGGATTTAGCCGAGCTGTCAGAAAGGGCAATCGAATCTTGGTTTCTGGAACTACAGCGACTCATGGACCCAAAGCCATGGGCGGCACTGATCCAGCGGCGCAAACTCATTTTATCATTGATAAACTTGAAGGAGCTATTCAAAGCTTGGGCGGGAAATTGGAACAAGTAGTTCGAACTCGAATTTTTATCCGAAATATTGCCGATTGGGAAGCTATCGCGCGAGCACATGGGGAGCGGTTTGCAGGGATTCAACCTGCAAATACGATGGTTAAAGCAGAATTGATTGGTGAAGAGTATTTGGTGGAAATCGAAGCAGAGGCGGTTATTGAATGAGGATTGAAAAAAACAGGATATCTTCTTAACTTATTTTGCTAAAACCACATCTTATGAAAAATCTACGATTCACATTTATCGCACTTTCTATTCTTACCGTTACCCTTGCATTTTCCTTCCCAATGGCCGATTTAACGGGAACTTGGGATCTCGATGTCCAAACAGATATGGGAAGTGGAAATCCCAGTTTTACACTCAAACAAGCCGCTGATGGTAAAATTACTGGAACTTATTCTGGCCAATTAGGTGAAACTGATTTGACCGGGATGATCAAAGCAGATGATACCTTCCACATCGAGTTTGATATCCAAGGAAACAAAATCGAATACGATGGAAAAGCAGAAGGAAACAAGATTAGCGGAAAAGTGACATTAGGAACCATGGCCACCGGTACTTTTACAGGAGTGAAAAAATAGCGTTTGGTTTTTGACGATTGATTGTCAGTTTTTAAAAAACCTAAATTCCGGTCACAAAGGAAACAAACCTCTAGTTCTTTCAATTTAATAAAGTTTCGACTATTCAATCTAAATGCATCCCTGGCTCATTCCCTCTCGGTTCTTGGTTCTCAAATCTTGATCCTACATTCTTTGATCTTGTCTCTAAAAAGTTGATTCTTTTGTCTCGCTCCTAGATACTTTATCATTCCGATTCCCCCAGTAAATCAGCGCTCCTGCAGTCCCAAACATCAGTAATCCATAAATCACGGAGGGGATAGGCATGATGCTATTCCCAATAATTGTGGCGGCAATCGTAATTCCGAGTGTGCCATTTTGGATCCCTGATTCAATAGAAATTGTCCGGCTTTGCTTTTCATTGACCCCAAATAATCTGGCTATCCAAAAGCCTAAGGCAAGTGTGATAATATTCAATGTAAGTGCAACAGGGCCAGCCTGAACAAAGTATTCTACGAAATTTGCTCGCTCTTTAAGGATGGCTGCAAGCAAAATCAAAACAAAGAAAAGTGCCGAAATCTTTCTGAAAGGCTGATCTAGTTTACTTGCCAGTTGAGGTGATTTATGAAGCAAGACCATCCCTATAATGACAGGAATAATGGTAATGGCAAGGACCGAAATCACGGTACTTATTACATTCAATTGCTGCTCGCTTCCATCGGGAATGAAATGTAGAATGGAAAAATTGATGATAATCGGAATTGTGAAAACAGTGATGATCGAAGAAAAAGCAGTTAGCGTTACAGATAAGGCCGTATCGCCTTTTGCCAAATGTGCTATCAAATTGGAAGTAGCCCCACCTGGACAAGCTGCAAGAATCATCATTCCTACGGAAAGCTCCGGACTCAGATTGAACAGTTTACACAAACCATAAGCAATCAGTGGAAGAAGTATAATCTGATTTGTAAGTCCGATCGCTACGGCTTTAGGGTAGATCAGAATTCGCTTAAAATCAGCCGGAGTGAGCGAAAGCCCCATTCCAAACATAATCACCGCAAGCGAGAGTGGGAGAAAAATCTGTGTTAATATATTTGCTTCCATATTTTATGATTTACAATCTCTAATCTCTTAATATCCTTTAGAGTCTATTCACACAGTACTTGGCACTTTTTGCTTTGTACAAACTCCTAAAGAATTCCCGCGATAAAGAACCCCGCATAGGTACCCAAGGCATTCCCCAGACTTCCTACCAAAACACCCGGAATCAACAAATCCGGTCGATTGAGACTTTCGGCGGCAGCAATTGCGGTGGTATTCCCTCCGACGTTAGCCTGAGAAGCAACCGCAATTACATCCCAATCAATCTTCAAAAGAGCTCCAACTCCAAAGATGAACAAGCCATGAATCAGCATCAGCAAACTCACGAAAAGTATTAACGTAGTGGCAAGGCTTCCCAAACCAGCTAGTGTATTAAAATCACATAAAGTCCCGATCGTAGCTAAGAAAATCAAAATGATAAAAAAGCCAATGGTCTGAGTCCCCTGAAGCTTTCGGATGAGCGGGAACTGTGCCAAAATCAGCGCTAGAGTAGTCAGCGTGATAATCTCAGGAATAGAAGGGAAAAGATCAGCCATCCACTTTGAAAAGGCCATTGCTAGAAAAGCCATTCCCAAAATCGCCGCAAATCCTGGAATAGAAATAGATTCGGATTTCTTGATTTGATTTTTTTCACCAGTACTTCCAATAAGTTTTTTTCTTGGAAATAAGGACTGCAAATACTTCGGTAAAATCAAACAGATTATGATCCAAGGGGTGCCTATCAAATTATCCACGACTGTACTCGCCGCATAGAGATCCGGCTGAGAGTTGACTTGGTAATGAAGGGCTACCGCATTGAAATTAATACTCCCTCCTATATAAGTACCTGTAAACATCCCGGCAAGTGCATTAGCAAAAGGCCCTATCTCCTGTGCCGGTTGCACCACAAACCAGGAAACTATGACGCCAATCATAGTGCCTAATCCACCAATGAGAAACATCAACAAAATAGGTCCTCCTGCTTTTTTTAAGCTTTTCAAATCCACCTCTAGCAAGGCAATAAAAATCCCCATCGGGGCTAGATAAACAAATACCCCGTCGTAGATCGGATGACCGGAAGTAGCAGTTGGAATAATGCCAATATTGGCAACAATTGCAGTAATAACGATGACAAGTATTGGTGTCCCAATCGTTTTCCATCCTTTAAAAGTGGCCAACCAAGTAGAAAAAAGTACCAAAAAGCAGAGCATTCCGCTGACATAAATCGGGTCACTTGTCCAAGTCATCTCGGAAAATAGCCAAAAATTTCTGTTTCAGTTCTGCTATTTTTTTAAAGGGAATAGTCTTTGAAAAATCTGAAGACTGAACACTAAAAAATCATCACCTAGTCTTCTTTAATTCCATGTTTCATTTTTCAAAAAATAAGCGGATCTGCTCAATTATAAATCCTTGTTCCGACTCTAAGAGAAATGGGTTCAAGGGAAGAGAAAGTCCATTTCTAGCTATTTTTTTTGCTATTGGAAATTCTCCAATCGATTCAAAGACCCCCATTTCCGGTAAGGTTTTGGGGTAATGAATTGCCGTTCCAATCCCTTTGCTTCTCAAAAATATTCTGAGCTCCTCTCGTTGTTCTGTTTGAATCACAAAAAGATGTGCATTGTGGTCCGAGTCTAAAAACCCCACAGGAAGATTTAATCCTTTAATCTTCATCAAGCTATCCAAGTATCGTTTGGCTTGTCGCTTTCTGATGACCTGAAAGTCACCAAATCGATCCAGCATAACATTTAAAAATCCAGCCTGAAGTGTATCTATTCGACTATTTCGCCCAACCAAAGAATGCTCGTCTCTACGGGGCTGCCCATGATTTATGAGCAATCGAATTCGCTTCTCTAAATTTGAATCTTGAGTTAAACACATCCCTGCTTCTCCTAAAGCTCCAAGGTTCTTGGTGGGGTAAAAACTCAGACAACCAATTTCTCCCCAAGTCCCAGCAGCTCTTTCATTTTGTACCGAACCAAAAGCCTGAGCAGCATCTTCAATTACGAAAAGCTGATTTACTCTCGACTTTTGCATTAGGATTTCCATATCTACCATCTTCCCGTAGAGATGAACAGGAATCACAGCCTTAGTCTTTGAATTAATTGCGCTATCCCAGTCAGAAGCTAAAAGCCCTTCCTGATCCGTATCCCAAAAAACAGGCTTTGCGCCTACCATCATGACTGCTTCCGCAGTAGAAACCCAAGTCATTGCAGGAACGATAACTTCATCACCTGGACCGATTTGCAATGCCCTCAGCGCAATTTCAATCGCATCGGTTCCATTGGCAACCGCAATTGCATAGTTAGACTCCAGTTTTGATTTGATCGTTGACTCCAGGTCAGCCACTTCCTTTCCGCCAGAAAAAACCCCTTCTTCAAGCATGGTCGAGAACTTTGTTTGCAGGCTATTTTTTAAGTCAGTATCAAAACTTTTAAGGTCAAGAAATGGGATTTCCATCAAGAATTTGGGCTAGTTGAATCGTAAGATTTTTTCGGGTAAATCTGTCAATCGTGGAAATGGAATCTACGGATTCGGATCGATCAGTTAATTCCCGTAGCGTAATTTGAATTTTTGTGTGGGCAGTATGATAAATAACTTTTCCAGACCCAGCTTCGCTTAGAATTTTAGCTGTATCACCAGCAGGATCACCCAGTGCCAAAATCGGGAGACCCGTTGCAAGGTATTCAAATACTTTTCCCGGGATATTTCCCTTTGCATTTTTGGTATCAGTCAGAATCAAAACAAGCGCATCAGCTTTTTCATAGAAATCAAAAACTTCACCGTGACTCACATATCCAGCAAAATCCACAGATTTTGATAGCCATGAATCCTCTTGAACAAAGGATTTCACAGAATCACTGACACGACCTACGAAAGTCATTTTCACCTGATCAGATGTGGTTTCAAATTCCTCCTTCATGGCTTTCAGAAGCGGAATCGGGTTTCGAATCGAATCAATAATTCCGGTATAGACCAAATGTAACTCCCCTGATTTCTTTGCTTTCCGCTTGAAACCTGCAGGTAAATCATCCGAATCAAAGCCATTAGTCAATAATCGGATGTCTCGATTCCCCAATTTGGAAAGATCGTCTTGGAAGGTGGGTGAAATGGTGATTACTTCATCAGCTTCGCTTAGTACACTTTTCTCCAGAGCTAAATGCTTTTTGCGCACGCTGCTACTCATGGGTAGCGTATCCAAAAACTCCCATCCTGACCAGGGATCCCGAAAGTCAGCAATCCAACGGATTCCCGTCTTTCGCTTTAATTCCAAACCTATTAAATGCATGGAATGAGGTGGCCCGGTGGTAATGATGGCATCAAAATGACCCTTTTCGACCAAATCACTTAAAAACTTTACCGAAGGTTTCACCCAAAAAATCCGAGGATCAGGCACCAAAAGATTAGCTCTTGCCCAGATGGCCGCACGCTCCAGCCAGCTTTTTTCCTTTTGCTCCAACAACCTTCCAGGATGAGTTTCCTTTTTTCCTCTGATTTTATTCAAAAGCTGATAAGGTTCCCAAATTGGAAATTTCAAAACCTCTAGATTCTTGGGGATTTGTTTTAAAAGCGACTCATCCTTTAAGTCAAAATCCGGATTTTCAGGCGTGAAGATCACTGGCTCCCAACCAGTTTCAGGCAGGTATTTTGCAAATTTCAACCAGCGCTGTACCCCCGAACCTCCACTTGGTGGCCAATAATAAGTAATAATGAGGACGCGCTTTGACATAATTTGATCACAAGATAATTGGAGATCCTAGAGATTGAAAAATTAAGGAAAAGGATTCTAAGTTTATGTGAAAGGGAATGGATTGTTTCACTAAGAAAAAAAGACCGAAGTCTCTGAATTTTTCAGCTCCTTCGGCCCTCTTAAATCTAACTTCTTAAATCTTACTTGATTTTTTACTCTCCTTGAGCGAGTGAATAACCTCTCACTCCATCAAAAGTGTAGAGATGCTCAGTTTTGATAAAATCAAAGCCCAAGCCTTGAATCTGCTTCAAAAGTTCAAGAACAGTGTCATGAGTGATCACCCCTTGATCAGCAGTTTTGAATCGGCATCTCCAATGATCTGTGCAGAAAGTCTCTCTCATTCCTTCTGGAAATACTTTGACACCTCTGTTTGTGATTAATTGCAATTGTAAACCGTTTGCATTTGCCTTTCTAAGACGCTCACCGATTACATTGAAATCTCTTTTGTCCTCATCCCAATCGATGAATACATCAACACCAATCAATTCTTTCTTTTGTTTTATCTGAGGCTTGAGTTTGATCACCATTGGTTCGGTGTCCTCCTTATCGTACTCTACAGGAATCATCTTAATCGGCTTTTGTCCTAACCGTTCGATTACCGCCTGGGCAAATTCCTGAGTTCCTGCTTTCTTGGTTGAAAGTCCTTCCTGATAAATATCTCCGGTATGAATTCCATCTTCCAACGTTCTCATCCAAGCATTGGCGATTTTCTCAGCCATTTCCGGCATACCAATATGAACCAACATCATAATTGCACCATTCAAAAGTCCGGAAGGGTTAGCGATTCCCATTCCTGAAATATCAGGGGCAGAACCATGAATCGCCTCGAACATGGCTACTTCTTCTCCTACATTTGCTGATCCACCAAGACCAACAGAACCTGTCACCTGTGCCGCAACGTCAGAAATAATGTCTCCGTAAAGATTAAGTGTAACGATCACATCAAAAATCTCCGGGCTGTCTGCAACTAGTGCAGTTCCTATATCAATGATCTTATGATCATTTTTGATTTCAGGATATTCTTTAGCTATCTCATCAAATTTCTTGTGAAAAAGGCCATCACCCAATTTCATGATGTTGTCTTTAGTCATACAAGTCACTTTCTTTCGGCCATTTTTCTTGGCATACTCAAAAGCATATCTGATGATTTTCTCAGAACCTGGTTCAGAGATCAATTTTAAAGTTTGATAGACTTCCTGAGTTTGTCTGTGTTCAATCCCAGCGTAAAGGTCTTCCTCATTTTCGCGAATAATAACTAAATCAGTCTTCGGAAAATGGGTTCTTACAAATGGTGAGAAAGCTCTGCAAGGACGTACGTTTGCGAATAGTCCAAAAGACTTTCGAGTGGTTACATTCAGCGACTTAAATCCTCCACCTTGTGGGGTAGTGATTGGTGATTTCAAAAATACTTTAGTCTCCCGAAGTGAGTCAAATGACTTTGGCTCCATTCCTGAGCTGATCCCCTTGAGGTAAACTTGCTCACCGATTTCAATCACATCATATTCGAGTTGAGCTCCAGCAGCTTCAAGGATATTTAGTGTTGCTTTCATGATTTCTGGCCCGATGCCATCACCATAAGCGACAGTTATTTTTCTTTTGGAAGACATATGTAATAAAGAATATAGTTAAATTTTATTCTGCAAAAGTAAATAAAAATGAGGAGATAGGAACTGGAAAATGGCCAATAATCCGCTTATGATTACTATAAAAATTGGTTTTAGGATTACTTTTCCCCATCCATCACAATCAAATTCTGAACTTGTGAATTTGTGAATGATATGTCTGCTTGTATATTTGTTTAACAACACCTTTCTGACTATGACTGATTTGAAAAACATTCTCACTGAAGAAAAAAACGGCGTATTGTACTTGACCGTCAATCGTGAAGACAAGATGAATGCCTTAAATTTTGACACCCTAGAGGATTTAAGAATCATTTTCGAAGAAATAGTAGATAATAAATCGATCAAAGCTGCCATTATCACGGGTGCAGGAGAAAAGGCTTTCGTTGCTGGTGCTGACATCAGTGAAATCGCAAGTCTAAATGAAGTGAATGCCCGGAAGTTTGCTGAAAATGGCCAGGATATTTTTTCGATAATAGAAAACTGCCATAAGCCGGTCATTGC
>Ga0136655_1000998_pt1 | contig 12950 bp, 3 predicted proteins | sample CPBDNA_2_FD_94863 | JGI IMG/M metagenome (GOLD analysis project Ga0136655, IMG submission 94863) | Freshwater to marine salinity gradient microbial communities from Chesapeake Bay, USA - CPBay_Spr_15_0.8_DNA (version 2) | ecosystem: Environmental > Aquatic > Marine > Coastal | place: USA...
AGTACATCAAACTTCGTATTAGCACAAACACTAACAACACAGACTACTCCTAGAGTAGGCGTACAGTTTGGTCTAAGTGTAGATACAACTCAATATACTTCTGAAATATTAGTCGGTGCCCCGTTTGAATTGGGCACTGAAAATCACGAAGGTGCTGTCTACAGATTTACAAACGGTGGCGGCAAATACGGTATTATTTTGGGAACTAGTGAATGTATAATTTCATCACCAGTCACTATATTGTTAAACGGATACGCAGTAACATTACCAATTGGTACTGCTGCTACATCGGCATCAGCTATTAATCTCGCACATATTACTAATGTAGTGGCGTCATCGACTACTGACAACAAACTAATTATTCAATTAGTTGATATATCGTTGGCTACTCCTAGTAACAAATTGAGCTTATCTGTATTAGCAGCTACTTCATTATCAGCAATGGGCATGAGTATCTATACACAAACTCAGGTCATCAACTGCCCGCACTTACAAGGTCCAACACAATTCGGTAATACATTGCGCTTCAATGAATTCACGTCTTTTGTGGCTAGTGCCCCAACTGGTACTCGCTACGTTGCGACTACATTTGATTTTACTGATGATGAGCTAGATAACGATACTGTATTTGATAACAATACTACTAAGTGGGTAGATACTTTCGCTAATGCTGGCGCTGTGTACATGTTTGACTACTTGCCAGTGTACAACGAGAGTTTAACTAATGTTGGTAAATTTGTGTATGCGCAAAGCACAGATGATATAAGCATTGATTATGGATCACAACCGTACTATGGTACTGCTCTAGATTTTAATAATTCACATGTGGTAGTTGGTACGCCTAACTTCAAACCTGCGTTTACTAATGGACAAGTTGTTTCGTATTTAAGCAACGCACCGGATCAAGATTGGGCAATATATAGAAGCTCATGCGCAGTAGTGGATACTGCTCGTGTTCAGGATATACAGTTATTCAGTGCGCTTACTAATACTACCTTAGATAATTTAGACTACATTGATCCTCTTCAAGGAAAAATATTAGGCGCTGCTCGTGAAAATATTGATGTAGTATCTAATATTGATCCGGCTGGATATAACTCTCCGGCCGCTGAAAGTACTAACTCAATAATTTGGGGAACAGCGAATGTGGGTCAACTATGGTTCAATACATCTAATGTTCGTTTTGTAAATTATCATCAAAATGATGTTGTGTATAACAGTAAGTATTGGGGAACATTATTCCCAGGTAGTGATGTTGCTGTATATAGCTGGATATCTAGTAATGTACAACCAGGCCAGTATACGGGCCCGGGTACCCCATATGATATAGCTTCATATGTCATAGAATACACACCTGATGCCACAGGAACTCTTGTGCCTGTGTACTTCTTCTGGGCACGCAACACTAACATCATATTCACCAAGACTGGTAAGACTCTTGCGGATTCTATTATTCAATCATATATCGTATCACCTATCTCCACTGGAATAAGTTATTTCGCTCCACTATTGCCAAATGTATTCGCACTGTATAATTCATATGCCAATATTAACGCAAATGATACTGTATTACATGTAGGTTTTGCGACTGGCACGAATGATGACGTATCACACGAGTTGTTTAGTCTAATTAGAGCAAATTACTCTGATGATTTCTTACCTGGCTTGCCCGGTACAACGACATTAACTACTCCTGAGTCACTATACAACAGAATGCTTGACAGTTTATGTGGTGTAAATGAGACCGGTGGTGTTGTCCCTAACCCGTACTTACCAAAATCAGTTCAATATGGGGTTATGGCTCGTCCTAGACAAAGTTTCTTTATTAATAGATTCAATGCGTTAGAGAATTATCTAACATACGCTAACGAAATATTAGCGCAATTCCCGATATCAGAAACAAAGCAACCTAGTTTCTTGTTTAATTCATCCACGCATTACGATACTACTTCATACTGGAGTTACGTCAATTGGTGGGCTGTTGGGTATAATGATAATACCAAGTCTGCTGCGCAAGTAGCTATATATGCTGACCTTGCGACACTGACCGCGACACCCGGTTTAATAGTAACTGTTGCGGCTAATAGTAGTGGTAATTCTGAAACATATGTGTACACTGTTGCGAACACATGGAATCGTATTGGATTAACTAATGGAACTATACAATTTAGCAGCGTACTTTGGGATTATGTTACTGCCAGATTAGGATTTGGTGATAACTTCTTCGATACATCAACATATGATGATTATCCCTCAGAGGCAACGCGCTCCATTGTTCGCTCACTGAATGAAGAAATCTACACGAATGAATTGTTAATTTATCGTAATAAGAGTTTGATATTATTATTTGAATTTATACAAAGCGAAACAGTAGAGTCACAGAATTATCTTCCATGGCTAAACAAAACCTCGTTCATTGATGTCGCCCATGTGATTCGTGAATTAAAACCTATTGAAGTATTTCAGTCTGATAATCAGGAATTTTTATCTGGTTACTTAAATGAGATTAAGCCATATCACGTAGTCATAAAAGAATTCTTATTCAAATACACCGGCACTGATGTGTATGAAGGGAATGTTAGTGACTTTGATTTACCAGCGCAATATGATGTTACAACGGAAACATTCTTATCACCGGAATTAGTGTATAGCAATCCAAGCGCATCTAATCAATATTTGCCTACTGATCCTATATGGCAAACAGCACCTTATTCAGCTTGGTATCAGAATTATGGACTAGCGATCACTGGTGTAAATAATTATAATATTACAGTTTTATCGTCATATATTGCATTAAATTCTTCAGCATTCGCAGTTGACAACGCATTTGGCTTTCCAATTAACGGCACACTTCTAATAGGAACTGAGTTGATTGGTTATTCAATGATTGACAGGTCAACTAGTATTATATCCGGATTAACTCGTGGGGTAAACGGGACAGTTATTGCTGCTCATATCCCTGGTGCCCAGATAACAATGGACTTACCTGCAGTGCTATTATTAAACGGAGGACGTAATTATTCTGAACCTCCTAAGGTAACAGCATATATCGACACGTCTATATATCCAGCGCCAAAACGAGAAGCACAATTAGTAGCAGTTATGAATTTAGATTCTATACTGCGAATAGATGTTATTGATCCAGGCCAGGGATATGCGATCTTGCCTGAAATCATGATTGCTCCGTCAACTTCATTGGCATTTACTGACATCAATGTAAATATTAATCTTAATACGATTGAACTTAATATTCCTGTATTAATGACAGGTGATTTAGTTACTTATACTGTAACCGGCACATCTTTGGTCGGTGGGTTAGATAATGGTCAGTATTATTATGTAAATGTATTAGAGTCTGTTCCTACTACTATCGTTGCTTTGTACACTAATTACTCAAACGCAGTGAACGATTACCAAAGAGTGGTATTAACTAGCGTAGGATCAGATACTGCTACTAATTATTTAAATATTAGTGCCCGAGCTTCATGTGTGTCGTCTGCATCACCTATTAGAGAAAATCAATTAACATTGCGATTTGATAGGACTAGTTACAATTCACGTGTAACTGAATGGGCAGCCGATAATTTCTATGGCTCATTCTACGCTGGCGATTATAATAATAGTGAGAGCGTGGCTAGTTCATCGATTCTATTAGAATCTACTCAACCACCGATATCATCTATATTAGCAAGTGCGCAGGGCGCAGCATTCGAGATTACATCAAAGACCAGTAATGTAGTGTTAAATTGGTCATCACGTACTCGTAATGTGGAACAAACTTATAGTTCAGTTCATCCGTCATACTCAAATGCTATACAGATTCAACCTTCTATAGGCGGATCACCTGTGTCTGTCAGTAAACCACTTGGATCAACGATTGGTTTTTATATAGGCATGCCGATTAAATTTACAGGACAGGTCATCGGTGGATTAATCAATGATACTACGTACTATGTAAAATCATTAATTGATATCGCAACACTTCCTATAGGGTTCACTGTTTCTGCTACTATATCTAACGGAGTACCCGGCGCAGTAGTTCCGCTAACTTCGGCGCTAGTTACCCCTGCGGGACTATTATGTTATGTTGGAGATGTAATTGATACTGCTATCGTATCAATTGACTACCCTGGTATATCAACCGTAACGGCAACTACAGCGGCAACAAATAAGATAACTGTTCCACTAACGCTAAGTGGTCAAGGTGGTACGTTGGGATTCTATGTTGGTCATCCATTATTCTTTACTGGCGATGTGTTCGGTGGCGTGATAGCAAATGAGACTTATTATGTAACTACGATTGCAGACAATCAAACATTCACGATGTCTACTCAGAAAAATCCGTTAATGATTAATGTCACTGCTACTACATCAGGATCTAATATTATTACTTGTACTAGTACATTGAGTTTGTCTATCAATGATCCTGTTATATTTAATGATATGTTAATTAGTGGTGTATCATCAAACACATTTGGTGGTCTAGTGTCAGGTACAGTGTATTATGTGAGTGCATTATTATCTGGTAATACTACTTTCTCAGTATCTGCTGTAATAAATGGTGGTAATGTAGCACTAACAACTCAAGCTGCTGGCGCAGACATTGGATGTATCGTGACAGATCAAAAGGATACTACTACGTTAACAAGCGCAGTTGGATCGATGCTACTCAACGTTGGGTTACCGGTTAGTCCTGGTCAGATTACTGGACAAGAATTCACCTTCTACCCAACTAGTAGTCAATATGCAGGCTTGTCGGGCATCAACGGAAACTTAGTAACGCGCAAGATGACAAGCGCATTGGCCTTGGGTGACTATTTCTCCATTACATCTGTTAGTGGTGGACTATCAAATATGTATATAGGTATGCCACTTGAAGTGGCTACTAGTTTCGGTCCGTTAATTTCAGCAACTACTTATACTGTGTCATCAATGGGAATTGTTACTACTGATGTTACCAACACTTCATCATCTGGTAATATATTAACATGCGACAGTACATCAGGATTCTACGTTAATATGCCGATTGTATTCAGTAATTCAGTATTAGGTGAAATTGAATTGGGCACTACATATTTTGTTAACTCTGTAATAGATAGTACACATTTTAAAATATCAGCAACATACGGTGGCAGTGCCTTAATAGTAACAACTAGCAATGGGTCAATGATAGCAACCGGTGAACCGTATATAAAATTATCAGGTGTTGACGTGTTAACTGATGTATTTGACCTCACTGGAATCGTGACAACACAATCACCAACTTCAGTTCCGGTATTTGACATTAGCTTTATATTAGGTGGTTATCGCGCAATTATAACTGCAGTTGGATCAGGGTACACGATTGATAATACGATAACTATTCCGGGTACTAGCTTAGGTGGTCTTTCTCCTAAAAATGATTTGACATTAACAGTCAATCTAATTGATGGTGTTCTAACAAACCCCCTGACATCAACTGGTCAGGTACTATCAGTGATATGCTCAGGTGTTCCGCTAGAAATAACTAACAAGTATTACTTGAAGGTAATCTCTAGTACTGAATGTGAAGTATATTTAAATGCCTTATTAACAATCCCTGTACCGGGAGCTGATTTTATATACAATGGCATTCGTTCAACTGAAGTGACTAACAGTAGTATGAGTGCTAACACGCTTACAATTGCTGATAGCACTGCTTTTGCGGTTAATGATACAGTCGTATTCACTGGCTCAGTTACTGGTGGATTGAATGTCGGGCAGTCATATTATGTCACTAACATTACTACTACGTCGGCCCCCGCGGCAACAATCACCGTGTCGGCTACTGTAGCAGGAAGTACAGTGGATATAACAGTAGATAACATGACATTCTTTATGGCTAAGTCAGGTGACTACGCATTGTTACCCGAACCATTCTATTTTGATCAGAGTGTTGTTAAGTTTAACAATCGAGTATACCAGTGTTTGATTAGTAATAATGATCCTGAATTCATTTTTGGTAAATGGGAACTATTAGATAGCGGTAGCAGAAGACTAAATGCGCTGGATCGTATCATTGGATATTATCAGCCTACTGTTAACATGCCTGGCCTAGATTTAACTCAGTTAGTAGACGGCATTAGCTATCCTAATGGAACGTATTTAGGAAACGCATTTGCTCCTGCAGATGAATTCACTCTTGATACTGTGTTGACTGATCAACCATTTTATCCAGTGGCTATCAACACGGTGGCAATAGCTTGGGATGGTACAGACTACATTGCGGCATCAAATACTCCTAGTTATTCCGCAGTTATTGTCGGACAGACTGGCGTAGATTGGATTATCGATAAGATATCGAACCAATCATTAGAAGTCACTGACATTGTGTTCTCAGGCTCACGCTACGTCATCACAACACTGAACAGAGCCACTCCTATATTAGTAAGTTCTGATGGAATTACTTGGACAACAAACGGACAGTATACTCCGTACGGAAGTACTTCATTCGATACTACTTCATTCGACACTACTTCATTAAGTATTGCATCGATAATGTTAAATAGCGTAGCATACTTAAACGGAATATATGTCGCAGTTGGTGAAAATATAGTGACAAGTTCAGATACATATGCCTGGAATGAAACATACACTTTCTATAATAATGGCTTACCTAATATGTTGTACGGTGTATCAAGTGTCAGTATACCTAGCTTCACTGGATTTGTAGCGGTGGGTCGTGGACAACAGTTTACTTATCCAGTTGGTGGAATCACAACTATAGTTGATATAAGTTTGACTCTGCTGAGTATAGATGGCATAAATTGGACCAGCATAACTTCCCCTCTGACATCATACGCATTGAACTCAGTCACTAATAGTAGTACTAAGATTGTTACAGTAGGAGATTCGGGTGTAATATTTAGTAGTACCAATGGTAGTAACTGGGTCGCTGGGACTATAAGTAGTACTAATAATTTGCGAGATGTTATATTTGCTAACAATATGTTCGTTGCCGTAGGTGACAATGGTACAATACAAACGTCAGTAAACGCAGCCGTATGGACTATTAGAACTTCGACTACAGTTGAAAATCTAAACGGCATTGTTTGGAATAGCGTGTCTTCTACCTTTGTTGTAGTAGGTGACAACAATACTATACTAACCAGTAGCGATGGTATCACTTGGGTAGTAGAATCTGTATTTTCAACTGACCCTGTGATATACGATGTTCAAGGTGATCCATTCGATTCAGGTTACGGCCCAGAAGAATTGGTCCCAGGTGTTGTAAATGACAATTTAACAATGATAGTAGTTACACGTCCTGGTACAAACTGGTCAGCAGTTGAATATCAACATGTTGGGTACAATGTAGTATCAGTCGAACTAGTGCCAACATCAGGTACTCAATTAGTATATAGTTTTCAAAATGTAGTACATAGTCCTGCGCAACTAACAGTTGCTGTGATAGACGGGATTACAAAACTAAGTACTACATTATACTCCACTCAGTATACTATTAATTGGGTCAATAAAACGATAATATTGAGCACCGCATTGAAGTTCTCACCTGTCACTGACATACTACGTGTTGATGTATACGAAGTGGGCAATGGTGATCAATTGGTTAAATCTAATTCACAGTCAGACCCTATTCGATTAGACACAGTGACTGGATTCAATCATATTGCGCTAGACTGTAATTATTCTGCTCCAAGATATACTGGCTCAGGTGTTATCAGACCAGGTACTGTACCGTACGATGTTGTCGCTACTTCGACTAATTCAATTAATGATACAATTCAGTGCGATTCAGTTGAGCACTTTATATTAAATGATTCGATTACATTTCAGGGCGTAGTATTTGGTAACATAGTTGAAGACGATGTGTATTATGTTAAAACAATAAGTACTGTTACGAATAGAATTACAGTATCTTCTGTATTATTATCAGGAGTAGCTGGGCCTACATTTGCCTTATCTACTGATTCAGGTAGCATGACAGTGATTATTGATACCGGGGCAGGTACAGTATGGACTGATCCTATCGTGAATCACAACGGAGTTAAATTAGTACATGGCGTGATTAGCACGGTAACTGCTACTGACCAGACTAATAACGCAATTCATTGTAATTCTACTTCGGGAATATATATAAATAATCCCGTTGTGTTTAGCGACACAATGTTTGGTACAACAATTGTTCCACAGACCGTGTACTATGTGAAAACTATTGTATCATCAGATGAGTTTACTATTTCCGCAACATTAGGTGGCCCTGTAATACCACTAGACACTGCAACAGGTGGCGCACAATTAATAACAAATGATTACGCGTTCGATATCAATGACAACGGAATTACAGCCAACTTAGTATTTTCGAAAAAATATATACAGAATGTTGATTATTTGTCGTATTCTGTGTTTGGTGAGACCTATCCAGATCAGTATGGATATACTGTGCCTGAGACTCAACTAATAACTGGTGCGAATAGCGTTGGGCCGTATTCATTGATAAATTACGTCAGCGGAGACAACCCGCTAAATGCTATTGTAGAAAAAAATGGAATACGTTTGACTTCATCAGCATATACAATTAATTCAATCTTAGATACAATAACATTTGGATCTTCAATATTAGTTACGGATACTGTATCTGTTACTAGTTACAACCTAACTGAAAGACAATATTTAAACACACAGTACGGCATAACTTCTAAGACAGTTGCGAATATCGTTAACATTGATAACGTGATATCCCCTCCTTCTGCTATCACGAATGTTAGCGCATCTAGTTCAACTGGTAATTTAATAACATGTGTGTCAACTGCGAACTTTATTATAGGTATGGCGATTATATTTAAAGGCACTCAGATGATTGGTAGTAACATATTAACTGACGGTACTGTTTATTTTATTGATACTATCGCAGGATTGACAACTTTTACTATCTCTGCTACCCCAGCTGGACCAGTATTCAACCCAGGAAACGGCACAGGATTAAATGTGGCATACATAGACGGTTCCCCTGCTGTTAGGATTACCACTGGCATAAATCATAATTTTGTTACTAACAATACCGTAATGATTGATGGGACGACTGGATCTGTTCAGTTGAATAATGGTGTTTTCTACGTACACGTGATAAGTAGCAAAATGTTTGACTTATATACTAGCCCGTACTTGCCAGCATATGCTGCTACTAACTCACCGGTACTTAATATCTCATCAGGCGCAGGTGGTTATGCCTGGCTTGACAAGACATTCACATTAATAACCGCTACCGCAACTGCTACTACATCGTCTGGCAATCTGATAAGCGCCACTACTATCTCCGGATTAGTATATGGTACGCCAATTATATTCACAGGAACAGTGTTTGGCGGCATTGTAGCAGGCACTACATACTACGTGCGTGATGTGAATCTATCGACTTTCACTGTTTCATTAACTCAGTACGGAGCTGAAGCAATACTATTATCCGGTAGCGGATCAATGAATGTAACTCAGTGGGAACAAGATAATGTTGACAGATTATGGGTTACTATTAATGGTTATCGTATCCCGTCATCATCACTTCGTTTGAATCCTGATAATAATGTGAGTATATTGACTACTATCTTATCCACTGATACTGTTATCATTACATCTATGGTTCCCTCAGAGACTCCTAATCAACTAGTGTATGTTCAGAATGTTAATAAATCCGGGGTATCATCAGTATATAGAGCAAATACACAGACCAGAACTTGGATAACTCAACCGTTGTTCAATACCGCATCTATTATCTATCTGAACGATATAACAAGAGTTACTAATACCATCACTCAAACAAGTGTTGCCCCTGCCCCGGATGTATCTGGTGTAATAAGTATTGGTATTAGCGCAGACAAACGATTAATTTCTCAGATAATTGTATACGATGTTACTACCTCAACTACAATAAATACTAACAGTTATAGTGTTGTCGTTCAAGATTTGTCTCCGATATTGAAAATAACTAGTGGCGTCACCGCAGGAAATACGTTACTAATTACGATAGTAGAGGGTAATTTAATATATATTAACGGTGAACAAATCAGATTCTCTATCGCGGATCTAGCTAATAATACTATATCAGGTCTGAGTCGTGGAGTTAATGGTACAGGAACCCCAACTTACACGCCTGAATATAGTGAGGTGTTTAGTGTATTATCTCAAAATAAACTATCTGATATTGAATATTACTTGACTTGGAATTCGTATGACTTTAATCCAGTATTAGGTGATCCATTACAGATAAGTAACACAGCCGCAGCGGTATTCTTGAACACAGATATTACTTAATGATAAATAAGATATATGAACAATGAAGCAGAAAACAACGCAGAACCCTTGAAACAAGAGCAAGCGGTTACCAATGAAGTGGGTGGAATTTATTTTTCCACCCACCTCAAGGTTACTGATCCTAACTCAAAGGAAATATTAGTTCAAATGAGGGGCGATTAATGGATATTAAATTGGGATTTAGCGTCAAAGGATCAATTAAGATTACAGACGCAATCACTGGCGAAGTTCTTGTAGAAAAGGACAATGCGATAAACTATGAAAACATGTCTGTATCAATGGCAAATTCATTAGGTAGTCGAGGATACGGTGAAATTTATCAGATGGCATTCGGTAATGGTGGGGCTTCAGTAGATAATACAGGGGTCATCACCTATTTACCACCTAATACAACTGGTCAAAATGCGGCTCTGTATAATCAAACTTATGTAAAAATAGTCGATGATACCAGCGTATTCAATTTAGACCCTACTCGTAATAAGATGACAGTGACTCACACCACTGGGAAAGTATACACTGACATATTAGTTCAGTGTTTATTAGACTATGGCGAACCAGCTGGTCAGTCTGCGTTTGACAATAGCACTCAGACTAATTCAACATATGTATTTGACGAACTAGGTCTACTGGCGAATTACGGCACAGATAATAACGGCAATGTAATTACACGATTACTAACTCATGTGATCTTTCACCCAGTTCAGAAGAGTTTAAATAGACAAATACAAATAGATTACACGGTACGTATCCAATCACTGACTAATTTAGTGACGATTTAAGATAAATAATAGAATAGCGGAGTTAAATAAAAATGGCATATACAATTGTTAAAACGGATGGTACTGTACTTACGACCATTGCTGACGGCACAATCAACACAACAAGCACTTCAGTCGGTCTACCCGGTCGAAACTATGCGGGATACGGACAGTCTCTTGATACTAATTTTGTACATCAAGTAGAAAATTTTGCAGCTACCACCCCACCTACGAACCCTCTGAGAGGTCAGCTTTGGTATAATACTAACGCTAATACTTTGTATGTTTGTCCAGCTGACGGAACTTCAAATGCTCTTGCCTGGTTAGCATTAACTTCCACTAGTGGAGGCGGCGCCACTACTTTCGGGGCAGTTACAGTCACTGGAAATATGCAAGCAAACAATGTTACAGCTACTAATATAGTTACTGCTGCTCAAGGTGTATTCACTAATATAAGTGTTAGTGCTAATGCTAATATTGCTACTGCTAATGTCACTACCGGGATTATCGGTACTCTTACTACACAAGCAATAACTACTGGCGCAACTAGCACAGCAGGTACATTGACCGGAACATGGACTGCGAACGGAACAGCATCAGGTAACGCTCTAATCGTACTTAGTGGTAATATCTATTCTAATGTGGGTATTAAATGTGATAACTACATGTATGCTAACGGTGTTTCTTTCAGCCCAACTGGAACATACACTAATGCTAATGTAGCAGCATATTTACCATCATATACTGGAACATTACAGCCTAGTAGTCTTACTACATCATCTATATTAGGCGGTGGAACTATCGGTGGAATATGGACTTTATCGTCCGGGGCAAGATTAAATGCAACATACGCTGACTTGGCAGAACGGTTCGAAGCCGATGCTGAATATGATGCGGGAACTGTTGTTGAGTTAGGCGGGTCAGCAGAAGTTACATCTGTTGATCTTGAACTAAGTGAAGTTGTATTCGGTGTTATTAGTAACACGGCTGCATACTTAATGAATTCTGCAGCAGGAACAGACAAAACTCATCCGCCGGTAGCGGTAAGTGGGCGAGTCGCTGTTAAAGTTAATGGCAGAATTAAAAAGGGAGATAGATTAGTAAGTGCAGGTAAAGGTCGTGCTAGAGCAGCACAGCCGGGCGAAGCCACTGCGTTTAATACTATTGGCCGATCATTAGTCAACAAAAATGATGATGGTACTGGTACAGTAGAAGCAATAGTTATCATACGATAATAAAAATAATAATAGGGATATAACAATGACATTCGCACAATACGGCACGGTACAATCAGGTGATTTTAATACGCTGGTTACAGGATTCGCAAACGGAGCGCCAAATACAAGCGCAGCAGCACTAAATTCATTTTGGTCTGCTGGTAATCAAAATAAAGGATATGGCCAGACTGCTACTCTAGCTGTCGCAGCCGGTGACCCTGTAGCTGTTGGTAAATGGGCCAACCTAGTAGCCAATACAGCAAGCGCAGCTTCGCATCAAGGATCATCAATCACTGCTGTTGCTGTTCCTGTCGTTGGTGGAACAGTTACATACTTGTCAGCTATTCCTACTAATCTTACTACTGTGTTCACTAATCGTTTGAATGCTGTTGGTCAGGGTAGTACAACTTCAAATACTGCTACATACGGCAGTGCCTGGTTAAATGCTATTACGTTCACACATACGGTTACATTCGCATCAGGTGACGCAGCACGTTACTTTTTCAATGCCGGCGGTCAGCTAGCCATTACTTGCGCACACCCCACTGGTACTGGTATTAACTTGTTAATGAATAATTTGGCAAGTAATGTTGGCACTATCGCAATGAGTTCGCCTACTTCCGGCGCAGTTACTATTGCTGGTACTTCATATAATGGCATCACTAAAGTAGGCGGCGGCGGCAACGCA